>Ga0210031_1002703_pt1 | contig 10570 bp, 10 predicted proteins | sample CryGeyCG2014_080_FD_185455 | JGI IMG/M metagenome (GOLD analysis project Ga0210031, IMG submission 185455) | Groundwater microbial communities from aquifer - Crystal Geyser CG03_land_8/20/14_0.80 (SPAdes) (version 2) | ecosystem: Environmental > Aquatic > Deep subsurface > Groundwater | place... | reverse complement strand
AGTAAGCGCATCGGACTGCTGGCGGCGGCCTTCGCGGGCATCGCCTACTGGCCGAACGTGATCGAGCGCTTCGCCCTGCGGATCTCGTTCTACCCGCTGTTCGTCGCGCCGACGCTGTATTACCTCCTGCGCGGACTGCGCCTCCAGCGCCGCAATGACTTTATCCTGGCAGGCGTGGCGCTCGGCCTCGGCTTGAACGGCTACGCTCCCTTCCGCATCATGCCCTTTGCGGTGGTTGCCATTGTTGGCATCTACCTCCTGCACGCGCGCGATAAAACCATCCGCAAGCAGACCCTGCTCTGGCTGGGATTGCTGGCGCTGACCTCGTTCATGCTTTTCATTCCGCTGGCGCGTTTCGCCGCCCAGTATCCCGACCAGTTTGGCTATCGCGCCCTGACGCGGCTTGGCTCGATGGAACGCCCCCTGCCGGGGCCTGCCTGGCAACTCTTCCTCGGCAACCTGTGGAATGCGGCCAAGGAATTCAACTGGAACAACGGCATCATTTGGGTGCATTCGATTCCCTTGCGCCCCGCGCTGGACGTGGTAGCGGGCGCGCTGTTCCTGCTGGGCGTATTGCTCCTGCTGGCGCGTTACGTCCGCTCACGCCACTGGACCGACCTGGTCATCCTGCTCGCCATCCCGATGACGCAGATGCCCTCGATCCTGTCGCTGGCCTTCCCGGCCGAGAACCCGTCCCTGAACCGGGCGGCGGGCGCCATCGTGCCGGCGTTCCTGGTCGTGGGCGTCGCGCTGGATGGCCTGCTGACCGCTTTCGGGTCCGGGAAGAAGCGGGTCGCGTTGGGCTGGAGTCTGGCGGGCATCCTGCTCGTCCTGTCGAGTTTTCAGAATTACGATCTCGTTTTTCGCCAATACAACGATCAATATACACAAAGAGCGTGGAACACGTCCGAGATGGGAGCGGTGATGACGGAGGCCATCCAAAATGGCGTGCCGGCGGACAATGTGTGGATCGTGCCATATCCCCATTGGGTGGACACGCGCCTGCCGCCCATCTGGGCGGGCCTGCCGGGGCGGGACATCGCCATGCCGCGCGAGAAACTTCCCGACACGCTGAACGCCGCCGGGCCGAAAATTTTCATGGCGACGATTGACGACCTGGAAACGCTGGCGGCGTTGCAATCCCTGTATCCGCTGGGACAGTTGCGCCGCTACGAGTCGGCGATGGTCTCGCACGATTTCTGGATTTTCAGCGTGCCATAATGTACCGTCTCCTCCGCCCGTTACTCTTCCGCCTCGACCCTGAAACCGCGCACCTGCTGGCGCTGTACGCGCTACGCGGCACGCAATACATTCCCCCCGCGCTCTGGCTTCTCGAAACCATTTGCAAATCCCCACCCAAACCCGTCACCGCTTTCGGCCTGGCCTTTAAGAATCCCGTCGGCCTCGCGGCGGGCTATGACAAGGACGCGCTGGCAGTGCGGGGATTGGGCGCGCTGGGCTTCGGCCACATCGAGGTCGGCACGGTGACGCCGATGCCGCAGGGCGGGAATCCGAAGCCGCGCGTGTTCCGCCTGCCCGAAGACGAGGCGGTCATCAACCGCATGGGCTTTTCCAGCCGCGGCTCGGCGTTTGTGCGAAAGCAGTTGAAGCCCTCTCGAAAAATCAGCCCGTTTGAGTTTGCCTTCGGACGCGGGCCGCGCAGGTCGGATGTAGTTCTGGGCGTCAACCTCGGCAAAAACAAGTTCACGCCCAACGAAGAGGCCGTGCTGGATTATCTCAGCCTCTTGCAGGATTTCGCGCCCCACGCCGGTTACCTGGCCATCAACGTCAGTTCGCCCAACACGCCGGGACTGCGCGCCTTGCAGGGACGCGCCGCGCTGGAAAGCCTGCTTATCCAACTGGACGCGCAGCGAAAGATGGAGGAGGCGAAACTGGACAAAAAACTTCCGCTGCTCGTCAAGCTCGCGCCGGATCTCTCCGAAAGTGAATTGGACGACGCCCTGGACGCCATCCTGCAAACGCACATGGACGGCGTCATCGCCACCAACACCACGCTGGGGCGCGAGGGGTTGCGCTCCGCGCGCGCGGGCGAATCGGGCGGGTTAAGCGGGAGTCCGCTCAGGGTCAGGAGCGAGGCGGTTCTTCGTCAAATTGTGGCGCGCGTGAACGGGAAAATCCCCGTCGTCAGCGCGGGCGGGATCATGAGTCTCGCAGACGCGCAACGCCGCCTCGACATGGGGGCGGCGCTGGCGCAGGTCTACACGGGGTTGGTGTACCGCGGGCCGGGGCTGGTCAAGGAAATCGTGAAATCGTTGTAACGCAAATTGCCAACACCTATCCCACCGTATGCGCAGGTTTGCGCTACGGCATATACTAACTTTCAGGGTCTCGCACCGCGCCAAAAGGTTTGTTATGTAGACAAACGTTCTGTCCGAAGAAACCATGTTGCGCCGAAAATAAACAATATCCCCAACCCGGCAAGAACCAACTTGTTATATAACCATTCTTCCGCGTTTACGTTTTCCCGCACGCCATACCACAAATAAAACAGATAGAGACGCGGTCCAAAAACAACGAATGCAGTTCTGTATCCAATCCAACAAACTGCCCAAAAAAACGTTCCCATAAGATAGCCGGCATTCATCTCTTTCAGGACCAAAGATGCGCTGTTGGAAATTCCGACCAGCGCCAGGGACACGGAAACGAACGCAAATAGCATTTGCCCAACGGAAAATGAAAGGTAAAAAAAGCGATAGAGAATCAGAAGAATTCCCACCCAAAACGTTGACGTTAACAATAAAATCCCAAGTCGCCGAAGCCAAAGTGTCCTTAGCGATGAACGCGTCGCGACAAAAACAAGCGTGTTCTCTTCCTTTTCTCGAAGGATCAGCTCGTTGGACAAAAACATCACGGCCAGGGGAAGGAGGATCTCGACTGCCACCAGAATTTGTTCCAGGCGCATCGCTTCATCCGCCTGGGTATCCAACAATAGTAAAAGCCCGGCTCCTGCAAACAAAGGGAAAAGCCACAATGTTATTGGAGAAACGGCGTTGATTTCACGATAAAGCAGTTTGAACCAGTTTTTGCGCATAAAGACTTTATGGGAACATCGGAAAAAGAGCGTTACTCCACAAATAACTCAGGGAAAACTTTCGCCGGTTTCCCGTTCAACAAAAAGAGCAAATTCACCATCTGAAAGCGATGCGTTGCCATATAACCGGCGATACTCGCGCGTCAGACGGCAAAAAAGCTCCGGGCCGGTCCGGTCCGCTAGCCCATGTAGTTGCACTACCAGGCGGTTTGTGTCAAGTGAAAATTTCTCGGGAATTTTCAATCCAAGCCATAACGACTGGTCTTCCAATAAACGCTGGCGCATAATGATTTCCGCCTCGACAAAGTCCTGTCCCACCAAAGGTTCTGCCATCCGGAGAGCGGAATAGGTAAGCAAGGCGTGCAGCGTATCCTGACCTTTTATTCTATTGTCGTCAAACGTATCGTTATCAAGCATGACAGGACAGATGGAATCGCCGCACCACCATAGGCGCAGCATATGTTCGGCGACCCAACGAGGGTAAAGCAATTCGGGGGAATTGAGCGGCCCTGATTTGGAAATGGACGTGTTATCCATCAGTACCGGATAAAATTTTATGATGTTTTCCGGGAGCATGAATACTCCGGACGAGGGATCATAATAGCCATTCTTGATCAGGGGCGTTAACGCGATTCGGAACTCCTTGAAGTCGGATGGCTTCCCTTCCTGGAGGCAAGTTTCCATCTGTGTCATCAAAACCGGGTAAGGGAAAAAGACCGCATCCGCTTCTTTTTCAGGAATGTAGAGAGGGGCAGAGTACAATACAGCCTCTCCCACCCTGGTTGTCTGGTAATTCTGAGAGGCAATGAAAAGCGGCAAGGGCGGCTGTGTTTTCCACGTTAAAAGGATCTGGCCGGGAGACGACATGGCTTTGTCTGCCGTATGTATCACCTGGGCAAACGAATCCGCCCCCGTTATCTTCACTTCCAGGGAAGTCATGGGACAGGCAGGAAGCGGATGCCAGTTCCCATTGCGCAGCAGAAATACTGTTTCCTGATCCAGATACGCGCCCAACCAGAAAGGCTCAAGCCATCGTTCAGGAGAGCGATACATATTGTCATATTGATGGCGCGGGACGTGAAAAGTTCCAAAATATTCCAAGGTCAGGACCGCGTTCCGCTCCTCCATCTCGCGAGGCAAAGTTATGGACAGGATGTTCTCATTTACTTCGGTTTTTACATTTTGCAATGAGGCGGCGACCTTGGATATCTGAAGCCCTTCGTTCAAATCGAGGGGAAGTACCATGAAAGCAGACGCTGAACCAACCTCAAGAAAGGCTTTCCCGTCCACCCGCGCTGTTTCGCGATCCAGGGTTAGTTCCACTCGATAAGAACGAAGCATGGAACAATCCTGCGCCTTTTCCAGAATTGGTTCCTCCGTGGGTTCGCCGGAGATCGCATTGCTTATCCGCTGAAAATTCATCCCTGTACAAAAAAGAGCGATCATCATTCCGGTCAACAACAGCCCCCCTGCGGCCCCTTGCAAACGCGTCGTTTCTTTCTCCAGGCGGGGCGAAGCAAGGCGAATTACAAAAAGGCTCAACGTCAAGACAAAAAGCGAGAGTTCCAAATAAAACGTTCGATGAAGCATAACCAGGCGGCTGTCAGGACCATAGCCAATCAGCGCCGATACGTAAATGCCGTAAGGCGCAAAACCCGATAAGTACGCTACATCCAGATTAAGGGCCAGGAGTCCGCCAACGACAAATATCATGAGGAGCACAGTCCATAAAGCGCGTTTCAGGATTAATCCAACCAACAAGGTCGCGCTCAACACGCTGGTCAATGTCACTGCGAGCAGAAACGCCCATTCCGTCCCCTGAGGGATCAGACCCTGAAAGCCATACAGGGCAATTTCCAAATATGCCACCCACAAGGCGACGGGAAGCAAAGCAGTCGCTGTGCCTGCGCAAACCCCGATGAATTTTCCAACCAGGTAGTCGTGAACGTGAAAAGAGCGCGTCCAGAGAAAATCATAAGTTGGTCGAAACTCACGTAAAAACCCGGTTGTGCCGAGAATGATCACAAACAAACTTCCGAACAAACCAAGCCCTCGCGCTGTGCCTTCGGCAATCCTGATTGCCGTGAGAAAAGGAAGCCATTCATGATCTACCGAAAACCAACCGATCAAAAAAAACAGCCCGGCCATCAACCAGGTTGCGCTCTGTCGCGCCTGGATTTTCCACTCGGTGTATGCGGTTGTTAGTATTGTTCTAAGGCGCCGGGACATGGCTGGGATTCCCGTCTGATACAAGCAATAGATACGCGTCTTCCATGGTAGGAGAAACCGAGACCGCGTTGTATGGTTGGAACAAAGTTGCAAGAAATCTCGTTTGCATGAAACCTGTTTGGGTTGAAGGCTTGGATGTTACAAGGAAATGGGATTTTTGGAAATTTCCCCATTCGCTTACCGGTATCTGCGCTTCGAACACCTTTCCCTGCGCGAGAGCGATCAGCGTCTCCACAGTTCCCAAGAAAACGACCCGCCCCTGATGGAGGATAGCCAATTGTGCGCAAGCGGAGGAAACATCCTCCACAATATGCGTGGAAAGAAGCACGGTTCGTTCCTGTCCCAATTCCACCAGTAAATTGCGAAAACGCGCCCGTTCCGCAGGGTCCAAACCTGAGGTAGGCTCATCCACCAAAAGAACCGCGGGTTCATGTAACAAGGCTTGAGCAATGACTACGCGTTGTTTCATGCCGCCCGATAATGACTTTAAGCGTTGGTGGGCAACGGAAAGGAGCCCTACCTGCGTCAAAGTCTGTTCGATACGTTGGCGGAGGCCGCTCATGCCGCTTAACATCCCCATGTATTCCAAAAATTCCCACACTGTCAAGTGAGGATAGAGGGCATATTCCTGCGGCGCGTATCCGATACACAAACGAACTTGATGAGGTTCGTGGACTACATTGTGTCCCTGCACCATTGCCAGCCCCGCAGTGGGGGCGATCAAGCCGGCGAGGATGCGCATGAGGGTTGTTTTGCCTGCGCCATTGGGTCCCAACAAGCCAAATACTCCGCCCTTGCAGGTAAAAGATACGTCATGGAGCGCGTCGCGTTGCGCGCCTTTATAGCGTTTGGCGATATTTTCCAATACAATGGACATTGGGGTTACATATCAAAGCAAGGCATGGAGATTACTGTTTGGCAATGGAAATCGCTGTGTAAATCAAGGGGGAAGCGCTTCATAATTTTACCAGTAAGTGCCTTGGCCGCTTGAAGGCGCAAGGCTGGCGTGCACAAACCATGTTAGGGAAGGCATTGACTCCTGCCCGAATCTTTCCCTCTCCCCAAACAGAGAGAGGGGGAAGGAACGCTGAACTAGATTTTCGCCGTACCTCTCCCTCGTCCTTGCGCGTTGGATCCCTGACAGGGCGTTTCGCGAAGGGAAGGGGGGATGAGTGAGGACCATGGCATCTGCCAACCTTTGAGCGCGCGCAGATTGACAATGGCATTGAGTTTCATCCTTGAAACGCGGGCAAGTAGCCCTACGACTTAAGAAAGTCGCAACGTCATGGGCAAGTACTTATAGTCTTGCACCGTTTCTCTATCCAGGGTTCTGTGCAATTACCCACCGACCAGCAGTACCAACACTTGCGCTCTTGCTTATCTTGTTCTCCCGGCCACCAAGGAGAATTGCAACATCCACCTTTGTTGTACCATGGATCGCACTGTTTTCCTGGTCCTGCTTCCACAGAGGTTGCAAATATTCCTGCGATCAACAACGCAACGAGAATACCTGCCAGTAGCAACGACATCATTCGTTGCAGGGAAGCATTGGTTGGAGTAAACGGTAGATTCAACATTTTTATCTCCTCGTATTATATGTTCGTTGGTGCCAGCTCGCCAACGGGTTGACAATGACAAGGGTTTCTCCCGAAGGACATCGGGACGATGTGGCATCCTAAGAGCTGGCTCAGAGAAAGAGCCACTTTGTCTCCTTGCAAACCAATTGCTTTGAAAGCCTGCCGGCTTTCTTACGATTACCTTATTTCATTGGTAAGTTCCACTATTTGCTTCAAGGTTCCAACCGAACCTGTTCCAACAATGACTCCTTTCCCGTCAATCGCCACAAATGTAGGCGTACCTATGATCGAATATTCTTCAAAAATTTCCGGGGTTGCGGACAATATATGCAAATTCCCATGGCCAATCAGATTGAACTCTTTCTGAAATTCGTTGTTTTCGTCAATGGAATTCACCGATAGCGTAAAAACCTGAATGTCAGATTCAATTTCAACAAATTGTTTAAGAGCAGGATACATTTCCTGGCAATAACGACATTCGTGAGACGTAAATACAAGCAATATCGGACTGCCTGCAAAATCGGCAAGCGAGAGCGTCGCTCCCTTTTCATCGCTCAGGTGAAAATTAGGCGCTTGAGTTCCAACTAATAGCTCAACAGGGTCCGCTTGTGAGGATCCTGCGCTTGATAACAGAAGTTGTTTGTATGCTTTTAAATCAAACAATACCAACACAAGAAGAAATGTCTGCGCGACAAGCAACACAATCACTAAAAGGGAGATGATATTTTGTAGACGAGTGGTCGAACGTTCTACACTCATTTCTCCTTGCCTTTCATCAACTCGATATGTAAATTTCCAAATGGATATGATATGAATTGCTCGCATTCTACCCCCCTATTCAAATTTGTCAAGATATTTCTACTCTGGTGATTACCCACAAGTCTGAAAATAGCAGAGTTCTGAGCATTTTGCTGATTTGTACCTGTTTTTCACCTCCAAATATGCTGTTGTCAAGGGCTTGCGCGACCCTGAGTGTCTAAACGTTATATACAGGCAATGGAGGAGGATTAGTGGGCTGAGAGATGGATTCGAGTTCACGCTGGCGTTCAACATATCTGCCAAGCAAGCGAGAAATGGTTTTCTTAGGTTCCCGATGAAGCTGATGGATGAAACGGCGCGGAGACTCACTGTCTTCCAAACGCTGGCGGCATTTTTTGTATTCTTCAATAGGAACGCAGCGAATCTGTTCGAGCAAATCATCTTGACTGTCGACCATGAACAAGGCTTGAAACTGGCCAAAGTCACGGAGTTCTTTGGTGGATCGGCGTCCGCTGATACGGCGCTGGTTGCAACGGAGACGATTGAAAAAACCTTCGAGTTTTAGATTGTGCTGGGGAAGACCGGGGATATCATAACAGTGCAACAATTCCGGGCCATAATCTTTCCAGCGCTTAGACAAGGCATGATGGAACTTGGATAGGATGCTTTTCTTTTCGGACTCTTGGCGAAATTGCTCAAGCAGATTTTCCATATCATAAGCGACTTGTTGACTATTGAGATTCTGCCGCTCGGCTTCAGAATAGGAAGACTGGGGGTAACGCAAACAAGCTGCTACTTTGCGCAGCCAAGTATGAGCCTGTTCCAACTCTGCGGCCAAAGCCTTGTTCTGAACCAAGGTGCGATCCACCTGCAAGACCAAACGTTGAAAGAATTCGTTCTCCGCTAATACACCTTCCGTCTGGCGTAGAGATTCAGCGACATCCTCCAATTGTTGATATCCTTTCAATCCGCCCCAATAGAAAGGTTTGCGACTGGCGCGGTTGACAGCGTCTCGGATAGCCGCGCGTACCTGTGTTTCAATCTTCATCAACTCCGCATCCCGAGGAGGCTCTTTTTCAAGAGTTAAAAAAAAAGCCCCGGGGGGACGCCGTTCGCATCAAGCATCCCACTTTTGGCGGAAATATGGCTGTTTTGCCCTGCTGCTGGGGTTGAAACGGCTTCTTTTCGCGATGAGGAGACCAAAACGGGAATTGCCGGGCTTGATTTTACTTGGGGCAACCCGCCCAGGCTTTGCCGCATTCCCTGACGTAATTGGGTATCATAGTTCAGTACTTCTTCTGCTACATTGCCCAGAAAGTGATCTTGGCAACGCTGATGAGGGGCATTGGGCCAAACCTGCTTCAACGCTGCTATCAGCGTGTCTTCTCCATCCGAGAGGGTCGCTAACACGGGGTACTGCTGGTACGCTTGCATCCATTTTGTCAATTGGTCTGCATTGACTTTCTCGGCTTGGAGCGCTCCTACTACTGTTCCGCTCAACACTTCATACAACACATACAACAAACTACCACATCCTTCTGGCTGAAGTCCATCCAGTCCGAAAATTACGCCTCCGTGTTTCTCCACGGTCTCCGCCAGTATTTTCTGGCTGACTTCATTGACTGCTCCCAATAGCGCCAGAAACTGACGATACAACTTCCCCACATTGCGCTCATTCACCACAATCCCGCGCTTGTTCAACTCTTGTTGTATCTCTACCAACTGCTTATGCTCTTTTTCATGCTGCCACCCAATAAACGCTAACACGTCCAAGCCGTATGTGCTGGATGGCAAACTGATGGTCAATACCCTATTTGCATAATAATGCTCCCCAGTGTGTTCGCAGTCCGGATTAACACACTCCTTACTTTTTCCCGCTACGAATATAGGTCCCTGTAAAGTTTGGACTGTCTTGTGCATGTGCCATGGCGGGCGCGGCTTTAATACTTCTCCACAATGTGGGCAGTTCGCTAAATCACACTCAACAATCTCGCGCTTCACTTCTTCAAAAAACCTTCTCGGTCGGTGACGTGCTTGTTTTTCCATAGCTCTATCTTACATCCTTTCTTACATAACATCAAGACACTCAGGGCTTGCGCGACCCAAATGTGGGGACGCAAAAGATGTGGGTAATCACCAGATTTCTACTTTGCGCTAACAGACATTTTTCTTGGTCTATCACGGGCCGGGGTTGGTCAAGCGGATCGTGCGCGGCCTGGCTTCTTCTTGAAATCTTTTGCGGTGGCTTCCTGGTGCGGCGCGGTGAGCAGGGTAAAATTTCCGCCCGTGAATTGATGGAGCCATTCGCCCGCCTGCTGGCCGGCGTCGGAGGCCAGCGCGGCATCCAATGCGGCGCGGTCGTCGAAATAGAGTTCGTGGATCTTGAACGGGCGCGGTTTGTTTTCGCCGTAGATCACGCCGTCAATCAGGCTGACGGTTTCGCGGCGCAGGCCGGGCATCTGCTCGGCCATGTGGAGAAATGCCTGCCAGCCGGTGGCGAACGCCAGCGAGTCAGGCGGCTGGCCGAAGAGGATGATCAGTTTGCGCATGGCTAATCCTTCATCCACAACCCGCCGGTGGATTCCATCCAGTCGGCGATGCGCTCGACGGCGCGGGGGATGTCGTTGTCCGAAATGTCCAGTTCGAGGCGGGGGAGAATCGATTCGCCCGCCAGCCTTCGCATCAGTTCCTGCTCTTCGAGGATTATTTTTGGGACGAGTTTATTTCCCACCCTTACTCACTTTTTTGCGAAGCCAATCGGCAATTTCGGAAAGTTCAATCTTTGAGACCGCTACTTTAAGCGTAAAAAACTCCAAGTCCTTGTTTTTTACGTTCAGATGATAACCATTAATTTGCACTACCGCAAAAGTCACTATGGGTCACGGGAAGCGGGGAGCGTTTTCCAACGTTGGACGAGTTTCTTGAGTTGTCTTTTGGATTGTTGAACAGAACG
>Ga0210031_1002698_pt1:7500-10574 | contig 10574 bp, 8 predicted proteins | sample CryGeyCG2014_080_FD_185455 | JGI IMG/M metagenome (GOLD analysis project Ga0210031, IMG submission 185455) | Groundwater microbial communities from aquifer - Crystal Geyser CG03_land_8/20/14_0.80 (SPAdes) (version 2) | ecosystem: Environmental > Aquatic > Deep subsurface > Groundwater... | reverse complement strand
GGCCATGTCTCCCTGAAAGTCTTGGTATTTTTAAAAATACATAGCATAAAGGCAACTCTTTTGTAAAATAAAAAACCCCTCCGCAATCGAAGGGGTTAATTTTATTCCCGGCAGCTTCCTACTCTCCCACACAGTCACCCATGCAGTACCATCGGCGCTAGAGAGCTTAACTTCCGTGTTCGGAATGGAGACGGGTGTATCCTCTCCGCTATCGCCACCGGAAAATGCATCATCTAAATAATACAATTACATATCATGAATGTAAGCCTATGCGATATATATAAAATATTATGGTCAAGCCTCACGACCGATTAGTATCAGTTAGCTCAACACATCACTGTGCTTACACACCTGACCTATCAACCTTATCGTCTATAAGGGGTCTTCAGTCTTGATGTCTCCATCAAGAGGGATATCTCATCTTGAGGTGGGCTTCCCGCTTAGATGCTTTCAGCGGTTATCCCTTCCGAACTTAGCTACCCAGCGATGCCGTTGGCACGACAACTGGAACACCATAGGTTCGTCCATCCCGGTCCTCTCGTACTAGGGACAGCTCCTCTCAAATATCCTACGCCCACAACAGATAGGGACCGAACTGTCTCACGACGTTCTGAACCCAGCTCACGTACCGCTTTAATTGGCGAACAGCCAAACCCTTGGGACCTTATACAGCCCCAGGATGCGATGAGCCGACATCGAGGTGCCAAACCCCCCCGTCGATGTGAACTCTTGGGGGAGATAAGCCTGTTATCCCCGGCGTACCTTTTATCCGTTGAGCGACGGCCCTTCCATGCGGAACCGCCGGATCACTAAGACCTGCTTTCGCACCTGCTCGACTTGTAAGTCTCGCAGTCAAGCTCCCTTATGCCTTTACACTCTACGACTGGTTTCCAATCAGTCTGAGGGAACCTTCGCGCGCCTCCGTTACTTTTTTGGAGGCGACCGCCCCAGTCAAACTACCCACCAGACAATGTCCCCGACCCGAATAACGGGCCCAGGTTAGAACTTCAGAGTAATCAGGGTGGTATTTCAAGGATGGCTCCATGAGAACTGGCGTCCTCACTTCACTGCCTCCCACCTATCCTACACAAACCAGCCCAAAATTCATTGTCAAGCTGTAGTAAAGGTGCACGGGGTCTTTCCGTCTAGTTGCGGGTAACCGGCTTCTTCACCGGTTTATCAAATTCGCTGAGCTCCTCGTCAAGACAGCGCCCAAATCGTTACGCCATTCGTGCAGGTCGGAACTTACCCGACAAGGAATTTCGCTACCTTAGGACCGTTATAGTTACGGCCGCCGTTTACTGGGGCTTCGGTTCAAAGCTTCCCCCGGATCAAGTCCGGGGTAACAAATCCCCTTAACCTTCCAGCACCGGGCAGGCGTCAGTCCCTATACATCGTCTTACGACTTAGCAGAGACCTGTGTTTTTGCTAAACAGTCGCTTGGGCCTTTTCACTGCAACCCCCTCACGCTCCACGAGCGAATCGCTTCACGCTAACGGGGCACACCTTCTTCCGAAGTTACGGTGTTATTTTGCCGAGTTCCTTAACGAGGGATCACTCAAGCGCCTTAGGATACTCTCCTTACCTACCTGTGTCGGTTTACGGTACGATCACCAGATCAACTCACTAGAGGCTTTTCTTGTTAGCATGGGATTAGACAGTTTACGAGATAAAATCTCTCCTCATCACCTCTCGGGGTTGAATGAGATTCCGGATTTTCCTGGAATCTCCCCCTACCAGCTTAAACCAGGGCGTCCAACACCTGGCTGTCCTACCCTTCTACGTCCCCCCATCGCTCAAACGCTGATCCAGTGGTACAGGAATATTAGCCTGTTTCCCATCGCTTACGCCCTTCGGCCTCAGCTTAGGGATCGACTAACCCTGAGAAGATTAGCTTTACTCAGGAAACCTTAGGTTTTCGGCGAGCCTGTTTCTCACAGACTTTATCGCTACTTATGTCAGCATAATCTCTTCCATCTCGTCCACCAGTCCTCACGGTCTGGCTTCAACCTATCATGGAATGCTCCCCTACCACTTACACCAAAAGGTGCAAGTCCGCAGCTTCGGTTACATGCTTGAGCCCCGTTAAATTTTCGGCGCAGACTCATTTGACCAGTGAGCTATTACGCTTTCTTTAAAGGATGGCTGCTTCTAAGCCAACCTCCTGGTTGTCTATACGCTTCCACATCCTTCTCCACTTAGCATGTATTAGGGACCTTAGCTGGCGGTCTGGGCTATTTCCCTCTCGACCACGGAACTTATCTCCCGTAGTCTGACTCCTGTAATTAAAGTTATTGGCATTCGGAGTTTGATTGGGTTTGGTAGTCTGGTAGGACCCCTAGTCCATTCAGTGCTCTACCTCCAATACTTACTTACAAGGCTATACCAAAATATATTTCGGGGAGAACCAGCTATTTCCAAGTTTGATTGGCCTTTCACCCCTATCCACAGCTCATCCGAGCAGTTTTCAACCTACACCGGTTCGGGCCTCCACGGACTGTTACATACGCTTCACCCTGGCCATGGATAGATCACTTGGTTTCGGGTCTACTCCATGCAACTAAATCGCCCTATTAAGACTCGCTTTCGCTACGGCTCCACCTAACGGCTTAACCTCGCTACATAGAAGTAACTCGCTGACTCATTATGCAAAAGGCACGCAGTTAGACCGGATCAGCAAAAGGGTTACCCCTCTTACATCTCCATGGTCCTTCCACAGCTTGTAGGCACAAGGTTTCAGGTACTATTTCACTCTCCTCCCGGAGTACTTTTCACCTTTCCCTCACGGTACTTGTTCACTATCGGTTGCCAGGTAATATTTAGCCTTAGGAGATGGTCCTCCCTGATTCCCGCAAGATTTCTCGTGTCCCGCGGTACTTGGGATCTTTATCCAGAAAGACTCGCCCATTTCGCTTACGGGGCTATCACCCTCTACGACCCTGCTTTCCAGCAGATTCAGCTATAGACAAGTTTTGTAACTTTCCGAGGAGACTGCAACCTCCTCCGATAAAGTCCCACAACCCCAACTCTGCAACGCTTGCAGGCTATCACGCAAAGCTGGTTTAGGCTCTTCC
>Ga0210031_1002698_pt1:0-5000 | contig 10574 bp, 8 predicted proteins | sample CryGeyCG2014_080_FD_185455 | JGI IMG/M metagenome (GOLD analysis project Ga0210031, IMG submission 185455) | Groundwater microbial communities from aquifer - Crystal Geyser CG03_land_8/20/14_0.80 (SPAdes) (version 2) | ecosystem: Environmental > Aquatic > Deep subsurface > Groundwater... | reverse complement strand
AATTAAAAATCTTGGTAATCTGTAGTCAGATAATGATAACTCTTATAATATAAAAAGTCAAGGTTAAAAAACTTACCTTGTTTACATATTCTGAAGGTATTACAAAGGTAGAGGATTGCATGGGCAGACTCTGGATTTGAGTAAATCTACAGTTCTACACCTTGCCCTGTATCAACATCTCGATAAAGACCTTCGCGATTTTAGGGTCAAGCTGGGTTCCTGCCACCCTTTTCAACTCCTCAATAACCGTTTCCTTGCTCAGACCTTTTCTATAGGCGCGGTCAGAAGTCATCGCGCCATAAAGGTCCGCCACGGCAATAATCCTCGCTCCCAACGGAATTTCTTCCCCCTTCAGCCCATTGGGGTAACCATTGCCGTCATACCTTTCATGGTGGGCACAAATAATGGATTTAATATCCCAGGGGAAGTTGGTCCCATCCAGGATTTTCAAACTGAGCTCGGGGTGCTTTTTTACCTCCCTCCACTCTTCCTCGTCCAGCTTCCCGGGTTTATTAAGAATGTCTTCATGAATGCCGATCTTTCCGACATCATGAAGGATGGCCGCCACCTCAATGCCCTCTATCTCATGAGGGGACATATCCAGTCTCTTTGCTATCTTCACCGCGCACCTTGCCACAGAATCGGAATGGCCCCTGGTGTAAAGGTCTTTTACCTCCAGCGCAGATGCTAATGCCCGAATAGTGCTGAGGTAACTTTCATGCAGATCTTTATACAAGCCGGCGTTTTCAAGGGCAGATGCCGTCTCGTGCGCCATGGTGGAAAGAAGTTTTAGATTATCCTCTGTAAATGGCTCGGAACCTTTTCCCCGATTGAGGTTGATAATACCAATAACGCCTTTCCTGGTTTTTAAAGGGGTGCAAATGGAATTTATCTCTTCATATTTTTTTCTCCCCTTAATTCTTGAGATGTCTGCTCTTCCCTGGAAGATAAGGGGTTCGCCACTCTGAGCCACCATCCCTGCAATGCCTTCTCCTATCTTAATCCTCGTCTTTCTGATGATCTCTTCGTCCAGACCGTGTGCCCTTTTTATGGTTAAAACCCCTTCCTCAGGGTCAAGAAGCATCAGGGAACCCTCATCTGCTTTCAGGGTCTTGACAGTAATGTTGAAGACAGATGAAAGCGCCTCACCCAGATCAAGGGAAGAACCTGTTACTTTTACAGTCTCATGGAGAGTGGTTATGTCGGTCAGCCTTTCACTCAACATCCTGTTCAGGTTTCTGATTTCGGCTAAATAGCCCTCTGTCCTGGAATTTTGATATTCCCTGTATGCCAGGCCATAAGCCATGATCCCTTCCATGAGCACGGTGAAGGATTCATTAATGGCCTTCTTCGGATATGTCCTTTCTGCCTTATTGATTTTCTTTACAGCATCCAGATGCATTTCAACAACGGACTCGGGACCCATCCCCTTGTTCATCATCTCATTGCCGAACTGAGCGACCTTGTAGAGATATGTCTCCTGGCCGGTCTTCAGGTAATCCGAGAGGATTCTGCGGTAGGTAAGAGCCAACCGACCATCAATATTATCATTCATGACACACCCTGTCCCCTGCCTTGGCCCTATGAGATGCCGCTTTCATGGGCCTTCATATCCCGATAATGTTTGTATGCCATGCCGTAAGCCATCATAATTTCCAATAGAACCTTGAAGGATTTTAGGACGGCATCCTTTTTATCAGATAAAGAGACATCCTCAAGCAGCTTCTCAATGCTCTTATAATGCATCTCTACAATCTTCTCAGGCCCGATTCCCTTCCGGATAAATTCTTTGCCTAAAAGGGATACATTATAGAGGTCTATCTCCTCGGGTGATTCTAAATAATCCCGCAACAACTCCCTGTACCTATAGCAAAGATTATTCTTTTCCATTCTTCCTCCATTGTAACTACTCAGGTTCACGGTTCCACGGTTCCACGGTTCAAGGTTCAACGGTTAAAGGAAGAAAATCGATTTGATTGGGACTCTTTTAACCGTGAACCGTGAACTTTGAACTTGACAACCTGAGTAGTTACCTCCATTTAATCCTGCCGGGCCACCACAATGGTGAGGTCATCTCTTTCCCTGCCGAATTCAGCAGCGATCCTCTCGGCTATTGTCTGGGGATGCTGCCCAAGGAATTCCGGCGGATACAGGTTTAAGTCAAACTTTGTGGATATGCCGTCCGAGTGAAGGATAATAATGTCCCCCTGTCTATATGGAAACTCCTCCTCTCTCACCTTGCGAAGATTGTAGCCCAGGATGCCGTTTACGGAGATCGGCCTGATCACTGTCCGGCTCTTCACCCTCACCTCTATGTTTCCAACCCCGGCATATCTTAAGGTAGAGCTTTCCGGATCAATCAGGGCCATCCCTACTGCCGCGCCCCTGGTCTTTTTCAGCTCCTCATGGCATCCCTTAATGATTTCCGTGAGACTTTTCTGATAATTGTTTTTTATGTGCTCTACGGCTGTGTTGGAAGCAGCAGCAGCATCCGGCCCATGACCCAGGCCGTCTATCACGGCAATGAAAATCCTATTCTCAAACTCCTTGATAAAATAGGCGTCGCCGCAGAGGTTCTGACCTTTTAATGCCTGATTCACTATGCCGAATTGCATAAAGAAGACCTCACAGCCACTTTCTTATCCATATCGTCGTCCCTTTCCCGGACCCGGATTCTATCTCCATCTCGTCCATCATCCTCTTTGCGCCTGACAGCCCTATGCCTGATGAGCCTTTTGTGGAGTATCCGCCCTTTAAGACCCGTTCAATATCCTCTATGCCCGGCCCCTGGTCTGCAAAGACAATCTCCAATCCCCTTCTTTCCCCTGAAAATCCCCCCAGCCCCCCTTTTCCAAAGGGGGGTGAGGGGGGATTTTCTTCCTGAGAGATTGCCCTTAAAACAACCGTGCCTTTGCCGGCGTGGACAAGGATATTCCTGGCGAGTTCAGAGACAGAGGTGGCAATCAGGGCGGTCTTCACCTCTCCAAACCCCATCAGCACGGAACACTCCTTTGCCGTCCTCCTGGCCATATCCACATGGTGTTCCTCTTCTATGCGTATGACCTTCCCGTCCTCATCCCTCTTTATCTCAGCCATTTCCTGATCGTCACGGTAGCGCCCTTTCCCGCCTCGCTCTTTATCTCGAACTCGTCCATAAGGCGCTTTGTACCCGGCAGGCCCTGGCCCAGCCCCTTGTTCGTGCTGTAGCCGTCCTGCATGGCCATCTCAATGTCAGGGATGCCGGGGCCCCTGTCCTCGGCTATAATCTCCATCCCCTTTTTCGCGCTTTCGGACAGCGCCTTAACAACCACCCGGCCTGTTCCGGCAAACGTGTAAATGTTCCGGCTGAGTTCCGAGACAGCAGTAGTGATGCGGGTCTGGTCTGCCAGGCCAAAACCGAGCTCTTTTGCCATCTCCCTGGCGATTTGACGGGCAAGGATAATGTCTTCGCTGTTATTTATGCTGACCTCTTCAATCTTCTCCATTGCCCGCCTCCCCCATACCCTGCAGCAGGGCTATCCCCTTCTCCAGGTTAAGGGCTGAATGCACCCCCCTTAAGTTCCAGCCCCATCTCCTGTAAGGTGATGGCTATCTCCGGTTGAATCCCCACCAGCACAGTCTCCACACCCATGGTCCTGACCATGGTTGCCGTATCAGAGAGCATTCTTCCCAGAAAGCTGTCCACCACGCCTACAGCGCTCACATCTATCACCAGACCCTGCGGCTTTGTATCATAGACCCTCTCCAGAATATCCTCCTGAAGCCTGATGGCCGTCTTATCATGAAGTTCCACCTGAATGGTGAGGATGAGGGTATCACCCATCTTTAATGTCGGCACTTTATCCATTTATACCTCCATCTTCGTCACTTTGAGCTTCAGCTTCCTGAAGGCAAGCGCCAGCCCGTCCCTGAGGCTTGCACGGGTGGTAACGCCGCTCAGGTCAACCCCGATGTGGACAAGGGTCTGGGAAATCTGCGGGCTGATGCCGGTCAGGACGCATTCTGCGCCCATGAGTTTTGCTGCCTGCATGGTTCTCAGCAGCCTGTTTGCCACCTCGGTGTCCACTGCCGGCACGCCGGTGATGTCCATGATTACAATAGAGGATTTAGTGGCTACAATGCTTTCGAGGAGATTTTCCATTATCTGCTTGGCCCTGGCGCTGTCAATGGTTCCGATAAGCGGAAGGACCAGAATCTCCTCCCAGACCTGAATCACCGGGGTTGAAATCTCCAGAAGGGACTTCTGCTGTTCCCTGATAACATCCTCTCTTGCCTTTACATAGGTCTCAACGGTAATGAGGCCCAATTTGTCCATGAGCATGGAAAATCCAATCACCGCCTTGCTCAGCTCCGCCGGCTGGTCCCCGAACTCATCCTGCAAAAACCTGAGAACCGTGTCCTTGAGCGAGAATATGTAGGTTGCTGTCTCTGACGGCGAAAAACCTATGGATGCCCTGGATACAGAGAAGTTAGCAAGAAACTTGTTGACCTCATCATACTCAGGAGCGGTTATATCCTCTAAGTTTCCACCTGCCACAGCCCTGACCAGGATTCCCAGGAACCGGGCCGATTCCTCCCGCAGTTGTTTTTCCGTGATCAACCCTTTTTTGAACGCGGTGATATCTGCCTGCGCCTTTGTCCAGGCATCCAATATCTCTTTTTCCTTTTTTGCCAATAATTCTGAAATGTTTAAACCCTCTTTCTTAGCCATCTTTCATCCTCCTTTTTTGTTTAAGAAACATTGTAGCTGCCCCCACAGAGCTTTCCATAACTGCCGCTCAAGATATCGTTTCTGCCAAAGCAATCTCAACACCGAATATCGCAACCAGTCCCTTCTTTCACCGAAACCCAAAAACAAAAAACCCAAAGGCCGTATATAATCGGCATTTGGGTTTTCGAATGATAATTGGTCTGCTTGAGAGACAGGGGTCTCTTGCAGAAATTTTTCTAAATAATTTAGGAAGTAATGTGTGTGTGTGTGTGTGTGTGTGTGTGTGTGT
>Ga0210031_1002696_pt1 | contig 10579 bp, 13 predicted proteins | sample CryGeyCG2014_080_FD_185455 | JGI IMG/M metagenome (GOLD analysis project Ga0210031, IMG submission 185455) | Groundwater microbial communities from aquifer - Crystal Geyser CG03_land_8/20/14_0.80 (SPAdes) (version 2) | ecosystem: Environmental > Aquatic > Deep subsurface > Groundwater | place... | reverse complement strand
AGCCCAGAAATATATCAAAAAGTTTCTTTGGAGATCAAATCCGGCCAAAAAATCAAAAGAAAAGATTTTATGAGCCATCTGACCTCTTTGCAATATCAAAGAAATGACGTTGATTTTAAGCCCGGCACTTTCAGAGTCCGTGGGAATATCGTTGATATCTATTTAGTAACCGGTAAGGAAATTTTAAGAGTAGAATTGGAGGACGACGAAATCGATAGAATCTCAATTTCGCCCGCTGATTTAACTCCCAAATACCAGATGCTAAACGCCAAATACCAACTTTTTCCTGCTCATTTTTGGGTGACTCCCCAAGAAAAAGTAAATATCGCCATTGAAAACATAAAACTTGAACTGCAGGAACAACTAAAAAAACTGCAAAAAAGAAAAAAAATGTTAGAAGCCCAACGCCTTGAACAAAGAACAAATTATGATTTGGAGATGTTAAAAGAAACGGGTTTCTGCCACGGAATTGAAAATTATTCCAGACATTTGGAATTCAGAAAATCGGGCCAGGCGCCTTTCGCCTTATTGGATTACTTTCCAAAAGACTTTCTTGTTTTTATTGATGAATCCCACCAAACTCTGCCTCAAATTCGCGCCATGGCGGTCCAGGACAAAGCCAGAAAAGAAATTTTGATTGAATACGGGTTCAGATTGCCTTCGGCCATTGATAATCGACCCTTGACTTCAAAAGAATTCGAAGAAAAAATAAACCAAACAATCTATGTTTCCGCTACGCCGGGAGAATACGAAATGAAACAAGCTAGCAAAAAACCCAGCACCAGAGCAAAGCACGGTGCTGGACTAGTCCCGTACCGAAACGAAGTTTCTGGTACGGGGCATATTATAGAACAATTAATCAGGCCGACGGGGTTATTGGAGCCGTCCATTGAAATCAGGCCGACAAAAAATCAGGTTAAAGACCTGACGGAGGAAATTAAAAAAGGGACTAAAAAAGGACAAAGAACCCTGGCCTTAACTCTGACCAAAAGACTAGCCGAGGCCCTTTCTGATTATTTGGCGGAAGAAGGCGTTTCCTCCCAATGGCTTCACTCTGAAGTTAAAACTTTGGAAAGACCTCAAATCCTTAAAGAACTAAGGGAGGGTAAATACGATGTTCTGGTTGGGATAAATCTTCTGAGAGAGGGCCTGGACTTGCCGGAGGTTTCTTTGGTTGCCATTTTGGATGCCGACAAGGAGGGATTTTTAAGGTCGGAAACCACCCTGATTCAAACTATGGGCCGGGCCTCAAGGCACCTGGAAGGACGGGTTATATTGTACGCAGACAAAATGACGAAATCAATGAGTTCGGCCATGAAAGAGATAAAAAGGAGAAGGGAAATTCAATCGGAATACAATAAAAAAAATAAAATAACGCCTCAACCCGTCGTGAAAGAAATCAGAGAATGGCCTTTCGCAAAAAAAGCGGAGGTCCTGTCGGAATTTTGGGCAATTCAGGATAAAAAACCCAGCACCAGAGCAAAGCACGGTGCTGGACTAGTCCCGTACCGAAACGAAGTTTCTGGTACGGGGCTTTTGGAAAAAGAGATGAAAGAGGCGGCCAAATCCTTAGATTTTGAAAGAGCCGCGGAAATCCGCGACTTGATCCTTCGACTACGCTCAGGATCAACCCTGAGGGGATCGAAGGGTTGATAAAAAAGATAAAATGATTTAATATGAAACTAATATGCCGATTACTAAAGCAGCAAAAAAATCGCTTCGTCAAAGTCTGAGGAGAAGAACTCGGAACGTCCAAAAAAAGAGAAAAATAAAAAGCCTTTTAAAGGAGGTGAGAAATTTAATTACGCGAGCGCAAGCGAAGCGTGAAGATGAACAAAGTTCATCGCCTTATCAGAAGAAGGTCAAAGAGGATAAATCCTCTTTTCCACCTTCGCTTTCGCGCGGCGAAAGCTCGGCAATTAACGAAGTAAAGAAACTTTTGCCTCAGGTTTACAAATTATTGGACAAAGCGGGAAAAACGGGATTAATCAAAAAGAATACGGCTTCAAGAACAAAATCGAGAATCACCCGATCGATAAATCGAGCGTAATTTAAATTCCGGCGAGAAACAGGTCCAGAGCGGCTTCCGGAGAAACCCGACCGGTTTTAATGGCTAAATCTACCTGAAAAATTTTTTGGTAGATTTTTTTTAGTTCTTGAATGGTGAACTTTTGAGCCAAAGAGTAGCTTTTTTTAATAATGTAAGGATGAAGATTAGTAACTTTTGAAAGGGTGTAAGGGGATCGATACTTTTGAATAAGGTCTTTGATAATTAGCAGATTGCGAAACTGAAAATTAATCATAGAAAGAAGATACAAAGGATTGTCCCCTTTTTCTAAATGTTTATGAATTAAACTCAGAGCCTCTTTTTTATTTCTCGCTGCGATAGAATTAATGGTAGCAAAAATATCACTCTCAATTTTTGGTTTAACTAAAAGCGCAACATCCTCTTTTTTAATTTTTTCTCCTCTTTTGTAGTTAACTAACTTTCTTATTTCATTACTCATCTGCCAGAGATCATTACCAACAAAATTAATAAGTTTTTCTAAAGCTGTCGAATCAATTTTTACTTCGTAATTTTCAAATTCTTTTTTGACCCAGTTTTTTAATTTATCATTGTTCAGGAGCTGGAATTCCTGGGATTTTGCATTTTTCATTAAAAATTTAACCAGTTCATTCTTTCCGTTAAAATCTTTTTCTTCAAGGAATATGACTATATCGTCCGATTTTTGCAAATCGTTTGACAGACCCATAAAACGAGGTTCGTTTTTCAGGAGAGACAAAACATTTTTAAAGATTATTAACTTTTTTTCCTGGAAAATTGAAGATATTTTTGCTTCATTTTTAATTTCGTCGAAATTCAAATTTTCTTCCTCAAAAGATTTCAAAGTTAAAACGTTTTTATGAACCTTTTTATATTCTTCGACTAATTCTTTTAATTTCTCCCGCATCCTGTATGTATCTTGGCCATAAAGAAAAATAAGCATAGCTTGTTTTATTTAAAAAACCGCGGAGAAAAAATGTCAAAAAAGCTAAAAAATCTATTTTTTTCAATATTTTACCAGCGAATTTTTGGAGCAACAGCTGTCACAGCTTGAACCGTAGGAATAGCTTCTGGCACTTTTTTTCTGATAACATAGAAAGTCACCACCAAGAATGGCAGATAAGAAGAGGCGATAAATAGATGGCTAATTTGCATAGGCATGACTGTTTTAGCTGCGCCGCAAGCCATAAACCCAACCGCAAACAGAATCAAACCGGAACCCAAAAGCATTCCTCTCGCCCTTACTGCCTTATCTTGAATATTTAAAGCTTTGCGGATAAAAACAATCCCCGGAACAAACATAGCAAAGACCACTATCAGAACTACTAAAATTGTCACAATTACCGGGAAATTTATGACGAACATCCCAGTGTTTGGATCTAAAAATGGCGCCCGGGTCGGAGCAAATAGATAATACTTAAGATTGGCGATGACGGTTAAAATATTGCCTATCATCACTGTCCAAAAAGCCTGCTTTTCGAATTTGGGGTATGCTAAAGCAGTAGCCATTCGGGCCAAATAAGCCATTCCTGAAAACATCACAAAGAGACTGATAACAATAGTAAGTTTAGTATTAAATTCACCCGGCATTATAGGATCGGCGATGACGGCACCAACAAAACCAAAACCAAAGAGAGTAAAGAATTTAGCATAATCGCCCACTGCCTTGTCTTGGGTATTTCGGTATGCTTGATAAATTCTCACTCCGCAAATAAAAGCCAAAAGTGCATCGATTGCCCAAATAATTTCAGAAATTGTTACTGTCATTTTTTTATAAGATTTTATTTTCTTCGACCTTTTTGAAACTTAGAATTTTTGACAATTGGGGCAAAAATGAACCGACCTTCCGGCTAATTTTACTCTTTTAATAATTATACCACAACGACCGCATTTTTCGCCTTCCCTTCTGTAAACTTTTCTTAAAGGATCGAAACCCCCTTTTTCTCCGGAAATTCTTCGGAAATCGGAAATGCTCTCGCCACCCAATTCAATCGCTTTTGGTAAAATTTCTCTCATCGCTTGATAAATCTTCTTAATTTCTTCATCGCTTAATCTCTTTATCTCTTTGAACGGGTGAACTTTTGCTCCCCATAAAATTTCATCTGAGTAAATGTTCCCTATCCCGGCTATCACTTTTTGATTCATCAAAACTTGTTTTATCTTGCCTTTTTGCTTAGTGAGGATATTTTTAAATTTCTCGAAGGTAAAAGATCTTTCCAAGGGCTCTGCCCCCAAACTTTTCATTTCTTCGGACGTTCTCAAATCTTCTTTTTTCCATAATTCAACTTTGGCGAATTTTCTTAAATCAGAAAGCGCAAGCATTCTCCCGTTATCCAGCCAAAACATCAGGTGGATAAATCTGTTAACAGAGTCTTCCAGCCATCCTTTTTCTTCTGCCAGCCACTTTCCCCGTTTCATATTCCAATTTCCGTAAAGCAAATGCCCGGTTAATTTCTGGTGAATCAATAAACTCAGACCATCTGACAAATTAAAAATAATATTTTTCCCCCTCCGCCGGATATCCAGGATTTTTTTGCCTTTAACATGTTTTTTAAATACCTTAAAAATGTCTGATTTTTTTACTTTTCCGCCGAAGTCGGAACGAAGACGAATCGTCTTTTTGAAATCCGTCCAAACATCAACAAAGGTCCTCCGCAGGACCTTTTTGTTTAAATCTCTGACTATTGTTTCTACTTCGGGAAGCTCCGGCATTATTGCTATTTAAGGATGATTTTAATCTTATCGATAATCTCTCCCGGAGTGAAATGGGCTTTAATCAGATAATCGGCCGCCCCCAATTTTAACCCTTTTTCCACGTCCTCTTTTTGGCCAAGGTTGGAAAGAATAATTACCGGTATTGAAACCAAGCTGGAATCTTCTTTCATTTTCGACAAAACCTCGAAACCGTCAATTCCAGGCAAAATAAGGTCGAGCAAAACCAAGTCCGGCTGCTCGCTTTTGACTTTTTTTATTCCTTCTTCGCCGTCAATTGCTTCGGCGATATTATATCCCTCTTTGACAAGTTTTTGAGCGATCAGTTCCCTTAGAAATTTATCATCTTCTATAATTAGAATTTTTTGCATATTTTTATACCGCAGTTTTTAGCCGATTTGTTTCTTAACTTTTTCGATCACCTCTTGGGGATTAAATTCAGTCTTAATCAGCCAATCTCTTGCTCCCAATTTCTGGGCTTTATCTAATTCCACTGGCTGGCCGGAATTAGAAATAACAATCACTGAGATTTTCTTCAGTTCTTTGTCTTTCTGCATTTCTTCCATTACTTCAAAACCTCCCTTTTTCGGCATAATTATATCCAGCAAAATAATGTCCGGTTTGTTTTCTCTCATTAATTTTAACCCTTCTTCTCCGTTCCTGGCAACTGAAACAGCATACCCTTCTATGGTTAATTTTTTTCGGAGAAGATCGACAATTAACTCCTCATCTTCGATAATTAAAATTTTTTTCATCATATATTATAATCTAATAATTAAAATTTTATTAAAAATCCGCAAAAATCATCTCCGAGGCCAACGCATCTTTTTTCTTCTACGGTAGTATTGGAGATGCTGTTATCCGTTCCGGCTACGGCCAAAGATCCTTTTTTGGATATCACGCCGTCTAAATAACCTTCAATAAATCCTTCTTCAAAAAAGCAAAGGTTTTGCAAAATATTGGGGATTCCGGCGGTTAAAGAAGATTCGTAAATTTTGAGCTGAACACTTTTTAATTTCGGGATTATTTCAATTTCTACCTTCCCCCATTTCAAATATTCTATTATTCTTTTAATTTCTTCTAAAACAAGAGAAAGCTCTGACTTTTCCGAATCCTGGCCGATGCTTTTTCCCAGCTTCATCCCGGCAAATCTTAAAGCAGATTGATATCCGACCGAAGCCCACTGGAGAGAAAAATCTATCATTCTTAACAATCTGATATCCGTTTGGTCTCCCAGCTCTTTTCTTATGACTTTTGGAGCCCTGCCATCAATAATGTCTCTCAAATCTTTTTCTAAATCCTCGATTATCTTATCCATTGCTTTAGGTTTATCTGGTTATGTATTTTTTAGCCAAAAGATAACTTCCTCGAATCAGATAGATCCCGGCTACGATTTCAACAACAAAGTAAAGAACCAGAAAAAATTGACCAATAATCCATTGGTATAAAAGCGGCGTCTCTATCAATTCATGTACCGTCCCCCAAACCATAGCCAGCCAAAAAAACTTCCATTCTTCGGGGATAGGCCTGTCGGCATAGAACTTTTTAAGATATTTAATAACCCAATAAGCCGCCATCCCGAAGCCGAAAATTATGGGAATGTGCATTAAAAGGTAATAAAGGCTGATCCCAAAAGGAGCGATGGTTAAAGGATTTATAGCATGCAATTCTAGAATAGGCATAGTATTTTACGATGTTACTTCTTTATATAAAAAGTAGGCGCCGAGAGCCAATAAAGTGCCGCCTATGGCATGAGGGATAAGCAAAAGCAGCTGCGTCTCAACCATGCCGGCATTCGGCCATTCATAAAAGCCCAGCATTTCTCCGATTTCGGCAATTGAAGTGATAAAAATGCCCCACAAAATGAACTTCCAAGATTTAGGAGCTCCTCTGCCGGCAAAATATCCTCGGGTATATTGAACAATGTAATAGGTGGCAATTATAAAGGCGACTGCGGCAAAAACCATAGCTAAGAGGGTAGGCCATTTCAACCAGCCAAGAGTTTGCCCCATCCATGTGTTTAAATCAAAGTACTCAATTCCGATAATCGGCGGATTAGGACTAGATGGTACAAGCATATTTTTAAATTAATTTTGTATGTTATTCGACCTTTCGGGTTATTAATTAATTTTACTCTTTGTAGAAAAATAGGCAATGAGCAACCACTGGACAATTTCAACAAGAACTACCGTCGCAAATCCAACCATCCCTCCTTTCATAATTAAATAAATAATTAATGGCGCTTCGACCAGTTCCATCGCTCCGATAACCAGCCCCCCTTTTACCAAAAGCTTACAGGCGAATATCAACCAGGTCTGGACTACGTTTATTATGACAAAAATTGCGGCCAAGAGAAATGTGATATCTGTCATGGAGCGGTTAAAATTCTTTCAAAAATTCGCTGAATTCTTCCCTGAGCGGCAGGGTGAAATAAAAAGTCGTGCCTTTGTTTTCTTCCGACTCAAACCAGATTTTGCCCCCGTGTGCCTCAATAATGTTTTTGGTTATAAACAGACCGAGACCGGAACCCTCGGTATTCAACCTCATCACATTGGCCCCTCTGAAAAATTTGCTGAAAACTCTCTCCTGCTGGTCTTTGGGGATGCCCACGCCCGTATCCCGTATTCTAAATTCAATTTCTTTTTTTTCTTTCAAATGAAATAAAGAAATAAATATCAAGCCACCCAAAGGAGTATATCTTATGGCGTTTTCCAGAAGATTATCAATGGCCAGCCTGATTTTTTCGACATCGACGGCAATCTGGGGCAATTTATTTATCGGTTTTTTTAATTCCACCTCCAGCCTTTTTCTTTTGATTTCATCCTGATGGGCGTTTATGACAAACTGAACAATATTTTCAAAATTGGTAAGAGTCGGTTTAAAAAGATATCTCCCTTCTTCTATTCTGGTTACATCCAAAAGGTCGTTAATTAAATTAATCATCCTTTCGTTCGATTGATAAGTTTTCTCGATAAACTCTCTCTGTTCTTTGGTTATCTCCCCCATATCGCCGTCCAAAAACATCCTCAGCGTCCATTTAATGGCGGAGAGGGGCGTGCGCAATTGGTGGGCGGCCAGGGAAACGAATTCTGTTTTTAATTTTTCAACCATTTTTTCGCGGGTGATATCGTGCGAAATAACCAAGGCCCCCAATTCTTCTTCGCCGCTGATCAGCGGAATGCTGGAAATTTCCAAAATTAAATTTTCCCTGATCAGCAGCTCTTTTCTGAAAATTCCCTTGATTTCTCTCCCCAATAAATTTATTAATGGTTGGAAGCCGACTAATTGGAAAAGGCTAGAAAGATCGGCACCAACAACTTCTTTTGTTTTTACGTTAAAAAACTCTTCTGCCTGAGGATTAATCAGAGAAAGCTTATTCTCTTTGTCAAAAACCAACAAACCGTCAGAAAAGTTGGTAATAATGGCCAGGGTTTTATTTTTTTCTTCTTCGGTTTTTTTTCTTCCGCCTTCGACGTCTTCCAGCATGTTCATCAGGGCCCTTCTCGAATCTTCTAAATCTTCCGCTCTTTTCTCTAACTCTTTAAGCTCTGCCTCTCTTTTCTCTCTAATCTCAGAGAGTTCTAAGTCTCTTTTGACGAGCATTTTAGCAATTCTGTCCAGCTCCTGAAGTTCTTTTTCTCTTTTTTGTCCAATTTCCGAAAATTCGGCAATTATAGCTTGCTGTTTTGTTTTTTTTATTATTTTTTTGCTATTTTTTAGGTTGGGCTTTTTTTCCATTCAAAACTAAAACTTTAAAGCGACTAAGGCTTAATTTCTTTTTGATTTTTGATTTTTAATATTTTATTTACTCTCCTAATACCATTAAAGCCATGGTCTCGTTATGAAACGCAGAAAAACATTCAGGTCCAAGTACCCCTCCCAAGGGTGCCTGCTCTCCATAAGTATAAAAGCCAATTAAGGGAATATCCTTCCCTAAAACATTCTGAATAGCCACAATTTCCTCTCCCATTCTTGCTCCTAAAAGTTTATTGCGGGCCATACAATCAAAAACAAAAATCGCTTTAGGTGTAGCCTCTTTTAATTGAGATAAAGCACTTCCAGCCGCTTCTTTAGCTGCTTGAATAGCTTTTTCTTGGTCGCCTAACATTAACCTGATATCTGAACCCTCGGGAATCTCTGCGGCACAAGTAATTTCTCCTTTTTCATTAGCAATGATTACATCTCGAATCAAAAGTTCTGGACTCCCCTCAACACTCATTCCCAAAGGATAAGTATAAGCCATCTTAGCGATCGGTTCTTTAATCAGTTCTTCTGCTTTTTTGCCAAAGTAATCCTCGTAAATTGAGAGGGCTGGCCGATTGTTTACCTCAATCAATTTTCCTCCTTTTGCTTTCGTCACTTTCATTGGTAATCCAATTGGCTCCCAACCATGTCTAACCCCTACTCCGAAGGAAAATTTACCGGAAAGCCCGATTCCAATCACACAATTTGACAAAACTTGGTCATTGTAATACTGGTATGTCTTTTTGAAAAGAAAGTCATCTCCAGCTGAACCTCCCATAATTGGGAAATTCTTTCCCAAAACTTCCTGAATTCCTCTTACCGCCGCTGCTCCATTTTCAGCCAAACCATCTAATAACATTACAAACAGAGAAAGAGGCTTTGGGGTTAATTTCTTTACTACCCCTGCTGCTTCTTTCCCAGCTTTAAAAGAATCCTTATCTGTTTCTCCCCCCACTCCAATTGTAAAATTAACAGAATCTGAACTTAGAGCCATTACTGCCACATACTTTGATACTGGCCCCTCGGTGGTAATTTCTCCCGAATCACTACAACCTACGAGAGGGATTTGGCCAGAAACCGACCTTACGCCTTTTAGCATTTCCTCTTGATTATAGGCAACTGTTGAGAAAACAACAATCAAATCGGCTTTGCCGCCAGATTGGTCTAAAGCTTGCCTAGTTGCCTCAACTCCGGCGATTGCCGCACCAGAATTATTACTTCTTCCCACGCCAGTTTTAATCATAAATTTACCACTTATTTAATTTATTGCTCTCGACCTTTATGTTTTTCTAATTCTTTTTTAAGTTCTTCAATTTCTTTTTCTAGATCCATCATTTTTAATTCAAGACTATGTGTCTATACAATAGCGAATCAAGGTTCTGCCGCGCAGGTTCTTACTTCCACCTTACTACAAATTCATGATAGGGGTCGTCCCTGAACATACATTTTGTTTCTTTAACCTGGAAATCAGACCCCTTTAATACGAACTGACCGATTCTTATAAAATATCCTCCCAAATAAGCGCAGAGTACGGGATGGATTTTGAATCCTTTAAGATGAAGAGTATAATATTTCTCCTTTAAATTATAATTTGCTCCTTCCAGTATCCCCACCGTGTAATGTTTTCTCCAATAATTGGGGGCTTCTTTGTAGGTTTTAGGAAAGCTTAAAAAATATTTCAGAAGCGACTTCACGATAAAAGAGTATTTTGGAGCGGCATTCCCCATTTCTTCTATGTCCTTGGCGCCGAAATCAAATACTTTTTGGATTGCCAAAAGAGAAACCAATCTCAGACCTATCGGATACCAGCCGGTGGCTTTGATGTTTTCGTAGTCGATGGGGCAATCGATTTTTTTTAATTCTTCCCTTACTCTAGCCAACCCCTCTTCTCCCTTTTTCGCCCTGATATATTCGGCATCGGTTTGGAAAACCGTTCCTCTGACCTTGCCGGGGATTTCCATTATTTTTTTGATTTTTTCCTTAGTAATTTGACCGTTTTCCATATTTCTTTTTAACTCTTGGTCTTTTTTAATTGTTGCTTCAGCTCGATCATCTTTAATTCTCTTCCTACGGCTAATC
>Ga0210031_1002674_pt1 | contig 10623 bp, 9 predicted proteins | sample CryGeyCG2014_080_FD_185455 | JGI IMG/M metagenome (GOLD analysis project Ga0210031, IMG submission 185455) | Groundwater microbial communities from aquifer - Crystal Geyser CG03_land_8/20/14_0.80 (SPAdes) (version 2) | ecosystem: Environmental > Aquatic > Deep subsurface > Groundwater | place... | reverse complement strand
TTTGTTTGTCTTGTGAGCCGAAGCCTTGACGAAGGATGGAGCGGGTGAGCGGAATCGAACCGCCAACCTTTCCTTGGAAGGGAAAAATTTTACCATTAAACTACACCCGCCTAAATTTTTACTTTCGGGGTGCTGGGAATTGAACCCAGTCTTTATCCTCCCAAAGGACACGTACTACCGGTATACGACACCCCGTAATTTCATCTTTAACATTTTATTTCTTTTTGGTCAACCCCGCACCTATTTTTCTGAAAACTTGTGGTAATAGATAATCAGAGCCGATAGACGGCTTCGCCTTATACCTTCCATAACCACAAACCTTCATTGAAATAGGTGCGGGGTCAATGATATAATAAAGTTAATGAGTTTCAAGGAAATCCTTTCTCAACTAAATATTCCAGCCCAGTGTAGAAAATACGGGCTTTCTCTCTGGCAATGTCCTCAATTTCTTTTTTTGATAATGGGATTAGTTATCACCATCTCAACTTTAACTGCCTATGCAATCGGAACCAGGTACATTGAAGATCCAAGAATGGTTGCCTTAATAGTTCTTTTAACTACGGCAATTTTATTCATCATTGCCGTAATTATTACCAATAGTTTTGAGAGATTGGCTGAGGCAAATCGAATGAAATCAGAATTTGTCAGTATTGTCTCCCACCAACTAAGATCTCCTCTTTCTAATTTGAGGTGGGCCTTAGAACTATTAATGTCGGGGAAATTAGGTAAAATCGAAGAAAAACAAACCGAATACTTCAAAATCATTAAAGAAAACTCAAACCGGATGACAGAATTAATTAAAGATTTATTAATTGTTTCTCGAATTGAGACGGCAAAACTACTAATAAAGAAAATGGAATTTTCTTTAGAGGATTTAGTAAAAGAATTAATTAAAGAATTTACGCCTTTTGCTCGGGCTTCTAACGTAGAAATTAAATTTCGAGCCAAAGAAAATTTACCAAAAATTTTCGCTGACCAGTCCCAAATTCGCTTAGTTATTGAAAACTTTTTAGATAATGCCATTCGTTATATTAAGGGAATAGGTGTTGTGGAAATCAAAATTGAAAGCCAAGAGAAAAATATCTATTTTGAAATCAAAGATACCGGTGTTGGTATTCCCAAAGAAGAGCAAAAATACATTTTTCAAAAATTTTTTAGGTCAGAAAATGTTTTAAGATATCAAACCCAGGGTTCAGGTTTGGGTTTATACATTTCCAAAGCCATTATCGAAAAGTCGGAAGGAGAAATTGGATTTAAAAGCCAAGAAGGCATTGGGTCGACCTTCTGGTTTACACTACCGCTGATAGGCCGCTGATTTAGACGCTGATTAAACGCTGATTCAGCGTAAATTCGGCGTATAGTTCAGTGTTAATTCAGCGGATATTAATATGAAAAAAATTTTGTTTATTGAGGATGAAAGTGCATTGCAGAAAACTTTTGGCGAAATTTTGAGACAAGAAGGTTATGAAATGATTTCAGCCTTAGATGGAGAAACAGGGTTGAGGTTGGCTAAGAGTGAAAAACCAGATTTAATTTTGCTTGACTTAATTTTGCCAAAAATGCCTGGTTTTGATGTTTTGAAAAAATTAAAAGAAGATAATGAAACGAAGGATATCCCGGTAATTGTCTTAACCAATCTGGAAGATATAAAAGATGTGGATAGGGCAATTGAATTGGGAGCAACAACATATTTGGTTAAAGCCAAATATTCCTTGGAGGAAATAGTTGAGAAAATCAAGAACGCCCTGGGTGAAAGCAATTAAGTATACAAAGCGATTAAGAGATTAAGAAAAAACAACTTAATCGCTTAATTAACTTAATCTCTTAGTCAACTTCAAATTATGAGAGTAGAACCACAACAATTAAAAGCTTTTTTGCTTGATGCCGGTTTAGTAACCCAAATTCAGTTTGATGAGGCCCAAAAGAAAACTGATAAAACAAAACAAAAAATTGGTGATGTTTTAGTTTCCGAGGGTCTCATTACCCAAGAAGAATTAATCAAGTTGGAAGCCTATATTTTGGGAATTCCCTTTGTCAATCTGGAAAAAGAGCTCGTCTCGCCAGAAGTTTTGAAAATCGTTCCCGAACCAATTGCTCGTTCTCACAATATCGTTGCCTTCAGAAAAAAAGGGAATGATTTGGAAGTAGCGATGTTAGATCCGGAGGATTTGAGAACGATTGAATTTATTAAAAAAACAACTAATTTAAGAATTTTACCCAGGTTGACTGATCCTGAATCAATTAAAAATGTCCTCCGCCAGTATCAAAAAACCTTGGAAGCCGAGTTTGGCGAGATTATTAAAAAGGAGGTAGGAGGGATAAAAACAAAAAAGGAAGAAGAAATAGTTGAGGAAAAAGCCGAACTTCAAAAAATAGCTGAAGAATTACCAATAATTAGAATTGTTGAGACCCTTTTGAAACATGCCATTTTGGAAAGGGCATCAGATATTCATATTGAACCAACCGAAAAAGAGGTAATAGTTCGTTATCGAATCGATGGAATTTTAAGGGATGCTATGACTTTGCCAAAAATTGCCGCCTCGGGAATTGTCGCCAGAGTAAAAGTTCTTTCTAATTTAAAATTGGATGAACATAGACTGCCCCAGGATGGTCGTTTCAAAATAGAAACCGAGGATTATAGATATTCTATTCGAGTTTCAGTTTTACCAGTTTTTAATGGAGAAAAAATCGTCATGCGGCTTTTACCAGAAACTGCCAAGGCCTTTACTTTAGAACAATTAGGCTTAAGAAATGAAGCTTTAGAAAAAGTTCAGGATAATTTAAGAAAACCGGTCGGAATGATTTTGGTGACCGGTCCCACTGGTTGTGGAAAAACAACGACTCTATATTCAATGATGGAAATTTTGAATGATCCGGGAGTGAATATCTCAACTATTGAGGACCCCGTCGAATATCGAATGCCAAGAATTAATCAGACCCAAGTCAATCCAAAAATTGATCTGACTTTTGCTTCCGGTCTAAGATCTCTGGTTAGACAAGACCCGGATATTATTATGGTTGGGGAAATCAGGGACAGTGAAACTGCCTCCCTGGCTATTAATGCCGCCTTGACCGGGCACTTGGTTTTATCCACTTTGCACACCAATTCGGCTGCCGGTGCTATTCCCAGGTTAATCGATATGAAGGTTGAACCATTTTTACTTTCTTCAACCTTAAATTGTATTTTAGCCCAGAGATTGGTGAGGAAGCTTTGTCCGGAAAAAGAAAAATATTTTTTGAAAGAATCGGAATTAGAAAATATTGCCAAGTATTGCAATTTAGACAAGATTTTAAAGATTCTAAAAGAAGAAAAAATTGTTCAAAAAAAAGCCAGCTGGAAAAATATTCCTTTTTATCGTCCAAAAAAAAGTGAAGAATGTTCTGAGGGTTACAAAGGAAGAATTGGAATCTTTGAGGTTTTACCGGTGACTGAAACAATAAAAGAAATGATTGTTAAACAGGCGACATCTGACGAAATCCAAGAACAGGCCCAAAAAGAAGGAATGAGAACAATGCTCGAAGATGGCTTTGTCAAAACTGCCCAGGGAATTACATCAATTGAAGAAGTACTTAGAGTAATAATAGAATAATTGAATAATTCCCTAGGTCAGACCTAGTGGAAATTTATGCCAAAAGGAAAAAGAGAATTTGTTAATGGAGAAATTTATCATCTTGTACTGAGAAGAGGAGGAAACGAACTGCTTTTTGGAGATATCGATGATTATTATCGGGGAATTTTTTACATTTATGAGTGCAACGATACAAAGTCAGTTAAGATAAAAGAACGACGAGAAGCCAGAGCCAAATTCAAAAAAATGATAAAAAAGATCGAGGCTGAAAAAGGCGTTAAGGTAAAAGTTAAAGAATTGCCCAAGGCCTTAGTTTGGAAAGATAAGAGGGATAAGATAGTGGAAGTTCTGGCTTTCTGTTTGATGCCAAACCACATTCACTTGTTAGTCAGGCAGTTAAAAGATGGGGGAATTAGTAAATTCATTCAAAAGATCGCCTCAGGTTATGCTGCCTATTTCAAGAGAAAATACGGAGTTAAACTCAGAGGACATTTTTTCCAAGATAGATTTATGGCTGTTCATATTAAGACAGAAGATCAATTGAGAGTAGTTTTCGTTTATATTCACACAAATCCAGTTTTGTTGATCGAACCAGAATGGAAGGAGAAAGGGATTAAGGATGTTGAAAAGACAACGAGATTTTTAGAAAACTACAAATGGTCAAGTTATCCAGATTATTTAGGTAAAGAGAATTTCCCTTCGGTAACGGAAAAAAACTTCATTTTGAATGTGATGGGTGGACTAGAAGGATGTCAAAGATGGGTTAGATATTGGTTAAAGTTTAAAAGAGAAATGCGAAAACTGATGGAAAAATTCCAACCCCTCTTATTAGAAAAACACTCCTAGGTCAGACCTAGGGTCCGAAATGCATATTTATGCCTAAATATTTCTATACTGCCAAATCTTTAAAAGGGGAAGAGAAATCGGGAGTTTTAGAAGCAAAAGACATACACCAGTTGGCTCAAAAACTACATGAGCAAGGCTTTATTTTGATTAAGGCAATACCGGAAAAGGAACATTTAAAAAAGAAATTCAAGTTTTCCTTACCATCTTTTGGAGTTTCTCTAACCGAAAAAATGTTTTTCACCAGAAATTTGCAGGTGATGATTTCGGCTGGCCTTCCTTTACCAAAAGCAATTGAAACTTTAGCCTCTCAGGCAAAAAGTAAAAAGTTCAAACTGGTTTTATCAAATATCAAAGAGGAAATTGTCAAAGGAAAAAACTTTTCCGATACTTTGGCGCAAGAACCCAATATTTTTTCTGAACTTTTCCAGAACATGATCAAGGTTGGAGAAGAATCCGGGACATTAGAAGAGGTTTTAAAAGTTTTAGCTTTGCAGATGGAAAGGGAGAGAGATATAAAATCAAAAGTGAAAGGGGCAATGATTTATCCATCAATAATTATTTGCGCCATGCTCGGAATTGGAATTTTAATGTTGGTCACGGTTGTCCCTCAATTAGCTGAAACATTTAAGGAGTTAGAGATTGAACTTCCCTTAACAACAAGAATTGTCATTGGGTTTGCCAATTTTTTAACTCAGAAATGGTATTTAGTAATTGTTATTTTTTTTGTTTCGATTTTTCTTTTTTGGCGGGGTTTAAAAACAAAATCTGGGAAAAAAATATTCGATTCCTTTTCTCTTAAATTTCCAATTATCTCTCCAATCATTAAAAATACAAATTCTGCCTACACTGTCAGAACTTTGGGTTCCCTGATTTCGGCTGGCGTTCCCCTTCCCCGGGCATTAGAAATTACTTCCAGAACTCTGGGAAATGTTTTTTACAAAACTGCTCTCTCAGAGGCAGCGGAAAAAGTAAGAAAGGGAGAAAAAATGTCCGAGACCTTGAAACTCTATGAAAATATTTATCCTCTAACAGTCATTCAAATGGTCTCAGTGGGGGAAGAAACCGGCGAGACCTCGGCCATTTTATCAAAACTGGCTGATTTTTATGAAGAAGAGGTTTCCAATGCCACCAAAAATTTGGCCTCGGTCATTGAACCAGTTTTAATGCTCATTATTGGAGCAGTAGTTGGCTTTTTTGCCGTTTCCATGATTCAGCCAATGTATTCAATGCTAGGAGCGATTAAATAAATGCAAATTGCAAATTGTAAATTGCAAAATTTAAAAATGGGTTTTACTTTTATTGAAGTTTTGGTTGGCACAGCTTTGATGCTGATTGTTTTTTCGGGAATTCTCGGTGCTTATCAATTGGGTTTAAAAGTGGTTGGATTATCAAAAAATAAAATTACGGCTACAGCTATTGCTAATGGAGAGATAGAGAAAATTCGAAACTTACCTTATCTATCGGTTGGCACAAAAGGGGCAACCCTTCCTTTTGCTCAAGGAATTTTAGATTCGGTCACTACTACCATTAGAAATGATGTTGAATATAAAATTGAAACTCAGGTCAAATATATAGTTGATCCAGCCGATGGCACAGGTGCCCAAGATTCCTGTAATTGGGATTACAAAAGAGCCGAGGTTAAAGTTTCCTGGACCGGTAGATTTCTTGGAGAGGTTAAATTAGTAACTGACATTGCTCCCAAAAATAAAATTGAGGAAATCCAAACCTGCCAAGCCCAACCCGGTGGGATTCTTTCCGTTTCGGTTTTCGATGCTTATGGAATAATGGTTCCTTCTCCCTTAATTGAAGTTTTTGATCCTCAAACCGGCCAAATCATTGACTCGGCTACTCCCGCGAAAGGAAAATATGATTTTCCCTTGACTGCCTCAATTTACAAGGTAGTTGTCTCAAAAACTGGTTATAGTTCAGAAAGAACTTACGGCACAGATGAAATTACTACTCCAGAAAAACCCCATCCAATTGTCTTGGAGGGCCAAATCACTGAAATTAGTTTTTCTATTGATCAATTGAGCTCAATGACCGTTGAAGCTCGAGGGACTAAAGGAGCCGGATATCCAGTAATCCACAATGTGACTTTTAAATTAACCGGAACAAAAATAATTGGTACCGATGTCAATGAAAACTCAGTTTTTAAATATTCTCAAGACCATACTACCGATGGCCCGGGTCAGATAGCAATTTCTGATTTAGAATGGGATTCTTATAGTTTTTCAGTGCTTACTCCCGGTTTAGATTTGGTTGGGGTTGAATCTCCTCCGGGTACCGAGACTACCCAGCCAATAGGTCTGGCGCCAAATGCCGGTCTGAATGTTCGATTAATTGTAAAAGCTGAAAACTCACTTTTAGTTACTGTTCAGAACATTGCTACTGGTGAACCTGTTTTTTCAGCCAGTGTCAGATTATTTAATACAGATTTGAGTTATGATACTACTCAGTATACCGATGAAGATGGCAAAACTTATTTTATTCCTTTGACAGCTGCTACTTATAATTTGGAAGCTCAAGCCCAGGGATATTCATCTCTCTTGACTCAAGTTTCTGTTTCAGGCGATATGACAAAGCTGGTGGAGTTAGAACAAGTAGAATAATTTTTATGAAATCATTTACTTTAATCGAAACCTTAATTGCTATTTTTGTTTTTACTTTGGCGATGGGAGCAGTTTCTGGTTTGATTTTGATGGCTTATCGAACTCAAAGTTATACCTGGCAGCAGTCAATCGCTATTGATGAAGCTCGGAAAGGAATTGAGACAATGGTTAAAGAAATTAGGATGGCCGGAGAAGGAGAAGATGGTTCTTATCCAATAGAGATAGCCGAAGATAAAGAATTTATGTTTTACAGTGACATTGATAAAGATGGGAAAACTGAGAAAGTAAGATATTTTTTAGGAACAGTAAATTCTGGAAATCAAACTCAAGAATGCCAAACTTCAACTCAAGGAAGTTCTTGTTCTGTTTCTTTTTCAAATTTTTTAAAGGGAAATTTAATTTCAGCTCAGGTAAAAATCTCGGTTGATGGAGATTTGGGACAAAATAATAAAGAATATGTTGATATTTATGCTGATGGTCAAAAATTGGCAACTCTTTGTCTTACTGGTTGTTCAGATTGTACTGGAACTTGGCAAGGAAGCCAAACATTTGATGTTACAAATTTTGCCTCAGATAATTTAATTTCCTTTTTGGCTCAAGGTTCATCCTATGTTGGCCCTGCTTGTCCCTCTCCATTAAACTATACAATGAAAGCAAAATTTGAATTTTCTTTTACTGAAGATATTTCTGCTCTTTCCCATGAATTTAAAAAAGGAGTAATCGATCCGGTAATAGATGCTGGTGGAAAAATCAGTTATCCTTCAGACCAAGAAAAGGTTTCTCTTTTAACTTCCTATATTAGAAACGTTCCGCCAATTTTTGAATATTATGATCAAAATGGAAATAAAATCACCGATTATCCAGCTAGATTAAAAGATACAAAAATGATGAAGGTTTATTTAGTTGTCAATATTGATCCTAATCGACCACCAAATGAATTTGAATTGGAATCTTCGGTTCAACTTCGCAATCTCAAAAATGAATAAAGGAATAATTACAACTTATGTTTTGGTTTTTGGGGCAATATTTTTAATAATGTTGGCCGGACTTTTGGGCTTTATTTTATTGCAACTGCGACAATCTGACCAAAAAGTGGCTTGGAATGAATCCTTAGAAATTGCCGAAGCCGGGGTTAATTATTATCGGTGGTGCTTAAATAATGGGGTGGAAGTAAACTGTCAACTCCAAAAGGATTATTTTGATCCAGCTGGAAATAAAATTGGAAAATTTTCTTTAGAAATCACTTCCACTCAGGCCTGTGGTCAAACAATCCAAAAGAAAATTATTGCCACCGGTCAGACAGATAAATTTCCAAATATAAAAAGAAAGATGAGTGTTTTATATGCCAGAACTTCAGTGGCTAAGTATTCTTATATTTTAAATGACAATGTCTGGGTTGGAGAGGATCATGAAATCAGGGGCCCTTATCATTCAAATGGCGGTATTAGAATGGACGGCGAAAATCAATCTTTGGTGACCAGTAGTAAGCAAGAATGGGTTTGTACTGCTTCTTTTGGATGTGGCCCTAAAGGATTTCCAGGAAAAGGATGGGGACTTGGCCAATGTGGTGATCCTTGCCACCTTGAAGACAAACAATGTATTTGTCCGGGCGTCTTCACCACCACCAATAACAGCAATCCAGATTTATTCTCTTTTCCCGTTCCTCCTTTTGATTTTACTGGACTTACTGTTGATTTAGCTCAGATTAAAACACTGACCCAACCATATCCTCAAAAATATTATTGGCCTCCGGTAACCAATCTTGATTCCAACGGAAGAGGATATCATCTAAAATTTCTTAATGATGGAAAATTTGAAGTTTGGATAATAACCGGACTCTCTCCAACCTATACCTACTCTTTAGAAGAGAACTGGCATTATGATTATTTTACAATTACTAATGAATACCGCTATGGCAATCCTATTTCTATTGACCCAAGTTGCTCCCTTATCTTCTTTGAAGACAATCTCTGGCCAGAAGGAGTAGTTAAGGGTAAGGTAACGGTTGCCTCAGCCAATCTTATTAATCCTAACTTAGATACTGATGTGGTTTTACCAGGAAACATAAATTATACTGTTTTAGATGGCTCGGATGGCTTGACTTTAATTGGCGAGAGAAATGTTTTAATCGGGCCTCAGTCGCCAAATCAAATGGAATTAAGAGGAATTTTTGTTGCCCAAAAGGGAAGATTTTCTCGTAATCACTATCCTAATAATATCAGAGAAAAATTGGAGATTTATGGTTCAATAATTAGTAACGGTCGAGTGGGAACTCAATGGATTTCTGGAAGTCAGGTAGTTTCCGGTTATTTGAAAAGAGAAAGTTATTTTGATTCAAACTTGGTTTATGATCCCCCACTATTTACTCCTTTTATTGAACCAGAATTTAGAATTTTAAATTGGGAAGAGTTATAATAAATAAAAATGCTTGAATTTTTAACTTTAAAACCAGAAGCCTTTGGATTGGATATTTCTGATTTATCTTTAAAGATTGTTAAACTCAAAAAAAGAGGAAATTTTTTTACTTTATCATCTTATGGAAAAGAGGAAATTGAACCGGGAATAATAAAGAGGGGGGAAATCAAAGATGAAAAAAAACTGGCTGAGATTATTAGAGAATCCATTAAAAAAGTGAGGGGAGAAAAATTAAAGACAAACTATGTTGTTGCTTCCCTGCCGGAAGAGAAGGCATTTTTGCAGGTAATCCAGATGCCCCGTCTTCCAGAAGAGGATTTGAAATCGGCTGTAATTTATGAAGCGGAAAATTATATTCCAACACCGATTGAAGAAGTTTATTTAGATTACCAAATTGTCCCCCCGGTCTACGACCATTTAGACCATCTTGATATTTTAATTGCTGCTCTACCAAAAAAGACAGTTGATCCCTATCTTTCTGTGCTAAAATTAGCTGGGCTTCGACCAAAAGTTTTAGAAATCGAATCCCTGGCCATTGCTCGGGCCTTAATAAAAGATGGAATAACAACCCAGCCCATTCTTTTGATTGATCTGGGAGCAACCAGAACTAGTTTTATTATTTTTTCTGGCCAGAGTTTAAGATTTACCACCTCCATTCCGGTTTCTTCTACTAGTTTTAGCGAGATTATCTCTAAGAATTTGGGAGTGACCCTGGCCGAAGCTGAAAGATTAAAAATAAAACATGGGTTAGAGGAAAAAGTTAAAATAAAAATTGGGGAAGAGAAAACAGAATTAAAAAGAGAAAGAGGGAGAATTTTTGAAGCCCTCATTCCCACCCTAGTTGATTTGGTTCAACAAATAAAAAGATATTTGGATTATTATCAAGCTCATGCCGAGCACGAGCATTTACCCCCCGATGGCAAAGGAGTTTCAAAGATTTTGCTTTGCGGAGGAGGAGCAAATTTAAAGGGGCTTTGCCAATTGCTTTCTTTGGAATTAAAAATCCCGGTTGAAATAGGAAATCCCTGGGTAAATATATTAATTAAAGAAAAAAAAGAGGTAGCAGAATTATCTTTTGAGGAATCATTAAAATATACCACCGCCTTGGGCTTAGCCCTGAGAGGAATAAAAGAAAAATGATTAATTTATTACCACCAGCCGAAAAGGGAGAACTTTTGCTCAGA
>Ga0210031_1002670_pt1 | contig 10638 bp, 8 predicted proteins | sample CryGeyCG2014_080_FD_185455 | JGI IMG/M metagenome (GOLD analysis project Ga0210031, IMG submission 185455) | Groundwater microbial communities from aquifer - Crystal Geyser CG03_land_8/20/14_0.80 (SPAdes) (version 2) | ecosystem: Environmental > Aquatic > Deep subsurface > Groundwater | place... | reverse complement strand
ATACGAAACTTCCGCGTAATCGCCTGTCCCGTTGAATTTCAAAGCTGAACCTGATGAAGCATTATCAGGGGCTGATGCCCAGGCAGGCCCGTAAAGCGCGCATATGTTCCCGTTTCCCGAAACATCTAGAGTATCCGTGTCAAAATTCCATATCCCGGCCGCGCCGTATTTATTCACGCCGCGCGTTATCGTCCTCCCGGAGCAGACCGCGAAGATCGTGTCATACCCTGCGAACGCAGAGGTTATCGTGAAAGTGCATTTGCCCCGGATATCCGTTGTCTGCGTGTTGCCTGCGGTGCTCCCAACGCTGTCCCTTATCGTGTCAGAATTTCCCCTGGTGGTTTGTAGCGTCACCAATTTATTGGTGATAGGGAATCCATAGGTATCATTGATTGTAACAACAGCTGTGCACCTGGCAAAACCGTTCGCCGCGACCCGGTAAGGGATAAAGGTAATATATGAAGCGGTCTCATTCACTCCCTGCGCAGCTATTATTTCTGTCTGTGTGTCCGCGATAAGCGATGTGCGATACGCGGTTATCACGAAAACGCCGGTATTCGGGTTCCTGTAGTAAAAGACCGCGCCGCCTGCGGACATCGTGATGACGGTTGTGTTTATCCAGTTTATCCTGTCAACCGAAAAAACCCCGGAGTTTAAGGAAGAAAAAAGCGCGGCCGTGCCGTTGAAAGTAGCGTCTTTCACGCCGAACTCGTCCTGCATCTCTATTATCACCCCTGGCGAGGGATTGCCCTGCGTGACCGCGAACGGAGGCGTCATGATCCTCAGCGCCGGGCGCACGAAGCTTATGGCGGGTACCCTCTGCAGTTTTACGTCGTCGAACCAGGCGGTCCCCCTTGGGCTCCCGTCAGTGACACAGCGCACCTGCACTGAAGTGTAAGCGGCGCTTGGCCAGCTGCCTTCCAGGTATTCCCACCTGTTGGCGCCATTCGTCGACACGAGGTTGGGCTCTCCGGCTGCATCCCCCAGGTCATAGTAAGCCTGGCCCTGGGTGAGCGAGTTGTATATCCATCCTGACAACCTGTAAACGGAGTTCCGCGCTACCAAGATGGTGCCCGAATAACTCGAGGTCGCTGTTTCAGCGAAAGTGGACCTTAACGAGTAAAGCCCGGTGTGAAGCCTGTCAGCGTAACGGTTGTGGTTCGTGCCTTCGGCCCAGTCAGCCGCGTTGTACCCGCTGCCGTCCTCATAGGAAAAATTGGGCGCTATGTTAAGCGTAATCGTCGCGCCAAGGCATATCACTACCACTGAATCGTCCCCGGTGTAAGGAGAGCGTATCAGCCCTTCGCATTGCCCGTACGCGTCTGTCAGCCCCGGCTGCACCACGGTGTCATAAAGGGAACCGCGCGAGGTCACGATCGTCACCTGTGCCCCCTCAATGGGTACGCCGTATCCCCCTTTCACATATATGGCCACGGTGCAGTTATTCAACCCGTCAGCAGGCACAAGGGACGTTGAAACGGTAAAATAGGAAAGGGTTTCGGAGCGGGTTTGGACAGGGATAAGCATCACTGTCTCCACCTTGCTGTCAGGAGCGTCAACAATGTTCAGGTCTATCCTTCCTGACCCGTTTCCCACAGGGGTATTCAGCTGGACCTTTGCGAGCTTCCTTGTCCCGTGCACCCACGCGCTGTAATCGCAGGGAGCCGCGCTGACGGTGAAAGTCACGTTATTCGTGCCGGTATTGACGCGGGTGATGAACCAGTACCAGTGTTCCAGGCGGGAGGATTCGCCTGTGGAAGCCCAGCCTGTGTCTGAATTGAGGACGCTGATGGCGCGCGGCACCCCATTGACGTTTATTGCGCAGGCCGGGGTGTTAAATGCCACGGAGGAAGAGCATAGTATTATGAATTCGGGCTTTGAATAAGTTGTCGGGACATTGATCTGAGCTATGCCTGAAAAGCCGTTCGCCCTCGAGTCAGAATAGCTGGTAACGGTTATCGTGGCTGAATTGCCCGGGAAATAAACCAGCGTGTCCTGGTTATTCGCCGGCGTTATGGGGTCTATGACCTTGACCGCCCTGGTGCATCCCGGCTCAGAGTAAAGGTTATACGTTGCGGCGGTCGCTGTGTCATACCGGCATCCCATGATCACCGGACGGACAAGCTCGGTCTCAGGGAAAACCTCAAAAACAAGCGCTTCGTAAGCCCCTATCCTGAAAACAATGCTATCCCCGTAAAGGAACATATTGTTGTAAATATACCTGTACGGGTAGGTTATTTTGATAAAATGGTTCCCTGTCATCTGCCTGAACCCTATGGAAGAATTGAACGATATACTGATATTTTTTTCCTCAACGAACGGGTTGCGCACGAAAATGATCCCCCGCCCGCCTGCAAAATGGGAATATCCGTAAATCCACCTGTCCTCAGGGTCACCGAGTATCAGCCTTGTCTTGAAAAGGATGTCCTGGTTCTGCCTCTGCCATTTCATAAGCTGGGCAAGGAACCCCCACCCGGGCGAGTCCAGGTAATTGTTGTTCACGTAAAGGGAGTTCAGGAGCGAGCCGCGGCACACAACCGTAACCGCGTCGTTCTGCCATGGCTCAGAGGTCTGGACATCCACTCCCAGCACTTCCTGGCCTGAAGGCGACAGCGACGGCCACATTTTGCACCCATCCCTGTACCCCGCGCATCTGCGCGTCGTATAGGCATCCTTATAATTAAGGGCGGGCACTATCCCGTACGGGTAGTCGTCCACATGGTTGCCGATTATGGAATCGGAATACTGCAGCCACCAGGGGCTTTTGTTCCAGGTAGCGGTAGGCTCTGTCCAGAAATCAGGCTTATAATAGTGTATGGCGCGCAGGTTCAGCACGTACCTGTCAATGTTCGCTTCCACACCGTAATCCCCGGAAAAATGGCCGTGTGTTGAGTTGTCGTGAGCGAAAGGCCAGAACCCGTCGAACTTGTTCAGGGACATATTGTAGGTGTTTATGTGGCTGAGGTCTGTCTTTATGAATTCAGCTCCATATTTCGGGCCTGCCAGGCACAGCATTTTCATCCAGCCCGTGCTGAACGCTTCGTATCCCTGGGCCTCAGCCCAGTCATTGTCCAGCGCGAAGGGATAACAGGAGGAGGGTGACATCCACAGGCCCAGCCTGGTGTTCATCGCGTCAGCTTTTGTTTTCAGCCTTGAAAAACCCAGCGGGAACTTGCCGGTATTGATCTTCCAGATGGAGAATTTATCCGACCAGCCCGCGTCCACAAGAAAGGAATCAAAACTCGCGCCGTAGGGGTCAAAGAGCTTGGCCTTGAAAACGTCCATCAGGTCAAGGCATTCAGATTCGCTGAAATCAAACGGAAGCGTCCACCAGGTGCAGTAGCTGATATGGCAGTGAGGGGTAGTGTCCGGGCGGTTCTCGTCTATGTAATCTATGAAGGCGTTCTGCGCGTCCCCTATCGCCGAAACCCCGATCACGGCTTTCTTGGTCTGCGTGAAACCCTTCGGCATCACTCTTCCGGGGAAGTGTTTCAGCACTATAACGCTTCCCGAATAATTATTATACCCGGCTATGTATTCCAGGCCCAGGAACAGGTTGCCGCAGTAAATGGGGTCGCCGAAACCTCCGGCGGTTAGCGGCCCGCCTGATATCGTGAAGGTCTCGACCTGCGCGTCCATCAGCCAGGCTGTGTCAGCGCCTATTTCAACGGTCAGACCGAATTCCTTATTGGACGAAAAAACAGAATTCTCTCCGGTCAGCTTGTTCTTTACCGAAGTTGTCCTGACCTTTCCGCCCGAGAAATCCACGGTCCTTTCAAGATAATTATTGCCCAGGACTATGTCAGAGGAATTCTGCGTCACGTATACGCCGCTGTTCGGAAGGAAGGTGTCGTAAACAAGTCTTGCGTCCAGCCAGTCAGCGTGGTCAGAAGCAATGCCGTCACCCGCGTCCGTGACTTTCAGCTTCAGCCATTTTTTCCCCGCGATAGAAACGTCAACAGTATCCGCGGCAGCCGCGCTGTCCATCACCGAGCTTGTGTAAAGAGTGTCCCCGTCAGCCACAACGTAGAACCTGACAGTGCCGTTCGGCACCTCGCTGTCCTTCCCAACCAAGCACCGGAACCTTTTGAAGGAAACCTTCAGGCTCGCGAGGTCAAATATGATCTCGGAATTCGCGTGCGTGCCAAGCCCGCGGGTGAAAGTCTCGCCTTTCACCGCGAGCGTGTTGCCTTCAACGGACCTGCTGATGCCCAGCGAGCCCCAGTCCTGCTGGGAGTGTACCGGCTCAACCTCATCCAGGTACATAAAATCCGGGGCAGGTGTTTCTCCGCCGTTCTTCAGGGAAACGGATTTATAGGTGTAGAATTTCCCTGAACCCAGTTCGTAGCACAGTTTCGCCCGCATTGCCGGAGAATCGCTTTTTAGAAGGAACTCCACCTGCCTGCCGCCGTCCGAAAGCGGGCGGATCGTGTAGGTATTGTACAGTAGGTTGTCGTTTGTAAGGGTATATCTGGGCAGGGACACGCCGTAATAGGTCTTGAAAGCAATGTCGTTTGCCGGCTGCGGAGAGTCCATACTGAACGCCATCCCCTGCGGATAAGGATTTACGGTCGCGCCGTAGGTTATGTACCTGTTGCCGTAATCCCCGCCCGGGGAATCCACCTCAAAGTAATAGGTATCCGACGGGTTAACCGGCACCAGGTTGAACGCGAACGAATACCAACCCTTGCTGCCAATGGCTGAATAAGGAAGGGTTGCTGTGGCAAGCGCGGCCCCTTTTGAGGGCGGGGGGTCGGTGTATAATATGACATTAAGCGGGTCCTGGGGAGAGCCGAGTTTTTCAATCACTATGTCTATGCGGCTTACGTTTGTGACCGCAGGTCCTGTGATAAAACTCTGGCCCCCGTAGCTGTGGAAGTCCACTGTCGTGAACGCGGCGTCGTTCCCGGCAAGCGGATTGCGCATCTGAAAATGTATGCCGCCGGGATAGGGATTTGAAGTTGACCCGTATTCAAGATACTTGTTGCTCGCGTCGCCTCCAGCGCATTTCCATTCCATGTAATACGGCGGCGTATCTGTCAGGTTTAAAGCAGGCGAGAAGGAAAACGTATACCAGGCGTTGCCGCTGATCTCCGAAGGAGCAAGGGTGTCAGAACCTAAAAGGACGCCCGGGGTTGGCGGGGTGTCAGGATACACGTAAAGGACAATGCTTTCCGAAGGGCTGCCGATCTTTTCCAAATGCAGCCTGACTTCCTTCATCGTTGTGCCGACGGGCGTGAAGGACTGCCCCCCCCATACGATGTATTGTTCCCGTATATGGCGTCTAAGGCGGTCGCGAAATTCTCCTGGGACTGGTCAAACTGCCGTATGGCATGCAGGGCGGTGGTATCCCCTGTCTGGGTCTGGTCAGGGGAATCAACAGTGCCTGCCAAAGCAGCGCCGGTCGTTAAAAAAACCAAAATTAGGGACAAACATCTTTTTTTCATATATTAAAGTCTCTTAAATAAAAATATTATATTAAATATCTAAGGAGATTATAATATATCACATTTTCAGCCTGTTGTCAACTTTTCCCTGAAATATCCCTAAAATAAAAAATCCACCGTTTTTGCCGGTGGATAAGGAATGTTTATGGACTTTCCCTGAACCCGTAAGACTTTATTCCTGTCCCTTTTTTTATCGCTGTAATCGTTTGTGTAGTGCTGAATATTTATTTATCAAAGATAGATTTTATATTATTATACTTTATGATTTCGAAACCAATTGATTAATCTATAAATTACTTCCAGATTCGCTGGGAGACTATTTATAAATAGAAATATTTTTGTTTGATTAAACTCTCCGATTTTAGGGTGTATAGAGTCGTTACGTTGTACACGAATCATTTCATATAAAGATAAGAGATGTTCAGTTGATCCCTGGTGAATTTCATATGCAATTTTTTTAGATTTTATTAAACAATCAATAGTAGATTGTATTTCTTTAAGAATTAAAGGTAGGCGCAGTCGATCTAATAATTCTTTTATATAGCTTTTCTTTTGAGAATCTTTAACGGCTTTGCCAATTGTTTCTAAAAGCAGCAATATAGCTGATTCCGATGCAGCTCCCAGCATGACACTAGTGTGGTGTCACATAAATCCCTTGACATTTGATTCTGCTTTGAGTTGTCATTGCGAGCGACCAAAGGGAGCGTGGCAATCTCGATTTTTAGGTCGAGATTGCTTCGTCGTTAACACTCCTCGCAAAGCCCAAATGTAAAGATCTGTTAGAGACACCACACTAGCAGCAAAAAACAGTCTTCTTTTGTAACAATTAAGTCCTTCGATAAGATACTGTTCTATAATGGGATTAATGTCTGGAACGATTTCCTTTATTGCGAAAATGTAATCTTCGGGACTATAATATTTACCACTCATATCATTTTTTATTACGTTTTCACCAAATTTTGTCAGACGTAACCAAGGCCAATTTTCATTTGAATTATCTCTTCCTACTGTTAGAATTCTTTCAATAATTAAATCCCAGATAATTTCATTTATATTTAATTCATCAATGGGATTAAGTCTTTTGTCTCGGTAAAAACTAAAATCTATCCTGTTTTCTTTGCATTCTGCCTCTGGTGGAAATATATCATGTTTTTTAGTAAGTTCTTCAACTCCTCGCATAATGCCATTATATTGTGTTCCTGGATTTTCTTTCATAAATTCTAATATTAATTTTCTAAGAATATTTTTCTTCATCATGAATTCCCTTTCGTTTCTAACATTACATGCCAACGAAAACTATCGAATAATATAATTTATGGAAATTCAATTAATCTGGAGCGAGCCAGACTCAATTACTTTCCAGTAATTAAATCATTTAGGGATTTAATCCGTTGTTGCTTTAGGTAGTTACCCAAATGCTCATCGGATCTTACGCCTAGGTCAACACCATATTTATCTTCTATGGTACCGATATGGGTATCATCGCGTTTATCACGCAATTGCCCATTTTCATTCCTAGAACGATATCCCTTCATACCTGGGGCATCTTTACTCATGGTGCCCTCCTTTCTCGCGACCGACAAAAGCTCGCGTGCCGTCAGCACGAGGATATCGTCGTGAAAATGGAAGCTCGCTCCAGAAAATCATATTTACTTTATACTTCTAATTCATCCTCTGCTATCTTAGAAATTCTTTCACTTGCTTCAACATCCAATCGACCATGAATTGCTAAATTTCTGATGGCTTTGGCAACTTCGGCTACGTTGTAGGATGGTTTATGTTTTTGTTTCCAGAGCATAACTTCATTTAAAACATCTTCTTCACTAATTTTAACACCTGGTTCAGTCTTCATTGTATTTTTGGCAAAATGTATAGTAGCCGCAATCTCAGCCTGTGCAGTATTTAAACGGCAAAAAAGGTCGACTAGTTCATTAATAATGGGCTCTGCTTTTTCTATTTCTTCTTTATAAACTTTTCGAGCATCTTCATAAGTCTTGCCTGGTTTTATCCTAAACATACTACCAATATGCTCTTCTTCGATAAGTCCATTATTAACTAATTTTGTCAATTCAGTTTTTAATTGGGATGAAAAAGGACCAAAGCTACCACGTTTATACTCCAGGCCTGTTTTTAAACCCATAAATGTTCCGAAATAGGCAATTTTTTGGAAAGTTATTCGCCCTACAGACCAATGATAAGGTATTTCTTCAAGTTTTTTTAATACTTCAATCAGCGGTATAAAATCAGGAGTTATACGAGATCTGGGATGTTTATTCATTTCAATCAATTGTGCCTGACTTGGTTCCTCAAGAAATTTAGGATTTAATTCATCTTTTGGTGTCCCGTATGGTGCATATAATTCTACAGGAATTTCTAATGCTGATAGGGAACGATATAATATTTTACCCACAATATTCCATTCCAATTCTCCCAAACCACAACCAAGAGGCGGAACTGCTATTGAAGTAATTCCCCATTCTTTATACATCGACCCTAAATATTGTAAGCCTTTCTCAATATCGGAAATATTGGAGGTTGAACGCCAGTGTTCTTTTGTAGGAAATATTAATATCCAGGGAAGTATTAATCGTTTAAAAAGATAAGGTTTTTCTAAATATACTTCTTTATTTTGACACCGGATATAATAATCTTTAAACATATCGGGGAAACGATTTTTAAATTCTAAAGCTAACCCTTTCCCCATTACTCCGACACAATTAACTGTATTCACCAAGGTTTGTGCCTTAGATTTAAAAATATCGCCAATAACTATCTTTACTTCGACCATTTTAACCCCCTTGAAAAAACAAATTGGGTTTTATCGAAATTTTGCTGACTAAAGGCGATTCTTTTATCAATTCGATAACTTTTTTACAGGCATTGTTACATGACAAACAAATTCCTATAATAAATTCTTGTGATATAAAATTTGGCACTAATACTTCAGCGCAAATTTTTCTTTTACACTCAAACTGCTGAATTACATCATCGCTGGTCCAAAATTCCGTAAAAATTGAAGATTTATCTAATTCAATTAACCCTTGCGGTGAAGTAAAGAATCGTGTGTAATCACTTGCGGCATTACCATCCGTAATAATTACACCGAGTTCATTCATTATTAATACAGAAATCTGTAATATGCATAATTTGTCATGCCCATTTCTTCTTTTGAACATCATAGGATTTCTTGGATTAAAATACAAATTTGCATAATCATGTAATTTAGATTTACCACCAGGAACAACTTTGTCTCTGCGCTCCTGAACTTTTGGGTCTGCAATAGAGATATGTGGAATTTTTTGAACTTTATTACAACACAAAATGCCATTTTTAAGAATCGACGCCAAATTGTCAATATGAGTTATAAAATATAATTCTTCAATGTCAGATAGTTCCATTCACTAATCCTTTATTAAACCTAAAATGATTATTTCTTATCGATCGATAAGAGATATTATTTTAAAATTTGTATGTTTTCGGTTGTATGAATCCATATTTTATAACCGCATTTGCAAATATATACATCTAAATCTGACAATATTTTATGCTCTTCGTTCTCGTCAGACACAACAGAAGCTTCTATTCCATCATATTTCATAGTTTTCCCACAGCGACAAATATGTTTTTCGAAAAGTCTTTTTTCCATTTGTATATCCCCCTCTAAGATATTCATTCCAAGATATTTAATTTAATAAAAATCGCCAAAATATAATTTACTTTTTAATTATAACATCTAAACAGAATCTTTATTATAAATCCAGATCTTATAATCACAGTTTTCACAAATATATACTTCTAAATCGGCTACCATTTTACAAATTTCCTCTATGATCGGGTCTGGAGGTAATTCTGCAGGAGACATAATGAAAGTTTCAAATCCATCCTCTTTCATAACCTTACCACATTGACAAATGTGTTTTTCAAAACATTTTTTTGGTTTCATATCCATTCTCCTTATTTTTATCTTCCCTTGAAATTTAACCCGGCATAAGTTAATCGAAATAATCCTGAATAAGTAGATTTCCTCTCAAAATAGCCTCTGTTATATTTTCCTTTCCACCCAATTAAGTCACCATATATTGCCCTTCTAATGTTTGCATCAATATTGACAATACTGCTGAAGTCAGCTCCATATTTTTTAATTCAGATTTTACATAATCGTAAATATCTTGTAATTGCACATATCCTTCTTTTGTCTTGGGAAGTATTTTTGCAGCATCAACGACTAATCTTCTCAAGGTTGGCCTTGTGCCCGGTAACAGTTCTTCCATTTCTCGTAATTTATTTAGTTCCTTTTTCATTTCTTCTTTTTTGAAAGCTCCTTCATTATATTTCGCTACTGTGTCATAGATTTTTCTGTAGCTTTCAATGTATTCATCACTTGGTTCAAACACCGATTCCCGAAGCCTTAACCTTAGATAAAAATTGCTTAGCTGGAGTATTTCACTATCGTTTTCTTTGCCACTTAAAACAACGTTTAGTTCGGTGTTATCTGCCAGACCGCCTTTGGTTAAATTTGATGAGCCAACGACAGCAACCGTTTTTTTATTATTTTTCATAAGGTACAATTTTGGATGAAAAACAGAAGGTGCATTTTTTCCAGGATCGCTAAAACAAAAACATTTTAAATTGGCATTTGAACTTTGTAAAAACTTTAATTCAAGCAAGGTGTCGGGATCTGTTGTTCGAAAATCAAGTCCAACTAAAAATTCGACAATTCCTCTATTTTTTAAAATATTTTCTATGTAGGATTTTATTAAAGAATATCCTGAATACTTTAGAAACGCAACGGAGAATTTCACATCGTTTGCATTTTTTAATGATTCTTTCAAAACATCAACAAATTTAGCATTTTCATTATCAACAAAAGTTATTTCCATGGTTTTAATCCTTTTATTCTTAATTTTTATTCTGGCTCAAAATTTTCTTATCATTCCCTTGAACTTCCATGCGACCCAGACTTGTTTGTCTGCAGGATATCCTGCGTATTAAATTATTGGCATCTTCTTTAAAAGCCCGGTTTTTTCCACACCCATCTCTATAAAATCAAGTAATTTAGTTTTACATCCGTAATATCTCATGCTAATTCCTTTTTCTGTTTCTTTATAACCCCCACCACTTTTCCTACGGGGGCTAAGTATTTTCCGTCATCCTTAATTACTATATTTGGGTAGTTGCTGTTTGCCGGTTT
>Ga0210031_1002664_pt1 | contig 10653 bp, 10 predicted proteins | sample CryGeyCG2014_080_FD_185455 | JGI IMG/M metagenome (GOLD analysis project Ga0210031, IMG submission 185455) | Groundwater microbial communities from aquifer - Crystal Geyser CG03_land_8/20/14_0.80 (SPAdes) (version 2) | ecosystem: Environmental > Aquatic > Deep subsurface > Groundwater | place... | reverse complement strand
CCAACGATGAGTCCGCTCCATTGCCTTTCTGTTATACTCATAGTCAGCCAACGGTGAAGTAGCTTCGTCAAAGGCAAAAATAATGTCGGCGCCCAAATCCTCTTGGATTTTAATTGAAATCTCCGGTGTAAAGCGATGCCGGGAGCCGTCCAGATGGGAAGTAAAAGTAACGCCGTCCTGGTCTATTTTTACTAATTTCAGCTTTTGGCTATTATCCCTTAAACCAACCTGCTCCGGCTTTAAAATCTTGCCGATGCCGGAACCGAAACCGCTGCCCAAACTAAAAACCTGAAAGCCGCCGCTGTCGGTCGCAAGCGGACCGGGCCAATTCATAAACTGATGCAAGCCGCCCAGTTTTTTAATCAGTTTGTTCCCCGGCTGAAGATACAGGTGATAGGTATTGGCTAAAATTCCTTCAAAGCCGATTTCTCTGACTTCTTCCGGCGTCAGCGCTTTGACCGTGGCTTTGGTCGCCACGGGAAAAAACGCCGGCGTTTTCATTACGCCGTGCTCCGTTTTAATCAGTCCCAACCGGGCTTTTGATTTTTTGCTTTTCTTTAAGAGTTTGAAAAACATTATTTCCTAAATCGGTCTAAAATATATTTAACCCATATATTTACTTGTTCGCTCGGAAGCGAAAACAAATTTTCATTTTGCTCGTTTGCTGCTTAAATAATATCCAACAGCGCCAAAAGCGACTGCCACATTCAAAGATTCTTTCTTGCCCAGCATCGGCAGATGGATAATCGCGTCCGACTTGTCCAAAGCGCTTTTGGAAACGCCTTTGATTTCGTTTCCAATAACCAGCGCCAAGGGAAATTTCGGCTTGAATCGGGTGTAGCAAACGCTGTTTGAGGCCTGCTCCAAAGAAGCAACCTTAATCTTGTCCTTTTTTAACCTATCAATAATCCGCCAGATTTGCCAGTGATATTCCCAGGCAACATTCTTTTCCGCACCCAACGCCGTCTTGGAAATTTTCGGATGGGGCGGCCGGCCGCAAATTCCGGTTAAAAATATTTTGTTGACGCCCAAAGCATCAGCGGTTCTAAAAATTGAACCGATGTTTTCCAAACTGCGAATATTGTCGGCGATAAGGTAAAATTTTTTCATTTCCGAACGAATAAGTAAATGTATATCTATTTTTGAAATATTTTAGGGCTGGCGGTTTTTCCGGCAGCCCTAAGATTAAAGGTTAATAGTCGTCACCGAGCGTCCGGCGATGACGATATTCGGCGTTCCAAGCGCCGCGGTCATTACAGGCGGCAGGTGCCGCCCACGGTTTCCGCGTTCCAAGCGAGTTTGGCGCCAAAGGGAGCAGTCCCATCTCCGCCACGATTTGAAGAAATAGGTCCTCCCAATCGTTAATGGCAGAGACTAAACTATTTTTCAAAAACAAAGCCCCCGCTGGACCTTTCCGGAGTTCAATTAGGCATTTGGTAAAAGTCGCCCGGGGAAGTTTCGGGTTAAATCTTCCCTGTGCAACTACTCTTTCCACCGCTTCCCGAAAAATTTCTTTTCTAATCTCTCCTCTCATTTTCTCTCCTCCTTTTTTGACTATTGACGGTATAATAACAAAAAAATATGAAATTGTCAAGGGAAAATGGCTTAATTACCGGAATAATTTCTTGGCTTCTCCCCAAAAAGCGTCGTTTCTCTGTACCTTCCGCTGGTACCACCATTCCACTCCCCATAAGTAGGCCTCGTCAAAACCGGTTCTTTTGGTATACTCTATCACCTCTTTGAACATATCCAAATCCATTGATTTTCCTTGTTCTTTTATTGACGTCTCATAAATCATTTTCGGACCCCAGGGTTCGGCCTGAAGCTCAATTAAAACAATTTTGTCTATGCCGGTAAGCCACTTAGTCAGTTTTTCCCTTTTATAATAAAAGCCGGGCGGAATCGGATATCTGAAATGGCCCAAAAAATCGCTCCAGATCATCCGATAAAGCGACGTTCCCAAGATATCGGCTTTGAGCGCCGGCTTAGTCCAATCGCTTAATTCGCCGCTGGTTGTCAGCATCACTGGTCTCCTAACTAAATCCAGCCTTCTGACTAAAGCGATCTCCTCGTCTAAAAATCCTTCATCTAATTTTGGGCATTCGCCAAAACTCTTTAAAAACGGTTCGTTCTCCACTTGCCAGACCTTGATGGCATTTTCATCTTTGTAGTGCTCAACCACCATAGAAAGCATCCTTAGAACTTTTTCCTCCTGTTTTGCTTCGGGCAAGCTCTTGACCCAGTCAGGAACATAGCACTCCGGCCAGCGCGGCAAACGGCGACCGACAGCCAAGATAATCTCGGCGCCTCTTTTACTCGCTTCCCTCACCTGCCAATCCAAATCGTCAAAATAAAATTGGTTGTCTTGAGGTTCTATCCCCGGCCAATAGGCAATTAAACGCAGTTTTCTGACCCCTAAATCGTCTAAAATCGCCGAATACGCTTCCCGCCAGTCAATTCCCATCTGCTCGGCAAACGGCTGGCTAAAAGTTACGCCAAAAGTCACGGTTGACTCTTTCGGCAAAACGCCGCTGAAAATATACCAGACAAAGGCGATAAAAACGACTATCAGGAAAAACAAAAGGATTTTTATTACCCGAAAAGGATTCAGGATGTCGCGAAAAAAATTCATACTACCAAGCCAAGATTGCCAGACCGGCGCCAATAAAGACAATGGCGGCGATCTTTTGGAAAATGGCCTCCTTGTTTATTTGTTCTTTAATTATTTGGGGAAACTTAACGGAAAGAAAAACGCCAATGAGCAAAAGAAAAACATATTGGACTCCCTGAAGAGCGTTAACTAAACTAACGCTGCCTAAAAAGATGGCATAGTTGAGAAGAATAAAGGCCGTGGCGGAAAATCCTTTATTAAGGAAAAACAATCCGACGGTTTTCTTTTCCAAAACCTTGGTTTTCTTAAATATCAACTTACGGTTTGGGGGAAAAAGCAGAAATAATCCCGCCATCAGAAAAGCGCCCAAACGAGTCCAAATTAAACCGTTAATAAACGGCTGTTTCAAAAAAATATATTTGCTCAAGACAAAAGAACCAGAAAAGAAAAGGGAGGATAAAAGTATGACACCTAAAGCCGGCGCCGTCAAAAAACTAAATTTTAATCTCTCTTTGGCCGGTAAAAGCATAATTATCCCGCCCAGAACCAGCAAGAGAAACGCCGCCAGTTGAAGGCTTGTCAACCGCTCCTGTATAAAAAGAAAGCTCAAAAATAAAGTGAAAATGGGGATAAGGCCACCGACGACCGGAGCAATTCTTGAAATTTCTTTTAATTGAATGGATTTATAAAACAAAAGACTGGCCAAAACAAACAGGGCGCCGGAAAGCAAACCGATTAATATCTGAAAAGGAGGAATCATTTTAAAGCCAAAAGGAATAAAGACCAAAACAAGAATTTGTAAAGTCCCGGCGTAGAAAGCGTAGACGACCGGTTTTAAGGGCGTTTTGGAAACAAAAAATTTGTCCAAAGTAAAAACCAGAGCGAAAAGAAATTGGGCGATGATGGCAACTATAATCCAATTCATAAATTTCAAGGCGCGAACAACTGGTTCTCCTTACAAATTCGGGCGTAAATTTTGGCGCTTGGCCTGATTTTTCTTGCCATTGTCTGATAGTCAACTTCAATCAGGCCAAACCTCGGCCAAAAACCCTTATCCCATTCAAAGTTATCCAACAACGACCAATGGAAATATCCCCTGACGTCAATTTTTTCTTGAATTGCCCGCCAAATCCAAGTGAGATGCTCTTTGATAAACTTTTCTCTTTTAGCATCGTCTTTGTCGGCCAAACCGTTCTCGGTGATATAGATCGGCTTATTGTATTTTTTCAAATCTTTCAGAACACGATAAATTCCCTCGGGATAAATTTCCCAGCCCAAATCGGAAAATTCTTCATTGCTATTGTGATTAAATTTGAAGCCCTTGATGCGATTATGGAAATAGTAGTTCAAGCCGATAAAATCCTGGCTGTTTTTTATTCTCTCTAAAAAATATTGGTTATGGAAGTAATTCGCCGGGTATTTCAATAAAAGATTACCTTCAAAAAAAGTTTGATTTTTAGCGACGCCAACCTGACAATCCAGGTCAACTAAACGCAGAGCGCGATAAGCCAGCTGGTGGGCTTTGACTAAGTTTTTTAAAACTTTAAGATACTTGGCGGCGCTTTTCTTCTGAGGCGGCCAAATGTCCCTTAAGTATGAATTTAAAGCATAAACATTCGGCTCGTTTATTGTAATCCAGAATTTAACTTCGTTGAAAAGATTTTCGGCGATAATTTTAACATAACGGTCAAAATAATATGGCGCTTTAGGGTTGAGCCAACCGCCTTTTTTTGCCAGCCAAGTCGGCAAAGTGAAATGCCAGAGAGTGACGAACGGCTCAAGTCCTCTCTGGCGAAGCGCCCTTATAACTTGACGGTAATGCTCAATTTCATTTTGGTTGATTTTTCCTTCTTTTGGCTCAATCCGGCTCCATTCAATGGAAAAGTGATGGGCGTTGTGGCCAAGCGATTTGGCTAAATCAAAATCCTGTTCAAAACGATGGTAGTGGTCGCAGGCGCGGCCGGCATCTCCTTTTTTCCACTCGCTCCAATCATTAACATTGCCGCCTTCAACTTGATGACTGCTTGTCGCCGCTCCCCACAAAAAATTGTTTGGAAATTTCATTTCTGACATTGGGAACAGTAGAAAGTGGAACGGGTATTCATTTTTAGCCGTTTTACTTTCCCTCCGCAATTATTCGAACAGGGCTCCCCCTCTTTTTGGTAAACCTTAGCCACCGACAGAAAACTGCCTTTTTTGCCCCGGGCGTCCAAATAGTCGTTGGCGGAAGAACCCTTCATTTTTATCGCCAATCTTAAAACATTCTTTATCGCCCGATAAATTTTCGCCATCTCTTCTGGTTTAAGCGTTTCAACTTTTCTCGTCGGCAAAACCCGGGCTTGAAAAAGAATTTCGCCGGCGTAGATATTGCCGATGCCGGCAATAAAGGTTTGATCCATCAATAAGGTCTTTATTTTTGACTTTTTCTTTTTACTCAATAACTCCCTAAATAATTTCGGGGTAAACTCTTTTGCCAGCGGTTCCGGGCCTAATTTTTCTTTTTTAATCAAATCTTTGAGCCCCTTTTCATCAACTGCCTTGACATAGCCGAATTGACGCAAGTCGTTGTGCGTCAGACGAGTTCCGTCGGAAAAATAGTAAACCAGATGCGTATGCTTGCCGATTTCTCCGTTGTAAATCAATTGGCCGCTCATCTTAAGATGAATAACCAAAAAATTACCGCCGGACAGCCCGATGATAAAAAGTTTTCCCCGCCGTTCAATATTTTTTATTTCGCTTCCCTCAACCGCTTTTTTAAACTTCCTTAGAGGATATTTGACCATCTTTGGCAGTCGAATTTCAACTCCTTTTATCGTCTTCCCCCTAATGAGTCGGTTAAGCTGGGATTTGATTATTTCTATCTCGGGTAATTCCGGCATATTACTTAAAAATCTTTTTTAACCACTCCTTGATGCTTGTTTTCCATCTAATTTCTCCGATATCTTTAATCTCTTTTTCAATATATTTTTCAGCGATGGCAAGATTATCTTTTAAGTTACTCTTGATTCTTTTTTCTTCTCTGGTTAAATCCCGTTTTGATTTAACTTTATTTAATAGTTTTATCTCTTCTTCGGCTTCTTCTTTTAGGGCGTCGAAAGCACGATGGAGCGCTTCTTCCGCTTCTTTGGTTTCTTTTTTTAATCTCTTGGCGAAAACCCTAATCTTCCACCAGGAATAAAGAAAAATCAGCGCTAAGAGAGCCAACGAAGCCAGCAAACTGATAGCTACGGTTAAATGTTCAACAATCACTTCGCCTACCCGAAGAAAAATCGGTTGTTGGGCTGAAATGGTTATTTTTTCGGACGGCAAGCTTTGAGCGCCTCGCTTATCCACCGCCTGGACCCAGACCTTGTAAATATCTCCTTCAATTGGCCGGTCATAAGTGTAAGACCACCGTCCGTCTTGGCTGCTTTCGACGGCCTGACCGCTGGCTTCTTCGCCTCGCCGTTGAACATAAACTAAAACAGTTGCTTCCGGCAAGGAGGTTCCTTTTAAAGTAAGGATGTCGCCAGGCAATAAACTCTGAGGATATTCAGTAATGATTGGTAGTTCAATCGGCAAAATATTAATCGTGGTCATAGCCAAGGTATTATTACCGGCCTGGTCAACCGCTTTAACGATAATATTATATCTACCCGGTAATGAAAGACGCATCCGATAAGGATTGTGTTTGACATCTGATAAATTTAAACGGGCAACTTCCTGTTCTCCCGTAATTACTTCGTAGAAAGACAGACCAGAGAAATCATCAGTCGTTTCAAAACGCAAGGTTGGTTGAGGATTATCTGTTTCAGTCCCTTCTTCAACTATAACTTCAAAAGGATGGGGCGGTTGAGTATCTATTTGAATTTTGAAATGAGTAATTGGACTCCAGCCAACATTATTTTTCAATTTAAGATGTAAATAATATGCGCCGTCCGCCAAATTTTCGTAGGTTTTAGAATTAAACAGGCCGTCAGAATTAGATCCGGGATTAGAATCTGGTTTGTCAGTTAGCATAATACTGACTCCGGTAATATCATTGGTCAAATCCCATTTGAATTCCGGGTTATTACTGTTAATCCAGTTATCAGGCCTTAATTCAATTACCGAAGTGATGGTTGGGGCTGGCGGCGCGCTAATCCTTGTTGGTTCAGCTGTCGGGACTGTGGTCGGAGTTGGCGCCGGCGGAGTGACGACTCCCACCTGAAGAGTATAACTGCCGTTGCCCAAACTACCCAAGATATTAGTCCCCTGTCCGTCATTGGCTAAAACTGCTCCACTGGAAAAACTGATTGCGGCGGCGCCGTTGATTTTTGCCTTAAAAGTGATGGTGATGATTTGGCCGGCAGCGCCGGTATAACCCGGATTAGGCGCGCCCCCGCCAAATTCAACTGTGCCGTTTGAATTGGAAAAAATTGGTTCAGTCGTCCATAAACTAAAAATAGAGCCGGATTTGGAAAGAGAAACTACTTCTAATTTATCGGAGGAATAAACCAGCGCTCCTTCCGCCGCGTTGATTGCCATTCCCCCAGTATTAACTTTAACTGTTATTGAAAAGGTATTGCCAACGGTATAAACGCCGGTAGAGGGCGACAAATACAAAGAAGCGTTGGCCGCTTTAATGGGCGAAATCGGCCAAAAACTGGATAAAAGAATTATTAGTAATAATACTATTACCCTCCTCATTTTGTTATTTCCTCCATTTAATTAACCTAAAGATTATTCCTAACCCGATTAAAAACAATAATATCCAAATAACATCTTGCCATTTTGGCTTAAATACCGGCATAATAGTCGCCATTCTTTCGTTGCCGGCCTTGTCAACCGCCTTAACCTTAATCAAGCTCCTTAGATTTTGATCATTTAATAAATAAGGGCTATTTCCCTTTTGCCATTTTTCTATTTTAAAAATTCTTTCAAATAAATTCAATTCAGCCACTTCATAGTAATCAAGGCCGGTTTGCTTATCAGTCGTTGAAAAAGTAATAAAGTATTTCCCTTCAAAAATTAATGATTCTTGGTAGATTTTTATTTCAAATGGTTCGGGCAAAATACTATCTTGAGTCAGCTCGTCCGCCCACTGGTCTTTAAATTGGTAAGGTATCTCGTCTAAGATATTAAAAGCCGCCCCGCTTGTTTTTAACTCCGCTTTAGTCCCCAAGCCATCGTTTAGTAATACCTCCGAGGTGTCTGAAAAACCGATTTTGCCTTGGCCGGAGATTGCTTGTCTGACTTGGAAGATAATTCTCCCCAATAAATTACTCTCGCCGGGATCGCCGGGCATTACCCCGCAAAAACCCCCGGGAATTCCTCCGATAAAAGAAATTTGCCCTAAATCCTGTTCAATAACCGGCTCTTTTACCCAAATGGATAAAATAGAATTGCCGCGGCTGAAATCTACCGCTTCTAAATTATCTTTGGAAAAACTTAAATCGGCTTTAACCGCATTAACGCATTCGTCTTTGACATCTAATCTTACTTCCGCAATCACGGTATTTCCGACATAATATTCGCGTTCAACCGGCGCTAAATACAGCTTGGCGGCTTCCGCCTTGAATGGAAAAAAGAAAACAATTCCTAAAAATATACTAAAGGATATTTTAAATTGTAACTTCGTCTTCCGCATTTTAATTTAATAATTATTAACCGGTCCAGTAATACATCATGACGCTGAAATCAGCTAAATCCACCACCCCATTTTTATTCTGGTCAGCGCAGTCGTTAGCCCGTCCCCACCAGTAAAGCAAAATACTAAAATCAACCAAATTAACCCGACCATCGCCATTTAAGTTAGCCCATTGACAAATAGCGCCAGGGATTCCTCGGCCGATATAAAAAGACAGGGTTTGAGAAAAAGTGCTGATCAGGCCGTTTGAATCCGATTTAGCTTTAGTGGTATGCGCTCCCTCATTTAAATCAGTTGTATTTAAAGAATAATTCCAGCTTCCATTTTTGTCAGCTTCGGCTTTCTTGACTATTTCATCAGAATAGATATGGACATCAACACTGCTTTGCGGCGCTGTTTGCCCGTAAATATCCAAAATCTCGCCGCGACTGACATTCTGTTGGCTTAAATTAATAGTGGGGGGAATAAAAATTCCGCTAATTGTCGTCACCGTTCCGGCAATGACTGTTACTGTAAAACTAAAAGTAACCGATTTTACGCCATCTTTATCTTCTGCCCAAATACCGAAAGTGTAAGCGCCAGCTGTAATAGTGGTAAGCTGAATCTTAAAATCGCCGAATGAATCTGCTTTAGTTATAGCGGCAACTTGTCCGTCTTTAAGAACAGTCAGCGGAGCATTGGGATAGGCCTTGCCTTGAAGAGTAACGCCAGTGGCGGGCGGAGTATAAATAACGCCGCTGCCTCCTCCTCCGCCGCCGCCTCCCGATGGCGCTGGCGCGGCAGCGCAAGCCGAAGCATTAAATGCGCAATTAGCGCCGCAACTCAGAGCGCCGCTATCATAACCAAGGCCGGCGCAAGTTTGCCCATTTAAATCAGAACCATCGCATTGCTCAGTTAATTCCTGTGTTCCATTGCCGCAGATTGAAGCGATATAAGCCGATAGAGTTACCGAAGAACCTTGAACAGGAAAAAAATAAGCCGCTGTCAGAGTAGCCGCCAAAACAAATATTATAAAAAAAATTAAACGGTTGGAAAATTTCATAAAAACCCATAAAGGTAAATATTATTTTTGATATTTAGCGATAATCCACTGATTATATTTCTTTAACCCCTTAATAAATCCAAGTCCCAAGAAAAACAAAATTATTAGAATTAAAGATAAAATTCTCCAAGGAATAACAAAAAAGACAAAGCTGTCTTTTACTTCTTTTACTTCCTCGCCATATTCCAAACTTAGATTGGCTTTATAAAAACCAAAGGCGAAATTTTGCCATTCATTTATTAATCCGCCCAAAATCCCTCCTTTGTTTTCATCTGCTCCTAAAGAGGCCCAAACCACATTAAAGGTCCTTTTGTTTTTAGGAAAAACCTGCGCTTGGTCTTCATTGACTTCTAAAACCGCTTTAGTCCGGCCAAAAATATTTTTAATTTGAACTTCTCCCTGCGGTTTTAAATGAACGCTTCCAGTGGACTCAAAAATAATATCAAAAGATATCGGCCGGCTGCTAAAAATCCTTTTTTGGTCTTTAGTAGAAAAACCGACTAATTGGCCGGATTCGTCAACTTCGCCGGAAACGCGCAGATAAATTAAAATACCGGCCCGGGTAGTAATAGACACTTGTTCTCCTCCTTCTTTAACCGGCGGAGCCGTGCCCCACCACATTACCGCAAAATGGCCTCCCGGTTCGGCATTCTCCGGAATTCTAAGAGTAAAAGGAAGTTTTGCCTGTTGGTTAGCTGCTAATGTTTTTGAAAAAGGCAGGTCAAACCATTGAACTATTTCACTTTCTCCGGTAAGAAACTTTTTCTTGCCGTCAACTTCGGTATATTTTTCAAAAACCGGATAAAAAGTTTCTGTTTTCTTGCCTTCGTTAAAAAGAAAAACCTCTCCGGAAATTACATCTCCCGGGTCAACGGAATATTCTAATTTTATCGGTCCCACTGTTACAGCTTGAGTTAATAAAGGAAAAAGAAAAGCGGTTAATCCAAAAACAATCAGAACAGCAACAAACTCTTTATTTTTCATGAAATTAATACCTCCAAAATTGGCGTTGTCTAACTATTGCCCAAACACTCAAAAGTAATCGTATCCACATAATTTCCCGCCTTATTCAAACCGCTGATAGTCGCTTTGAAATTAACTATGGTTTCTTTGCCGCTAATCGGGTCGTCTGATGAAGTTAGCGTCTGGTCAGTTGTCGCGAAAGCGCCAACATCATCGCTTTCCCAGGTTTTATTGTAAGCGGCGTCTATCAGCAATTCCACTCCGGTGCCAGCCGTGGTTGTGGCGGCCTGAATGCCATAGCCTTCGCTGCCAGCCGATAGCGTGGCCGCCGAAGAGTTAATCAAATCACCGGCGCCGGCGCTATATAGACCCGGGTTGGAAGTATTGCCGGCATCCTTGACGTATAGAGTACAACCAGCCGCGTAAGTG
>Ga0210031_1002655_pt1 | contig 10662 bp, 5 predicted proteins | sample CryGeyCG2014_080_FD_185455 | JGI IMG/M metagenome (GOLD analysis project Ga0210031, IMG submission 185455) | Groundwater microbial communities from aquifer - Crystal Geyser CG03_land_8/20/14_0.80 (SPAdes) (version 2) | ecosystem: Environmental > Aquatic > Deep subsurface > Groundwater | place... | reverse complement strand
ACTATATTTTCGAATATGTCTATATGTCTATAATCAAGAAATGTAATAAACATCATCACAGCAATCCCAAAAACGATGAAAATAGATTGCTTCAAAAAATAGTCCACTCCAGAAACGCTGGAGATACTATACAAAGTAAGTAGACTCACTCCCAAGAGGAGAAAGACTGCTGAAAGAAGTACAAAATCGAGTTTGAAAAATATCTGAAGCACAAAAGAGAAAATTAGTAAAAGGAAGACAGACTACAAGCAGAAGAATCTTTTATCTCCTCCCTACAGAAACAGGGGCAACAGTCCCACTTATGTATTGTTTGATAAAGTTCTCAGAATGGTACACGTCAGCATCAACAATCATCTCAACATTCTCTACAGTACCAGGAAAAGCTGTTGGCCAAACGAGTCTGAAATCTCGGTTCTCATTCGAGCGAAGAGTATTCATCACAGTAGAATTGATTGCGAGAGGCATATTGTTTCTGTCACGGAGGATAACCTGTATGACGACAGAACGAAAATCGTATTGACTCTCATTCGAAACGAGCCCAACAGCTTCGCCGAACACCGCACTCGATGTAACCTCGTTATAGCGTTTCTGATAAATATTCACTGCTGGTTTCTCTTGGTAACCAGAAAAGTGTGCCCACTCTATATTGTCAGTGAGCACCGAAACGCTCGCTGGCATTGTGCTTGATTGAAGGTTGAATTCTAGAATATATTTATTCTCGAGTGGCAGAATATAACCCGTACCAGTGCGAGATGCAAGAACAGTTTGAGAGGCATCTTTGAGAATAACCGTGTAAGAAAAAGAGACAGCACCAGCCTCACCGTTTGGATTGAATACTTTGGCAACGATATCATAGGTATCTTTTCCGCTCGGGATAAAGTGTTCTTCCTTCATCTGCAGAAGTTCCCCAGTAACGACTTCCTTGCATACTAAAGCGCAGACACCACCACAGTCCAATCCTGTTTCATTTTGATTCTGCTTTCCATCAAAACATGTTTCTGGATCCTTGATAAAGCCATAATATATTATTATGCCAAAAAGAACAGCAAGAAGAAAATAAGTAAAAAAAATGAGAAACTGCTTCGTTTGTCTGGATATCATAAAGAAGAAAGAAATTATAAATAGCGCAAAGAAGTACTGAGGTTGTATGTACAGTATAGCATACTTTCGTTTTGTCTATTCTCTGCCTTTATTTATTGTATTTTCTGAGTAAAAGCAATCTTTTGTCTCGGTTGAAATTTTTTGTCGCAAGAATTTTTCTGAACGGCTCCCAGAGGGATTATTTGTGATCAAAAAATTTCTCTGATTATTTGAAATAAACACAAAAAAACCCTGCCCGCCTTGGGAGGGAACCTTTTTCAGGCTGTATTTTGTAAAAAGAATTTGAAGAGGAACCCTCCGAGGGCGGGCAGGCGTTCCCTGCTACCGTTCGCTATAAAAATCACCTACTGGCGAAAGTTACTTAGTCTGTCCTATTTCTTTGTTTGATTTGAAGAGGAATGTTCCCGGCACTGTCCTACTCTTGCCACTGAAGGCTACCATCGGTGCTGAAGTTGCTTCCAGCCCGAGGCTGGTCCGCCTTGGGCGGAAACTGCTTTTCAAAATAGAGTTCTCGGCACTGTCCTACTCTTGCCACTGAAGGCTACCATCGGTGCTGAAGTGCTTAACTGCTGAGTTCGGTATGGGATCAGGTGTGTCCACAACGCTAGAAGCACCGAGAACTCTACTTTGAAAACTTGTGTTCGGTATGGGATCAGGTGTGTCCACAACGCTAGAAGCACCGGAAACATTCCCCTCCAAATTTGTCTGTCTATAATAGAATAAGATTCCCCTTTTAACAAGCACTCTTCACTGCTAACCGTAACTTCGATTCTTTTCTTGCGAAAAGAAAACAAGGTTAGAAAAAAAGAAAGTTGAATAAATTTATTAGTACTGCTTGACTGAATCCCTCTCAGGACTTACATCTGCAGCCTATCAACCTAGTAATCTTCTAGGAAATTTTGTACAAGTAAACTTGTACTGTTGCCTTATCTTGAGCTTGGCTTCCCGCTTAGATGCTTTCAGCGGTTATCCTACCCGAACGTAGCTACTCTGCGATGCTCCTGGCGGAACAGCAGATACACCAGAGGTTCGTTCTTTCCGGTCCTCTCGTACTAGGAAAGAGTTCTCTCAAGCAACACACGCCTACAGCAGATAGGAAACCAACCTGTCTCACGACGGTTTGAACCCAGCTCACGTACCACTTTAATTGGCGAACAGCCAAACCCTTGGGAGCTTCTCCACCCCCAGGATGTGATGAGCCGACATCGAGGTGCCAAACCTTGCCGTCGATATGGACTCTTGGGCAAGATCAGCCTGTTATCCCCAGGGTAACTTTTATCTGATGATCTTCCACACTCCTACGAGTAATGGTCGGTTCACTAAATTCTACTTTCGTAACTGATCGACTGATCGGTCTCTCAGTAAAGCTCTCTTATGCTTTTGCGCTATCGACCCGATTTCCATCCGGGTCTAGAGAACCTTTGTAAACGCCTCCGTTGCACTTTAGGAGGCGACCGCCCCAGTCAAACTACCCACCAGGCACTGTCCCCCGACCAGATAATGGCCGTAGGTTAGAATTAAAATCTTTGCAGAGTGGTATTCCAGTGATGACTCCACACTCTCCTGAAAGAGTGCTTCATAGTCTCCCACCTATGCTCGGCAGCAAAAACTTTAAGTCAATACCAAGTTATAGTAAAGCTCCATGGGGTCTTTTCGTCTAGCTGTAGGTCGACGGCATCTTTACCGTCATTGCAATTTCACCGGGATGTTCGTTGAGACAGTTTCCAAGTCATTACACCTTTCATGCGCGTCAGAACTTACCTGACAAGGAATTTCGCTCTGTTATGTTATCTTATCGTCGCCGATAAGCACGGACTCTCTTTTCTCGTTTGCACGAGCTTAGCGTTTGGTCTCTGAGGATTCTAAAAACCTCGAAGATTTCTTGTGATTCATTTTCTCAACTCGTTTTGCAATCACCATCATTCCTTTTTCTGTGAGATGTTTTTTAAGTTTCATCTGATGCAGAATAAAAGAAAAATGTTTGAAGTCTTCTTTTTTAGCTGTTCGGAGTTGATGTTCTTCAAAAAATGGAATAATTATTTTTCGAAGATTTTCTTGTGATCGAACACAGTAACGATATATATGTTCTCGATGATTATCATATCGTCGATTCACAAATATCTTTCCACATTCGAAGAAGTTTTGGATTATTTCAAGTGAATTCTTACTTTTCCCTCCTTGTGTTACCACAAATTCTGGAAATATTTGCCAACCACTCTTTGTGGTAGCATTTTTAATAAAACTCACGGAGAAACAACCTTCTCCATCTACATAACCGGTTATCCAGCCTATGGTTTTTAGTCTTTCCTGCTGATTGTCTGGCGTTCCACTACTACAAGAGTGAGACACACTGATTGATTTTTTACTTGGCATATTTTATTCTATGGAATAATTATACCATAGTATCATCAGATACTCCAGAGTTTCCAGCATATGGCTAAGTATTTTGGACCCATTGAAACAATTCAATAGAAGCAATTACTTTTCCTTGTTTGTAATATTTTGTTCTTTCCTCTTTATCACACTCACCACAATCGTCCCAGTCCTTCTGATTCCGTTCTTCACAGAACCAGAACCTTAGGACGATTATAGTTATCGCCGACGTTCACTGGCGCTTCGGGGATTGGCTTGCACCGCTCCCGTTAACGTTCCAGCACTGGTCAGGTGTCAGCCCCTATACTTCCCCTTGCGGGTTTGCAGAGACCTGTGTTTTTGATAAACAGTTGCTTGGAAAACTTTTGCTGCGGCCAACCTAACGGTTGGCAAGACATATTGCGAACTTACGTCTAGCTTTTTTGCCGAGTTCCTTAACGAATTCTCTCCCGTTCATCTTAGGCTACTCGCCCTGTCCACCTGTGTCGGTTTGCGGTACGGATACTTGTATACGAACCTTAGAAGATTTTCCTGGCACCCCGCTCCCTTTTCTTCATCTTACCGTAGTAAGACTTCGTCATTCTTCTTGGACTAGTGCCGTACGGATTTTCCTGTACGACGTCCTCGAAGACCAAACCCCAATCCAATAAGGGGCAAAAGGTACAGAGATGCGTCTCTCCTTCGAATATACAAATAGTTCAGGAATATTAACCTGATGTCCATCGACTACGCTTTTCAGCCTGGCCTTAGGACCGACTAACCCTGGGATGATCACCATGGCCCAGGAAACCTCGGACTTTCGATGTGAGGGGCTCTCACCCTCATTGCGGTTACTCATTCCAACATTCTCACTTCCATACGCTCCACAGTCGGTCACCCTTCTGCTTCAGTGCATATGGAACGCTCTCTTACCACTGTATCTTGCGATACAGTCCGTAGCTTCGGTATTGTATTTTAGCCCCGTTAAATTGTCGGCGCGAAGACTCTAGATTAGTGAGCTATTACGCACTCTTTAAAGGATTGCTGCTTCTAAGCCAACCTCCTAAGTGTCTAAGAGTCTTCACTTCCTTTCCCACTTAATACAAATTTTGGGACCTTAGCTGACGATCTGGGCTTTTTCCCTTTTGTGCTCCGAGCTTAGCCCCGGAGTACTGACTGCCTTGGTACATATCGCGAGTATTCGGAGTTTGGTTGAAAACACTACGGTAAACCGCGAATTCTCATCCAGTAGCTCTACCCCTCGGATACAATTTACAAGACGCTAGCCCTCAAGCTATTTCAGAGAGAACCAGCTATTGCCAAACTCGATTGGAATTTCTCCCCTACACACAAGTCATCCCCTTGAGTTGCACAGCAAGTGGGTGCGGACCTCCACGTCGTTTTACCGACGCTTCATCCTGCTCATATGTAGCTCGTCTGGCTTCGGGTCTAGTCCACGCGACCTTGGAGCATACACTAAAAATCCATTTTCTGTTGCGAAATAAAAATCTCGGCTGCAAATTTCTCAGTGATTTTCGTCGTAGACATTTCTTTGACTACGTCTCAAAACTCTTCAAAATTTTCGCTCGATATTTTTCTCTCTCACAACGAAAGAGATTCTTAGTGTATGCTCCGTTTCGCCCTATTAAGGCTCGCTTTCACTATGTCTCCGGAATTCATCATCCCTTAGACAGCCGCGTAAAACTAACTCGTTGGATCGTGCTGCAAAAAGCACGCCGTCACCCTGATTAAACAAGGCTCCGACTCTTCGTTAGCATGGAGTTTCAGTTCTATTTCACCTCCCTTATCGGGATACTTTTCACCTTTCCCTCACGGTACTAGTTCACTATCGATCTGAAGCAATATTTAGCCTTGGAAGTTAGTGCTCCCAGATTCAAACGGGGTTTCTCCAGCCCCGCCCTACTTAGGTACCTATACATCGTGGCATTTTTGTTTTCACATACGGGACTATTACCCTCTTTGGTTGTTCTTTCCAAAACATTTTGCTAACAAAAATACGACGACCCCGATCAATCGAGTCTATAGGCCCTGCAACCCCACACGAGCAAGCTCGGTGGTTTAGGCTATTCCGCGTTCGCTCGCCACTACTTACGGAATCTTTATTAATTTCTTTTCCTCCTGGTACTAAGATGTTTCAATTCCCAGGGTGCGCTACCGTACCCTATGTATTCAGATACGGTTTCTCACTAAAAAGTGAGAGAGTTGCCTCATTCGGAAATCCTCGGATCAAAGCTTGGTTGACAGCTCCCCGGGGCTTATCGCAGCCTCCTACGTCCTTCATCGCTTGCTTCAGTCAAGGCATCCACACCATGCGTTAAGTAACCTCCTTTTTTTCTCTTGTCCGCAAATACTCTATTCCGAAGAATAAAGGTACTCACGGACAATCGGTTAACAGTGAAGAATGTTTGCTCATTCGACGCACTGCGTTTTTCTTTGTTGAATTTGCTTGTCACGTCGTTATACGAACGACGGTGACTTGACCTTTTCTATTTAGACTATCTCAAAAAAATCTGATTACTTTCCGCTGCCAGGTAATCGTTGACCCTTTTGAAAAAGACATAAATTGTTAAGGCACTTCTGCGGAAATATGTATCACTCTTTATGTCTTCTCTTTGTATAAAAGAGAGATAAAAGAGAAACAAATATTTCTTCAGAACTGTTTGACAAAGAAACTGCTTGAGAAAAGAAAAAAGCACTGCAAAGCACTTTCTCAATTCGTACTATCTATATTACAGAGTAGTTGGAAACCTGTCAAGTCCCCCAGAAAGAAACTCTTTTCGATACAGTTTTTTCTGTCCAGAAGACTCTCCATTCCTCTTTTTTCGCCTCTACAGAAGCAAAAAAAGAATGTGCTTCCTCAGGCATTTTTTATATTTTTTTTCTTTCAGTTTTTTTTCTCTCTTTTTCCCTCTTTTTACTGTGGCATATAATCCCGAAAAATGAGATTATATGCCTTCTTCCCTCCTACTGGCCAAAAGGGGCTGGAGCCCCAATAGGCACTTCTACTGGCATCGGATTTTCAGGGACACTGCTCGGTGTATTGGTTGGCGCAGATTCATTCTCTCTGTTCAGATTACTTTTTCCACTTTTCACATTTGAAATCATTTTTTCAATCTGCTCTTTGGTCTGTGCAATCTTTTCGTCTGCTTCTTTTGGTAAATACGTAAGGATTTTATTATATTCAGCAAGAGCAGAATCTTTTTTATTCATATCCTCATACAGAAGACCGAGGCTCAGTCTTACGTCAATCAGTTTTTCATTCACAGACAAAATATCTTTAAACATTTTTTCTGCACGCGCTTTGTCATCATCCTTATTGCGAAGCTGATAGAGTATACCAAGGTTATATCCATAATTGAGGTTGCTATTTTCAAAACTCAGCGCTTGTTCTGCATTCGTCACAGCCCCATCTAAATCTTTGAGCCGAGAAAGGATAAGTGCGAGGTCATAGTATGCTACCGCAAGATCCTGCTTCTTCTCAATCGCTTTCTCGAAGAGATTTTTGGATTCCGTGTACAACGCTTCTTTTTCAGCACCTTCGGCTCTCTCATCAGCAAGAAGTTTTTTAATTTGACCTAACTTGACAGAATAAAGAGGATTTTGTGGTTCAAGCTCCTCAGCCCTCAGATATGTTTCAATAGCTTTTGTAAGCGTCGCACTATCATACAGACCAATATTTTCATAAATCATCCCCATTGATTCCGCCTGAACGACATCATTAGGCATTTGTTTCTTCCCTATCTGACTTAGATCAATAGCTTGTTCTGCATAATCCCTGATGACACTGACATTTTGTTCTCTTTCGGGCTTGCTTGCTTCTACATTGGCGAGTGCCATATATTCTTGTGCTAATCGCATATAATAACGACCTTCCTGTGGATAAATATTGATTGCCTTGGCAAACATTTCCAAAGAATCAGTGTTTGGCTTCTCAGCTGAGATGCGAACAGCCTTACCCATATTCATATCAGCTACAAATACTTTACCCATAAAGACAAAAAGAAAAGCCACTCCTGCAGATACAACCATAAAAGTGAATGCCAAAGCTAAAGCAAATTTCGGAGTCGCTTTGAGTGAAAGCTCTATATATTTTTCTTCAGAATCACTTTCCCAAAAGACGGTCCCAAGAGCGAGCGTTGCGATAAGTACGCCAATAAGTAAAAGTGAACCATTGATTGCTGATGTAAAACTCGCCAGGAAGAGCATCGTCACCATAGACCAGAGTCCGAGCGAATAAAGCTTATTACGATTCTTCTCATAAGAAAGGAGGTAGACGCCCACCGAAAAGAAAGAGAGCCAGAGCAAGAGAAACAAAATAGTACCAAGAGCACCAATAGTTGAGAGAGCTTCGAAGAACAAACCAGTCCCTTGATAGAAACGTACACTATAGAGAGGATCGAGATTGTGTTCCTTGGGATAAAAAAGTGAGAAAGCATAACTATAATTTGCTGTACCTACTCCCGCAAAAAAATGTTCCTTCAAACTCTCCTTGGCTACCTGCCAAGAAAGAGTCGTGCCAGGTGTCACTTCAACTGGAAGCGTAGCTCGCGTAAGGTTGAGTTGGTAATTTCCAATCATCAAAAATCCGAGTAAAAGAACGAAGACAACCATCGGAACAAATACCCATCGTTCGTTCGGACGCACAATCTGCGCCAAGATATAAACAAGAAAGAAACCAAAACCACCCAAAACAACAGACCAAGAAATAAAAGGAAACAGGGCAAGAATAAGAAAGAGTGTAAGTGCGATGCCAAAAAGAAGAACCCCTGTCCCTGTTTTTCGATATATATTCTTCACAGCAGAATCCTGCCAAAGAGAGAAGAGGGCTGTTAGAAATAAAGGGAGTAGAAGCGCAAAGAAAATACCGAGATTAGAAATAGTACCCAAGAGACTGAGTGGTGCATATTTTTCGAAAGAAGTCGGCATAAAATGAATCTGCTCCAATGCCAAGAAACTCCAGAGAAGAATCGCAAAACCAGAAGCGACGAGTGACCAGAACATCATCTGAAAACGCTTCACCGTGAAGTGACTCAAGATAAAATAGAAAGCGAGGATGAGAGCGGTAATCGAAATGAAGCCGTGGGATGGATCACCAAAGAATCCCCAAAAGCTATGCCAACGATCTACCGAAAAGATAGATGCGATACCATAGAAAGTCCAAAAGAGAAGAATAGGTATGTCCAAAGGTGTACGTCTGATACGGAGTTCTCCTAATATGACACCCTTCGATGACCAAGCAATCAGTCCAATCAGCAACCAAAAATAAAAATAAATCTGTTTTTCAAAAGCGATGCCCTGAAAAGTAAGTCCGGTAAAAAAAAGTGGTAGCCCAAAGAAAAGACCAATAAGTGACACAGACACCAGAGCATCAAGTAAATCTACAGTCTTCGAATGATTATGTTGTTTGTCTGCTGGTTGTGTTGGTTGTGTTGCAGACTTATTATTCACAAAAGCTGGACGACTCGCAGTTGAATAACTCATCGTTCTTCCAAAATGTGTCAGCGGTGTTTTTTCTGATTCCATATACGCAAGATATGATTAAAAATAGAGTAGTTACTACCATTTTAGAACATATTCTAAAAGAGAGCAAGCAAGTGTATAGTTAACAGTAAGGGGTGACATCTGATAAGGTAAGGGGGTAACACTGTTAACTCTTACACATATGGGAAACAAGAACGAAGGATATCCTAAGGACAAGCGTATTCTGTGGTATCGAGCAGTTGATCGGGATAGGCGAGAGGTCAAAGAAGTCTGTCAAATCTTTGGTATCTCAAGAAAGACTTACTACAAGTGGAGAAAAAGAGATTTTCGAGGAGGTGGTAACACTGTCCACTCTTCTTTGAAGAGAAATACGAAACTTACCTGGGAGGTACAGCGCTTCATTACAGGAGAGAAGCAAAAGACGAACTATGGCCCACTCAAGATGAAACTTTTGGTGAAGAAACGATTTCATCTGGATGTCTCAACAACCATCATTTATCGATTCTATCTGAGACGAAAGCTTATCCGTAAACCACAAAGGAAACAACCCTGGTATGCACCTATACAGAGAAAGTTGGTGTTAACCAAGCCAGGAGAAGGAGTACAAATAGATGTGAAGTATGTCTATGAAAAGGGTATGAGGCAGTATCAATTTTCTGTAAAAGATGTCTTTACTGGAACATACTTTTTCCGCATCTTTGAAACAAAAGAGAGCAAGAACGCTATCCTTGCTTTCAAAAAAGCAGAGCGGTACTTTGGCTTTCGAATTACATCCATTCAGACTGATAATGGGAGTGAGTTTCGGGGAGTATTCCATACCTGGCTTGAGAAACAAAATATTCCTCACTATTTCATTCCAAAGAAGTCTCCTTGGTGGAATGCTCAGGTAGAACGGACACACCGAGTAATGGATGAAGAATATTATCACAATCCTCTTCGTATCTGGAAAACAAAAGAAGACTGGTTACATTACTACAATTTTGAACGATTACATTTAACCTTTCATGGACTTACTCCTCATGAGAAATACCTAGAAAGTGTTACCCTTGACTGTTAACTATACAGGACAAAAAACACCCAGATAATCTGAGTGTTTCCGAAAAAAGAGGGCTATCCCTGGAGAAAAATTATGGGAGCAACTTCGATGTAACTTCTTCTGTACACTTCTTCACGAGATTTTGAAACTCTGGATCAGCAGTTAAAGTGGTTACATTGGTTGTCGGGAGCTTGGCTGTGACGTAGGCGAGAAATGTGGGGAATGATGGGGAAGCTTCAATCATCGTAAGCCTCAACTGTGCTTCCTTTGGGGTAGTCGTAAAAATATCTTTGGCCTGAAAAACAGATGCCACGGCTGTAGACTTGGCATTGATGTATACTTTGCCTGCATCTATGGGGAGAGAAACAGATTTTGCACATACTTGACCTGTGGCATCAATCAGAGAAATGACTTGCGCTTTAGTCGAAGAAAATCTCGTTTCATAATTGCCGTCCGTATCAACAGGGACTTTCACTGTCGTCACGAAAACGAAAGCCTTTCCTGCACTGCAACTCGTTTCATTCAAAAGTACGAGGGCATTTCTGGTTGGTGCTGTTCCTCCGTCACTCGTCACACTGTCAGCAGATGTTTCATCGCCTGTCGCTGTTCCCGAATCGGATACAGATCCATCAGTCGTCTCACCATCGGTCGCGGTCTCATCACCCATCGCA
>Ga0210031_1002602_pt1 | contig 10783 bp, 9 predicted proteins | sample CryGeyCG2014_080_FD_185455 | JGI IMG/M metagenome (GOLD analysis project Ga0210031, IMG submission 185455) | Groundwater microbial communities from aquifer - Crystal Geyser CG03_land_8/20/14_0.80 (SPAdes) (version 2) | ecosystem: Environmental > Aquatic > Deep subsurface > Groundwater | place... | reverse complement strand
TTCCAATAGTGGTTGGTTATATTCTCATGATTGGAGCGCCGGCTTCGGCCATTAGGGCAGGAATCATGAGTTTAGTTTTAGTTTTGGCTGAGATGATAGGTAAAAAAAGAGACCAACTTAATTTGTTGGTTTTCACCTGTTTTTTAATGCTTATTTTTAATCCGAAACTTTTAGGTTTTGACATTGGCTTTCAGCTGTCCTTTTTAGCAGTTTTGGGCATTAATTTATTAAATCAGGATTTTGAAAAAATCTTTTCTAAAATTCCTAATAAAAAATTTTTGCCTTTAAGAAGCTGTCTCTCGGTAACTTTAAGCGCACAAATTTTAACTTTTCCTCTGATCCTTTATTATTTTGGCAATCTTTCTTTAAGCGCGCCAATGGTCAATATACTTGTTTTACCTTTTCTTCCCTTTTTAATGTTTTTTATTTTTATTTTTTCTTTGAGTTCTTTGGTTATTCCTTTTTTAACAGAACTTTTTGTCTGGCCTGTTTGGCTTTTGATCACCTACATCGTTATGGTCGCTAAATTTTTTGCGGGGCTTCCTTATTTTTCTTTTGTTTTCGGCAAGGTGAGTTTTTGGTTGATAATATTTTTATATTTTTTAATTGTTTTTTTAATTATTCGTCTTCATAAAGCTTCAAAAAGAACATTCGGAGAACCCTTAGCTTAACTATTGATTTCCGGTTTCGATAGTTGTGATAAAACATACTACTTCACAGAGAAATTTAGTTCTGGCGAAAAGACAGTTTCCTCCTCAGTGATGATTTCAGCGCGTAAATGATAGGTTCCGGCTTGGAGAGAGTTAATTTTTAAATTATATTCTTTATTGGTTTCTGGGCCAAAAATTGTGCCAATGAGATTTTCTATTTGTGTCGCTTCGTCAAGAAGATAAAATTTTACTTTTTGCGCTTTCATCACGTAAGGCATTAAAGAGATTTCCAGAGGAAAATCAAGACGGGAAAGCACTGCTCCTTCGCTTGGCTTAAGCCAGGTGATTTTCTTTTCAAAATCGCGGGCTAAATAAATGAAGATTTCTTTTTCATCCATATTGTCAACATCATCAAAAACTTGCGCTTTCAAGCGATGTTCTCCATTGTTCAGTCCGGCGAAATAAATTTGGCATTGATAAGGGGGCTGGTTATCAATTTCCATTGGGATGTCGTCAATTAAACAAACAACGCGGTTGATTTTTCTTGGAGCCGAAGCTTTTAAATTCATAACAACAGAATGATAATCAGTGGTAAATCCATTCTCAGGCGAGATGATTTCTAAAGACGGCTTATTTTTTTCTAAATGGACGTCATCAGTTCCCTCAGGCGGAAATGGATGCTTGATCTTTGTTTTTTCAATCCATTTTTTAATGGCTGCTTCCCACCTTAAATATTGAGGGTCATTTTCTGGGTGGGCTGGAGAAGGGCCAGTTGGAAAGGCTTTGTCAACATAATGAAGGATTGAGTGAGGAATTTTGAAAGTTTTTTCTTCAATAAAAGTTTCTGGCGTTGAAGTAGTGGCTATTTTCCCTGAAGCTTTATCAATTTTTAAGACAATTTCCTCTGGAAATTCTCCTTTTAAAATTGGTTGCTCAACTAAAAGAGGCGAAGGTTCATTAAAATATTTTTTAGGAGTATTTTTTAAAACATTAATCATAAAATCGTGCCAAATAGGGGCAGCAGTGTCTGCTCCATCAGCGCCTGGTTTCATTTTACTATTATCATTATTTCCCACCCAAACGCCAGTGACGAGATCTGGGGTATAGCCAATTGTCCAAGCATCGCGATATTCATTAGAAGTCCCGGTTTTAACCGCGGCTGGTCGATCAATGGTTAAATAATTTTTTTCGCCGAAAATATAAGCTCGTTCTCTGTTGTCAGAGAGAATGTTAGTGACTAAACGACAAATTTGGGGATTAAGAATTTTTTCTTCAAGAGGTTTATTTTTTGTGGTGTCTTCTAAAACATTGCCTTGAGAATCTTCAATTTTTAAAATAGCTTTGGAAGGAATTTTAATTCCTTCGCGCGCCAAAATAGAAAAAGCCGCGGCATGTTCAAGCAAATTAACTTCCGCGCTGCCAAGAGCCAAGGATAAGCCCTGGCGATTTCTGTCGCCTAAATTACTATAGCCAAGTTTAAGAAGAAAATCAAAAAAATTATCTTTACCAGCCAAATATAAAGTTTTAACAGCTGGGATGTTGCGAGAACCAGCTAAAGCGTGAGCCATCGTCATCGGGCCATATTCTTTAAAATCATAATTATTTGGTTCGTAGGTCTTTTGGCCAGCGCCCATTGAGCCAAAATTTGTTTTGACATCAAAGATTAGAGTTTGGGGCGTAAAGCCTTTATCAAAAGCCAGAGCGTAAACAAAAGGTTTTAAAGAAGAACCAGGTTGCCGCGGTTTGACGGCAACATTAACCTGTCCTTGAATTTCATTATTAAAAAAATCTCTTGAGCCAACCATTGAAATGACTTCGTTGGTTTTAACGTCAAGGGAGACCAAAGCGGCATTTTGGGCCTCAAATTTTTCTTGATTGTTTTTTGCGAATTTTTCTATTGTTTCTTCGGCTAATTTTTGTTTTTCTACCTCAAGAGTGGTAATCACCTTTAATCCCCCTTGTTCAACTTCTCGCTCGCCATATTTATTCACTAAAAGTTCCTTAACATACATCACAAAATGAGGGGCGATAATATTTTCTCTTTTTGGTTTGATTTTTGCTAAAGTATTTATTTTTTTTGCTTCTTCTGCTTCGCTTCCTTTAAAATAGCCCTCGCTGACTAAAGCATTAAGAATATGATCGCGCCTGGCCATTAGTTCTTCTTGATGAGAACCATAAGGAGAATAATAAGTCGGTGCTTTTGGCAGGGCGGCCAAAAGGGCAGCCTCATCTAAAGTAAGTTCAAGAGGTTCTTTGTTAAAAAATATTTGCGAAGCTTCAGCCAGACCGTAAGCATTTGAGCCATAAGGAATTTCATTAAAATACATCTGAAGAATTTCTTTTTTTGTGTATTTCTTTTCTATTTGATAAGCCAAAAAGAGTTCTTTTATTTTTCGGCTAAAAATCTTTTTTGGCGAGAGAAAAGCATTTTTAATAAATTGTTGGGTTAAAGATGAACCGCCTTGAATTACTCGCCCTTTTAAGAGATTAACGAGAAAGGCCCTAATCATTCCTTTCAAATTAAAGCCTTGATGTTTGAGGAACTCCCTGTCCTCAGCCACAATAGTTGAGGCAATGACACTTTGCGGAATTTCAGAAATTTTAATCAACGTCCTTCGTTCTTCGTTAAAAATTTCATAAAGCAAAATTTTTCCGCTCCGATCGTAAATTTTTGTGGAAAGTTTGATGTTGCGAGTTAAAAGTTTCCCTGGTTCAGGTAGTTGTCTTGAGACAACAATAAAATTGATTAGCAGAAAAATAAAACTAAATAAAACAAAGACAACAATTAAAAGGACCAAAAATTTTATAGTTTTTATTTTAATTTTACGAATCTCTCTTTTTTCCATTTTTCTATAATTAAATCACCTTAGTGTTAAATTTAGATAATAAATTTAATTTCAAGGTTCTGCGAGCGCAGCGAGCAGGTTCTTATTATGGCAGAAAACCTTGACAAAGTCAAATTTTTTGCTATTATAAAAATATCTGTAAAAGTTATTTTTCATTAAAATAATAAAAGGAGGCAGGAAAAATGCTAGCGAAAAAAACAAAAGAAGGAAAAGGGAGTAAAATTTTAAAATTTGCAGGGCTTGCTGTTTTAGGGCTAGGATTGGCTTTAATTATTCTAGTGGTCGTTATCTTTCCTATTGTCATCCCGTTTTTTTTAGCGGGAGCAATATTGACTTTTCGATCTTAAAGAAATGAGGAGAAAAATTTTGAAGAGCGGCAAACTTGTCGCTCTTCTTTTTTTAGAAAGATTTGCTAAGATTAATTCTGCTGTCAGTTGTTTGTTGTTAGTTATTAGTTGTAAGTTATAAGTTATTTTTTTATGGTCTGGCTAATCACTTTAATTTGCGCTTTTTTGCCTGCTTATCAGGTCAGATTTAAAATAGTTTCTTTGCCAATGACGTTGCTTGAAGCAATGATTTTGATTTGCTTCTTTACTTGGTTGTTCATCAAAATTAAAGAGATTGGTTTTAAAAAATTGATTTTGGAAAAATGGCAAGAATTTAAAAATTGGCGATGGCTGATTTTAGCTTGGCTTGTTTTAGCTGCTGCTTCCATCTTCATCGCGCCTGATTTAAAAGCCGCGGCTGGTGTTTGGAAAGCTTATTTTCTTGAACCAATCTTATTTTTAATTGTTTTAAATGATGTTGTTAAAACAGAAAAAGAAAAAAATTTAGTTCTTGGCGGTTTATTTTTTTCAGCTCTTTATCTTTCTTTATTCGTCTTCTATCAGAAATTTTTTGGCGGTGGGGTGATGAGTTTAGAAATTTGGAAGGAAGCCAAAATTTGGCGAGCGACTAGTTTATTTCCCCAACCAAATTTTTTAGGATTGTATCTCGGTCCAATAGTTGTTTTGGCTGTTGGTCAATTAATCTTCAATGTCAGAAAAATTCGTCATTCGTTATTAGTTATTAGTTGTTGGTTATTAGTTATTGGTTTATCTCTTTCAGCCATCATTTTAGCTCGTTCAGAAGGAGCCTTGGTCGGCATATTTTTTGGCTGCTTGTTTTTTTTCTTGATTTTTCAGAAATCAACCCGGAAAGTTTTTTTAATCAGTTCGCTGATTTTAGTTTTAATTATTTTTAGCCTTCCTTTTTTAAGAGGGCCTGTTCTTAAAAAAATTTCTTTCAATGACTTATCTATCCAGTTGCGAATAAATATTTGGCAAGGAGCTTTTTCTCTGTTGAAAACCAGCCCTTTTTTAGGCGTTGGTTTAATGGGCTATCAAAAATTAATTCCTCAATATCAAAAACCCTATAATTCTAAGACAGGAGAATTAATTTCTGTGGAAACCCATCCTTATCCTCACAATCTTTATTTAACTATTTGGTTAGAGTTGGGACTTTTAGGACTTTTAGTTTTTTTTAGTTTAATCATTAATTTTTTTGTTCTAATTTTTAAGGATTTACTCTTTTCTTCTCGACCCTTATTGCTTGGTCTGGGGGGAGCCATGATTGTTTTATTAATCCATGGTTTAGTTGATACCCCGTATTTTAAAAATGACTCATCTGTTTTATTTTGGTTAATTATTGGATTGGGGTTAATAGAAACAAATTTAAGGAAGGGTGGCTGAGTTTGGCTGAAAGCGCGGTTTTCGAAAAGCCGTAGGGTAGCGATACCCTCGTGGGTTCGAATCCCACCCCTTCCGTTTTTTTTGACAAGTCGTTCGAATTTTTAAGTATGAAAAAAATTTTTGGTTTTGAACTAATTTTTTTTCTTCTCACCCAAATTTTCGGCATTTTAGTTGCGCAGAATATTTTTTTAAAATTTCCCCAAGAAATTATTAAAATTTCATCAGAAAAATTCTCTTATTTAAATTTTTTTCTTGGTTTTTCAATTTTAGTTTTTTTATTTTTGTTTGTTTTAAGATTTAAAAAAGTAAAAAATACTTTTTTCCGCGTTATTTTTGTTTTAGTTATTTTTTTAGGCATAGAAATATTTTTAGAAACTTGGTTACCTGGCTTTATCTCTTTACTCATCACTCTTTCTTTGCTTTCTTTTTGGCTTGTTCCATATTTACTGAAGAAAGGAGCGGATTTTCCCATCTGGTTTCATAATCTTCTTTTAATCTTAGGCATGGCTGGCCTTGGCGGTTCAGTTGGCTTTTCATTTTCGCCTTTGGTGATGATAATTTTATTTCTCGTTTTCTCTTTTTATGATTTTGTGGCTGTTTATCTGACTCATTTCATGGTCAAAATGGCTAAAAGTTCAGTTGAGACAGGAGCGATTTTAGGTTTTATTGTTCCGACGAACCCTTTTGATTTTAAAGAGAAAATGAAAGAGGTGAAAATAGGTAAGGAAGGAGAAGGACGATTCTCTTTGCTTGGCGGTGGTGACGTGATTTTTCCTTTACTCCTTTCAGTTTCTTTGCTTCCTTTTGGATTAGCAAAAAGTTTTACGGTGATGGCTTTTTCCTGTCTGGGCTTTTGTTTTAGTTTCTGGTTGTTTGGCGAATTAGGCAAAAAACCAATGCCTGCCTTGCCGCCGATCTTCCTCTTTTCTCTTTTAGGGTTTTTGATCGTTCAAATTTTTCTATAATTTCTATCAGTTTCTATTAATTTCCATTAGTTTCTTTTTAATATTGACTTTTTTTAAAAAAGAAATAAAATTTAGGGTATGAAATTTTTTAAATCGAAAAAAGGCTTAACTTTAATAGAACTTTTAATCTCTATTGCGATCATTGCTATTTTAATCGCTCTTCTTTTACCAACCGCTGCTCGTTCTCGAATGAGAGCCAGAGACGCCAGAAGAGTAATGGATTTAAAAAATTTCTCCGCCGCCTTAGAGTTATACTACGAAAAAAATGGCCATTATCCTTGTTGGAAAGAAGGGGGTGGGCTTCAAGACAACGGAGGCAATAACGCTTTGAAGGTTTTAGTTGACGAAGGTTTTATTGAGGCCTTGCCAGAAGACCCTAAAAAAGATAAATATGTTTATTACTATGCTTCTGATCCCGACTGCAATGTTTTTAAATTATTTACCTATACAGAAGAAGACAAAAAGATAACTAAGAAAGATGGAGGCACTTCTGACAGATGCTATGAAGTTTTTTCTGCCAAAGATGATTACCAAGTTCAAATTTCTGACGATAAATGTTTGACAAAAATGGAGAGTTGGAAAATGACTTATAATAGTTCTGATGGTTATGGCGACACAACAGGTAAAGAGCTGGGCGAAGAGGCTAAAACAACAGTTGACTATAAATTTGAAGGTAATGGAAGCGGCCATTTATTAATCGATGGGCAAACATGTCCTCTTAGCTGTTCAAAGATTATTGCGGTTAACGAAGAAGTGACCTCGACAGCCGTGGCAGATTCTGGTTCTGTTTTTACTGGTTGGACAGTTTTAAAAAATGGAGTTAGAGATGATTCTCGCTGTCAGTCGCTTGATCCTTGTACAGTGCAAGGAACAGCAGGCTATGATTTTTTGATTATTGCTAAATTTGAAAAGATAGGCGTTGCTTTAAACTGTTTAGTTAAATCAAGCGCCTGTGAGGCAAACGAGAAATTGATTTTTAAGATGCGTTATCTTAGTAATTCCCACGCTGAATTGAAGAATCAAACCTATTATTCTAATAATGTTTGTTGCAGTTCAAGCGACAATACTCTCAACAATACTTGTGAGAATAATTTTGATATAGCTTTAAGATTGTTTTATGAAACAAATTCCCATGTGGCTGAAAAACAATATCTAGCTTATCAATATCGAGTTTGTTTGTCCTCAACTAAAAATAAAGTTGAATGTAAATACGAAAACGCTGAGAGCTGTTCTTCAGGCTATACCTGTCTTGCTTCAATGTCAGCTGAAAGAAACACTCACGTTGGCGACTGTGTTACCAATCCATTCTCGCTTAAAGTTTGTTGTCGACTTGTCCCTTAATTTCAACTAATTTCTATTAGTTTCTCTTAATTTCTTTTAATGTTTGATTGCGAAACAAAAATTTACCGCAAAATTTCAGCTAGTCAAAGAATTAAAATTGCCAGCCAAATGTATTTATTAGGTAGAAAATTGACAAATTTAAACGACAGAAAAATATATGGCGCGGAAACAAAAAACAATAGAAGATCCAGAAGCCCTTTTACAGAATATCGCCAAGATTTTAAATAGATTAAAAATTCCTTATATTATTACAGGGGGATTTGCTGTAGCGGTTTGGGGGCGGCCGCGTTTTACTGCTGATATTGTTGTTGAAATTTTTGAAAAAAATATTACCAGTTTATCTAAGGGTTTAATGTCTCTAGGCCAAGAATCTTATTTAGATGAGACAGCCATCAAGAGAGCTTTAATAGAAAAAGGAGAATTTAATTTTATTCATCTGCCGACTGGATTAAAAGTAGATTTTTGGATTAAAAAAACTAATTTTGATGAATTGAAAATTAGACAAGGGGTAGTTAAAAAAATTAACAATCAGCCAATAAAATTTATTTCTCCAGAAAATCTTATCTTAAGTAAATTATTGTGGTATAAAAAAACAAAATCAGATAGAGAAATAGAGGACATAAAATCAATTTTAAAATTTACCAAAATAGATTTAAATTATCTAAAGAAACAGGCGATTAAACATAATATAAATGAAAATTGGTTGAAGTTAATTGATATTAATTTCTGCTAATTTCTTTTATTTGCTCTTGACATCATTTTCTAAAAATTTATAATTAAACAAAAGATTATGGAGATAAATGAAAAAAAATTAAAAGAGATTTTGAATGATCAACGAGAAGAATATCAAAACTATTTAAGCGTTTTGGATGAAAGCTTTGATAGCAAAGTAAAAGCTATTGCTGAGCAGTATGCTTCAATTAAAGGAACATTAGATTCTCATACAGAGATATTAGATTCTCATACGAAAGAGATTACTTCAATTAAAGGAACATTAGATTTTCATACAGAAATGATTGTTTCAATGAAAGAGAATATAGAAATTATGAAAGTAGATATTGCTTTTATTAAAGGTGGATTAAAGAAAAAAGTTGACCTTGAAGAGTTTGAAGCTCTAGAGAAAAGAGTTGTTCTTCTCGAGGCGAAATCAAAATAATTTTTCTTAATATTATGAAGACAAAAAAACAGCCGCCTATTTCTCAGCGCCACTTTGAAGTTGTTTTAGAAGATATTGATTCTAAAATGGACGTAGTTTTAGAAGGACATCATGTGTTAGATAAAAAAGTAGATCAAGTTGATAAAAAAGTTGATAATTTAAAATTAGAAATGGATTATAAGTTTGAAATTGTTCTTGATGAATTGCATCTAATCCGTAATGAATTAAAAGAGAAAGTTGGCCGAGATGAGTTTGCTCTTTTGGAGAAACGAGTTATCGCTTTGGAAAAATTAAAAAAATAAATAAAAATTGGTTGAAATTAATTGAAATTGATGGAAATTAATGGAAATTAAAACTAAAAAATATATTCAACTTAAAGATTTAGAAGTTTATCAATTAGCTAGAGAATTATCAAAAATTGGCTGGATAATTTATAAAGATTTAGATTGGCAAACAAAAAAGATTATGGGCGATCAGTTTATTACCGCCACGGATTCATTCGGGGCAAATATTGCCGAAGGTTACAGCCGTTATCATTATTTAGATAAAATTAAATTTTTCTATATTGCTCGAGGTTCGCTTACTGAGGCCTTTAATCATTGGCTGGAACTTCTAAAAGAACGTGATAAAATTAAAGAGAAGAATTATCAAGCATATAAAGAAGTTGCTGTCAAAGCATCTTTAAAATTACAAAATTTTATTACTACAAACTATAAAGCAAAAATTAATTTCTCTTAATTTCTCTTAGTTTCTATCAATTTCTCTTAATTTCTCTTAGTTTCTCTTAGTTTCTATCAATTTCTCTTAATTTCTCTTAACTATGCAAACAAAAAAACATCTACTAATCCTTTTAGTCTTCGGCTGTTCGTTGTTAGTTGTTGGTTATGTGTTGAAAGTCTTTGCTATTGTTCCTCAACCCGGCCATTCTTGGAATGAAATAGAATGTGATACTAAAATGTGTGTAAAAATCGATAATGTCGGCATTGGGACAACGGAGCCTGCTTATAAATTAGATGTTCAGGGGGGACAGATCAATTCTTCTGGCGGTTTTTGTTTTGCTGGAAATTGTAAGACTAGTTGGGAGCAGGCCATTGGAGGTCTTTGGACCCAGGATGGGAATAATATTTATAATGCTAATACTGGCAATGTTGGCATTGGGGTAATTTCACCAAGCCAAAAATTCCAAGTTAATACTACGACCACGGAAGCCTTTGTGGTCACTTCGGCAGGCCAGGTCGGCATTGGGACAACGGAGCCAACGAGCCATTTATCCTTTGGACAAGCAGTTGGAAATATAACTTCAGATACTGCTGATGCGTCAGATACCAAGGCAATCAGGATAACTGGAGGTGGGAGTTATGGCAACACAAGAGGTGCTTCAATAGTTGTAAAAGGTAATGAATTTTCAGGAAGCGGAGGAGAGCTTTATTTAGAAGCAGGAAATATTGCTACAACTGGAGTTGTAAGAATTTATACTGGAGCGAGCGAGAGGTTAACAATATTAGATAATGGCAACGTCGGCATCGGGACGACGAACCCGAATACAAAATTAAATATTTTCGACAATTCTTCCGGTCCAATTATTTCTCTTCAAGGTTTAACAACAAACTACCGAGGATTGCGAATTGCTGACACCAATAATACTGAAAATTGGTTTGCCGGTGCTAATGCCAGCAACAAATATGTTATTAAAAGAAATGGCACGACAGATGATGTAACAATTGACACTTCCGGGAATGTCGGCATCGGGACGACGGGACCCCTCGCCTCACTTGAAGTAAAACGAACTGCAGCAGACGCTAATTTTGCTGCTTGGATTGAAGGAACCAATACAGCAAACTACGGACTAGGAGTAAATATTGCTGACACAACTTCTGCGAACGCCATTGCTGATTTTAGATCTGGCAATACTTCTCGACTTTTTGTCAGAGCAGACGGCAACGTCGGCATCGGGACGACGAGCCCGGGGAGTTATAAGTTAAGCGTGGCCGGCGCTGTTGGGATTACTGGCGCTCTTGATATTACTGAGGGAGCAATACAGGATGGCCGTATAGTGAACGCAGATATAAAAGATAGCACTATTTCAGGAGCTAAG
>Ga0210031_1002601_pt1 | contig 10784 bp, 10 predicted proteins | sample CryGeyCG2014_080_FD_185455 | JGI IMG/M metagenome (GOLD analysis project Ga0210031, IMG submission 185455) | Groundwater microbial communities from aquifer - Crystal Geyser CG03_land_8/20/14_0.80 (SPAdes) (version 2) | ecosystem: Environmental > Aquatic > Deep subsurface > Groundwater | place... | reverse complement strand
CCCCCGCACACCTGCGCATCCCTGCATCTCACACCACACATATGCAGACACCCAATAAGTATTACTGAAACGCCCTGAGGGCTGGGCTTACACCAACATTACACCAACCCAGCCCGAAGGGCGCAATCCACCGCCCACACTACTACCTGCCGTTTTTTCTTGTTTTATTATTTTTTCGTATTCCGCTTTCTCGCACCCTCCCTTTCCCCTTTTTCTTCTACCCTTTCTTTTTTCTTTGCCTTTTTGTTTTATTCCTTTTACCCTTTTCATCCTGCGCCTCCCCTTTTGGCGCCCTTTGTTTCTTCCCCCTTTGTTTTTTCTTACCTTTTTCCCTGCCTACCCCGTATGCTTATTCCCAGAGTTCCCAGTTCACAGTGTTAGTCCTAGGTTCATCGTATTCCCAGTGCCACAGCTCCAGCCCTAGGTGTTCGTCGTTTATTCGTCGTTCCCCAGTGCCACAGCTCCAGCCCCCAGAGTCGTCGTGATTGTCGTTTTCCCAGATTTACCCTTTTTTTGCCTCTATCATCTTGTTTTTGGTTTGCGCTTGATTTTTTCTTTGCCTTGCAGGGCAGGGCTATCCTATGTTACCATTTTTCCCTTTTTTCTTTTGCGCCTTTCCTTTACCCTTTACCTTTATTTTCTACGTTACCCTTTACCGCACCCCCTTTTTTCTATCCTTCCTTCTTTCTCCTTTTTCATCTGTTACAACTACACCTTTACGCTGCGCTATATTATTAGTCGCAAGGTAGGTGTAAAAGGCTGTTAATTTCGGGTTTTTATCGTCTATAAAAGAGTTTTTCCCAGGTTTTTCCCATGTTTTTCCCAAACGATGGTTATTCCCATGTTTTTCCCAAGTAGTTTTTCCCAACTCGACAAGTTTTTTCCAAACCGAAAAATATAAAAAAATTACAAAAATCCAAGCTCATCCAATATTCTTTTAACAGTCTTTCTATCCACACCTAGTTCTTGAGCCGTTTTATTTAAAGAGTCCGTTTCTTTATAGACTCGAATTAACTTCTCTTTGTCTATCTCTTTCTTAGGCCTACCACCCGCTTTTTTCTTTTCAACACTTTCCTCCGGTTTATTTGCAGCAGGTGCTACCTCATTACTGGACTCTTCTTCCTGTTTGCTTGCAGCAGGTGCTACTTCTGATTCATCCGAGCCTTCTTCTTCTTTTGTTCCTTCACCAAGTTCTTCCAATGTTACTGCTATCCCACCAAGTTTTTCATCCTTGTTTTTCCCAGAGAACTTCATCCATGTAGCAATCATCCATTCCTTCTTGTTAATTGCTTTTGCTATTTCACCCTCATTTATGAATGTTTTCTCCTTTATTTTTTTGTTTTGTAAATAGTTTCTCAACAATGTTTTTACTTCCTCAGATATTATCTCCGCCTGTTTCTCTCTTTCCTCCTCATGCCTCTGTAACTCATCCGCCTCCTCCAATATTCCTCTACCAACCCTGACCGTGTGGGGCGTGATGCTGTATGTCCAACGCATAGGATCATCCCCTTTAGTATAGGTCGGCTGAATCTTACATTTCTCAAATGTATGCATCAGGTTTTCTCTACTAAAATTTGGCATATCCTTACATTTATCAAATATATCTGAAAAACCTATATCAACATGTTTCTTATCACCCAAACTATTTTTTAAAACATCCTCCAGAACAGGCAATATTATCTTCCATGTCCCTATAATTGATTCATCCACACTTGGGATATCTATAGGTTTTATGAGTCGGAACTGGTTAGGACCCATGAAACCCAATGCTTCTACTTCATCTGTTTCAGGGTTTCTTTCAAAAACAAGTATCTTGTAATCAGATTTTTCGGGTTTCCTGACGAAACTCTTTGTGGAATAAGGACGATCAGGGGTTATCACACAATACGTTGGGTCTGTCATCATTTTCTCCGCAAGACTATTAAGCTGGTTCGCATTATCCCTGTTCTCCACAATCCATAGAAGAAGACGTTTTGCTGATATTGCCTTGCTGAGATCCGCCATGATTTTCTCAGGCTTCCTAAGCGTACTGCTCACCGCTTCAACATTTATAGCAGCCATACCATTACAGTATTTGTACAGCCATGTATCATCAATCCTGTTTTTTATTTCCTCCTCCTCCTTTGGTGTGAAACCACTCATATCAGGCACAACCATGATCTCAGCATCAGGCGCTATAGACCCTGCTTTCTGAGGCAGCACCCTCATTTTTATGTTCTTACGAAGGAAAAACTCTTGCGCCTGTGATAGGAGCCATTCATGTACCTCGTATCCTGCTATGGGTCCTTTTCCTGTTTTTATTTTTAGATGCTCAAGGCCTGCCTGCAGCATCTTGTATGTGCCTTTTCTTCTTTTCTCCCGATATTTTGTGTAAAATATTTTATCATTTGCCTCTATGTATCTCCCCTCAATAGCGTAATCAAGCAGGGTGACAAAATCATCATCTGGGACTGTGTGTAAACATAGATTATCCAACTTGTTTTTAAGTTCAGACTCACTGAACTCATCCCTGTCCAGCTGTAATTTCAGTGTCCTAAGCACCTGCAATAGATCGTAGACTTCCTGTACTATTCCGCTGAACATACTATGCTCATGATCCTTTATTGGCCTACCATATTTTTCCCTAGAAGCCTTTTTCAATTTTTCTAGTCGCTCCTGCCAACCCAGGGGGAATGGTATGGGTGGGAATGTGAAAATAGTCATAGGATCACTTGTCTCTATCCTGTTGGGTGATACCTCAACCTTGATTCTGCATACTGCTTCATACATGTGCCGCTCAGAGATATCAACAGCCCTGCAGCTGAGCCATTTAGCCATCTCTTCCGCATCATTAGTCCCAACTTTGAAACATATTGTTGTCCCAACATTGTTTTTTGTAGATGCCTGGAGATCACCAACAAGCTGATCAAGGTATTGTATCACAAGAATAAGACCCACGTTGTATTTACGTGCGCTTGATAGTACTCCCCCGAAATTGTAGGGTGCATAGTTTTGGAACTCATCAAGGAAAACAAGGGTCATGAACTCATCAGGATTATTTGGTTTTTTCTTGCTGATAATGATTGTCCAGACTATGTTGAGTACTGCTGCACCCACGAACCTGCTTTGTTCCTCACCAATATCCTGAATACTTGTGTTAACATAAATTAGTTTACTTGGTGCGATAAGATCATCAATCTCAACAGGTGTGTCCCGGTAACAGAACGTATGTCGAAGTATGTCGTCTGTGCTGAATCTTTTGAGTTTATTAATTGATGATGTAAGCTGATAGGCCTGATAATTTGGTACATCTTTTTGTAAAAATATTCGTAAGTCTTCACTCATGTTTTTTGTATAAAACCTGTACCCATAGTTTTCAGGATCCCTGAGTACAAGCTGAATATCAGATATTGTGCATTTTTCTATGCCAATACCATCTTTAAGCATTGTTCGTAGAACATCCTCCGCCTGAGGTCCTACGGATTCCATCCCCCATATTCTTTTAAACATTTCTATTATATTATTCACTTTGGTACTATCTATTTTGTTTATTTCTGCTCTTTTGTTTTCATCAAGTAATTTTTTTCTTGATGAGTATTGTAGTAGGTTCATTCCAACAGGCATACTGTCTGCTGGGTCAAGGTTTATCCAATGGTCCGCCATTTCATCAGCTAAGAACCTGATGGTGTTGTTTTGATGATCACCATGTGGGTCGAAAAGAACAACATTATGACCTGCCCCTATACTTTGTGTTGCGGTGTAACCAATAAAATTTGATTTCCCAGCCCCTGATTCACCATCTATTAGCATATGATATTTTAGATGGTTGAACATCATAGCAACCATTTTTTTCTGCATATCTTCACTGTCAACCACCCATCCCAGTGTTAGAAGATTACGTTTGATGTACTCTGGTATTTTTGTGTACCATGGCTCCTCCTCCAAGTATTTCATCATTTCCCATTCCTTAGGCTGGTATTCAAGCAAAAATTTTTTCTCAGGATGTTCCTTATAAAACTTTTTTAGGAGTTTCTCCTGTTTACCCCACGACCATTTTTCAGACTTTTTTATCTCCAGTTTTTCCATGAAAGGTGTGTCAGATGATACGAGACCATTGTTTGTTTCCAGTTCAAGGTACTGTTTCCACTCGGGCGCAACTGGGATATTATGTTTTTTATTATGAAGATATTCCTTGAATATGGGTGTGATCTCAAAATCCAGTTTTATGCTAACCGGGTCTGCTTTCACACCATTTACACCTGGTATAAGCACACGTTTTGTAATATCAAAACCCTGGTGTGTGGGTGGTGTGGTGAGTGATGTGCCCATAACCTCTTTTGCTTTTTTATCCATTGGGAAAACACGCGCTGTGTGTATGTTCATGTTGGGTGGCACAGGTGTTTGTGTTGGGAATGTAAAAAAATTATGCCCAAGTTCATCCCTGCTCAAATATATCCTGTTCCTGTTTTTATCCCAGTTTATAAACATGCTCATGTTTCTATCTTCCATCACATTAAGGAATTTCAGCCAATGCCTACTTGGACCACCATTCATGGGTACTGTTATGAATTTGTTCCCGTTGCAGTCACTGTTGAAACGTTCAAAAGTCCCAATTACCTCCATTAGTTTTCCTTCTACCTCCCGTTTTTTTTCCATATCCTTGTTTTTATCAAATGATCCTGCTCCTACGGCACAGATTCTTATTTCCACCCAGAAATGCGGCTGGGATGCTTTCTTTGCCAGCATCTCTGAAAGTTTTATGTCCCGCTCAGTGGGTGGTGTAGCACCATACTTTGTTACTTTCTCTTTTTTAAGAAAACCTGCAGTTTCCCTGTTAGTTTTCTGAAAAGGATATTTTTTGCATGGTTTAATCAGAATTTGAACAATCATACGCAGGTTTTTGTCATCTGTGTTCATCGCGGAAAACAATGGTACCAGGTTACGATCACTTTCTATTATTTCAAACGGCATACTAGGTCTGCTACTTCTAAGACGGGCGCAGGCCACCCAGTCGTTTTCTATTAGGTTGATGAATGTGTTTTGTGTTTCCTCAAAATACATCCCTGGGTAGACCCCTTGGAACTGGCGTTTCGCTTTTTCCTTGTATCCTTTTTTACTCGCTCCGAAATATATGGTCACCCGACCGTTTTCTAGTCTGTATTCAAGGCAGAAAAGATGATATGGGTGTTTGCTGAGGATTCTGAAATCATGGGTGGATTCACCATAGAGTTGTTCTACTATTCCTGCACCCATATCTGGTGATACAGCATCATCCTTGAGAGGAACAAGTTTTATAAGTGGCAGGTTTCTACCCCCTGTTCCCACATCTCGCACATATCTGACATCATCCTCTCTTAGTTTGTGTGCTCTGATTTTTACCATCTTATCATCCTCTTCTTCCTCCTGCTTTGTTTCCCCCTGTTTTTTGTTTTCATCCATCTAACCTTTGGCGGCTGCTGATATGGTGCAAGCCATGTTGGGTTTCGAGAATCATCATGTGTTTTTTTAGTCTCATGTGTTTTTCTGTTTTTTTTATCGTACTCACAATGTTCCTTGTCACAAATACCCATTGTTCTCATATGCCCACAATGAATGTAATCCTCTGGTTTTTCTACGACTTTGGCATATGCCCATTTACACCATTGTTTCACTTCACCAATATCAAAATCTGTGGTATCACAATGATTATAGTAATCTGAAAGAACATCAAGCGCTTCATAATAACTTAGATTGTCGCCTACGCAGAACACAGCAAGTGCTTTTGCACTAAGGCTGCGTTGACCTGGTGGTGCACCGTTCAGTCTGAGAGTGAGCGCACAGGGTGTATTCAGCAGCTCTCCTTTGTATTCTTTGAGAGAGGACTGTGTTTTTGGTTTCTGTGGTGGTTTAAAATCCTCTACATAGTTTTTAAATATTACCTCTGGGATTGTCCAGATTTTTATTTCGTTTTTATCTGGATATACCACATCTGTGAATTTTTTGATAAGTGTTTTATGTTCAGGTATTGTGTCTATGAGTGTTTTGTATCCTATGAGACGTCCTTCTTTGTCTATTTTTCTCCCGCCAGCGCATCTTATGAGTCTACCCATACCTGTGGTGTCATCAAAATTTATGCACGTTGCATCCTGTGGTTTACCCGGAACAAAAACGAGGTTGCCATTGTGTTTATCTGAGATAATGCCTCTATGTTCCTCCGGGATTTTTGCTTTGTCGTTAACCATTTTGAATAAAAGGAAGCGTAAATCCTTAGGTTTAATATTTTTTTCTTCCGCGTTTTGTAGTAGTTTTTTGTTGTCTGGTGGTTTAAAATATATATGTGTGTGTATTCCTTTCCCTCCTGAGTCATAGATTTTGTGTGGTATGTCTAGTGAGATGAGTGCCTCAACAGTTTTTTTCGCAAGAACTTTCACCCCATATGTTGGGTGATCCCAAGGGGCGTCCTGCTCAAATGGGATTTCCCATGCACGCACCGTGTAATAATCTGGTATGAAGCCTGATTTGTTAAAATTCATGTTTTTTTCGTATTCCTCAAGAGGTATTCTCTGGGTTGGATGCCAAAAACCATCTTTTCCTCTGGCTGTTGTTACAATTTTCATCTCAGGATATTTACTAATATCCACCAGTGTTTTTATCCATTCGAGTCTTCTTTTGGCTGATTCCCTGTAAGCAGCAGGATCATAAGACGTTGTTTTCTGGTTGTTTTTCAGTAATGTCTCCATTTTCCTCCTCCTGCCCCTGTTCTTCTTTTTCATCATATATTTTTTCTGGTGTCCCTATGAGTAGTTCTATTTTCTTTTGCAGTCGTTCCTCCTGTGTTTTTTTACTGTACTCATTTATGAGAGAAACTTTTTCATGTGATTCTGGGATGTTTACGAGCCTATATCTTCTTTTATGGGAACTACCGTATGTGAAGATTAACGCATCACCCGTGTTGAGTTTTTTCTGAAAAACATTTTGTATTTTTTTGTCAGCTGTTGCTATCTTGTTGATTGGAATAATAATTGTTTTTTTGTTTTTTCGAAGTAGGTATTGTATGGTGACTGATTCTGGGGTGATTGTGTATCTGCGTGTGATCAACCATCTGAACCAGTACAGAGAACAGCAAATACCTGTTAAAAGGAGTAAATATGGTGTTAGGATAAACATTGTTTTTGCTATGGGTAAAACACCCGTTTTTCTTATACTGTTTGTTAAATCATCTGATTTGACAAGTAATGCTACCACATATATCATAAAGAGTATTACTACGGTTATGATTGTATTGAGGAACGGCATCTTCCATGAGGGGGAAAATGAAACAGTTTCCTCCGCCCCCTCAGTTTTTTTCTTTTTTAGAGATATGGGTTGCTGTTGTTGCCCTGATTTTTTATTATCCATTCATATCCCCTCCTTTCTCAGTTATCCTTCGAACCGTATCAAACATTGCACTCATCAACACCGCATATGCTTTGTTTTCCATTTCCTCCTGTGTCTGCATACCCCGGACGATTCGGATAAGGCCGTGTTTAACCGCAACAGCTTGGATAAGCGCCATTACCTCTTTCCCCTCATCAGATGATATTGTGTTTTGACTGAACATGTTGTATTTTTTGAAAACAAAATTTCCGAATTTTTCATAACACTCATCTGTAACAACACCAAATGGTTTTGAACGCATTACCCGAGCTTGTTTGGCAGCTAGTATCAGGTTTTCGAAAACTGAGGGGATAACATATTTATCAGGGATAACACCTGTGTCTGGGAGGTTGTTCCATCTTGTTTTCCCTAAATCTGATGAAAACGTAAACAGTCTGCTGCCATCTCGGTATACTCTCACAAGATAAAAATAAAACTGGGCATCAGGTGACTGATTCTCTATTATGGGATCTGGTGGGGTCAGGGGTGTGTAGTTTTCAACATATGTGAGGGCCTGTGGTGTTTCTGCTTGGAAATGCATGTGTTTAAGTCTGTTGTTTTCATAAACAAATACAAAAGGTGTAGGGTTATCCTCCATGTTAACCGGGTCTAGTGTTGAGACAACTATGAGTTTCTGATCATTTATTGTTTTTTCCCATACAACATGAACATTGTTCCTGTGTTCTGGTTGAAAGTATTGTTTTGTTCGCTCTAAAGCATCTTCAACCTCATCCATTTTTCTGTCATGCCTCCTTCTCATGTTTTTCTATTAAATCATCAATCTGTGTTTTTACATAATAGGGATTATTTATGTTGATAAAATTGACTTCGTAGCCAGAGCTGCCCGCAGTACTTATTTGAACATTACCGTATCCTAGAAGACGTTGCCACACGCCCTGGGAAACACGGGTGTCTGTGATTTTACTGATTGGTGCAGATCGCTCATCCCTTCTTATCAACCCAACCTTGGAAATAGCTTTTTTGTTTGTGAGGGTGTAGAAACATGAATATCTTGATATGAGTATCGAACCTATCATGAGTAATGCTATGATTATTGGTGTAATATAGATAAGGATCATGAATCTGTTGAGACGGGGAAACGCAACCATATTTGTTGAGAATATAATATAGTAGAAGAGTGCTGATATGAAAACAATTAAAATAAACATGCCTGTGTATGCTTTCCATGGTGGTCTCTCCTGAAATAATATTGTTTCTCCTCCTCTGCTCACAGGACCACCTCCTGCACCGGTATCTGTTCCTGGACCAGTTTGCTGGTTGTGTAACCTGTTTTTTTACTTCTTCCATTGTTTTTCAATAGGGGTGTGAGATGCAGCATCGCCTGCTCCACCCTCTCTTGTCTGTCTGTTGTGTGAATCGTGCGTACAAGGTTGTTGTTGAGTCTGTAATGCTGAATAGTGCTGCTTATGATCCTGTCTATCTCACGCTGCCATCCGGGGTCTATGCTGCGTACACCATCATCCGTGATGGGTTGCGGCAGAGGTTTGAGATAGAAGACAGTATCATAACTCCTTGCCCAATATGGGAGTATGTTCTTCAGAATCTGAGTGCCCGCAAAGTGTTTTCTTTTACGTATTTCAAAACTCAGTGCATAAGCATAGTTGTCCAGGATTGCTCTGTCCGTGAGTAAAACAGCATTCTCATCATCATATTTTTTGCTGAAACTCATTTCAATCTCTTTAGTGATTTGCGACAGCGCCAACCACAGCTGGGTGCTCAGAAAACATTTTTCATTGATAGGCAGAGGACAGGCCCGGGCTGTCTCATTGAGTATAATTGTTTTTCGGCCCTGTTTTTCTAAAGAATCGGCAATATCATTAATGAAACAGGTTTTCCCACTGTTTTGCGCCCCTGTGACTCCGACCTTGATTACTGTCAATACATCACCACCATTAACGCCAATGTTATTGTGAACAATGCAACTGCTATGATGAAATACACGCTTGTGTTCCGGGTGCTACAGTAATGGTCTATCATGAAACCTCTTTCTGCGTAACCACCACTCAGGCACACACATGTTCCCGTTTCTGTCCTCCTCCATAATACTTAATGGTACCCAGACAGGCCGTGTTTCATGAAGAAACGTGCGTACTGTGGCAAGTAGTGCTTTGTCTGTTTTGTTTTCTATTCTGCCAACAGGGAATAAATGATCCTCCGTAGTTAACATGTTTTTAAGCCTCCCTCCTTATTCCCCTGAGTATCCGCCACACATCTGGTATGATTTCCCAGTCCTGTTTTAGATTGCTACCTTTTGTTTCAAGATGCCCTTTCTTAATGTGCAACAGTTCATGTATGAGCGTTCGAGGGCTGTGATATATGACAACATATTTTTTATCAGGCTGAAAATCCTTTAATGCTTTTCCAAGTAGTTTGCTGGTAGTGTCATCCTTAAAAGCAAGGCTGATGAGTATAACACCAGTAATTATTATTAGGAAAAAAGGCAGCATAAGAATGTAACTATGCCCTGCTGTTAGAAGTAAACCTATTATGCCTATGAGTATAATTGGTGCGGCTATTATGAACCATACTATTGCTGTTTTATGAAAAAACACGGTTGTTTTCCTCAACGACACTTTATCATTTTTAACTGTTGTTCCACTACATCCCTGCTTAGAAAACAGCAACCGCACATCCTCTGCTATTTTTGGTATTACTTTATGTAGTATGTCCTCAAATGTGTCACTCATAACTAAACCGCCACCTCCTTACTTATCTCAATTAACTCTTCTGGTTTGGTTGTTATAATCCCATGTTCGAATGGGAATGCGAGGATGCTTATTTTGCTTCTACTGTTTTCCGCAATAAACAATGCCTCAGAGTATCCCTCACTACCTGTTGCTGCTCTTTTTATCAGGGTTTGCTCTGCGGGTGTAAACCTCCAGCGCCTTTGCATCCCTTCACCAATATTATCATGTTTCAATAAGATGGTGACTGGGGTGTTGTCAAGTATTGCTCTACCACTAGGTGTTTCCATGAAGTCTTCCGCACTCTGACTTGCTAGAAGCACTCCCGCAGCATATTTCCTGTATTCTCGCAGCATTCTCTCAAGTTCCTTGTCAACCACATCTAAAAATAGGTGTACTTCATCGAACAAGCAAAACTTGGGTTGCAGTGTCTGTTTCACCTGCCCATCTATGAAATCCATGATGAGGTATGCGAGTGGTTTAAACATATTTGTGTTCCTGAGTAATGATACATCAAAATGTATCCATCTCGCCCGGAGGATTATGTTTGTCTGCCTGTTCAGTATGCTATATGCCCCGGTGATCCATGGTTCTAGGAGTCGTATGAGTTTCTCACATATCGCCCTATCCTGCACATAGGCTTCATTTGATTTTGAGAATTCTTTTAACTCATTTTGAAGGTCCGTGAATATAGGGGATGACCCA
>Ga0210031_1002598_pt1 | contig 10789 bp, 8 predicted proteins | sample CryGeyCG2014_080_FD_185455 | JGI IMG/M metagenome (GOLD analysis project Ga0210031, IMG submission 185455) | Groundwater microbial communities from aquifer - Crystal Geyser CG03_land_8/20/14_0.80 (SPAdes) (version 2) | ecosystem: Environmental > Aquatic > Deep subsurface > Groundwater | place... | reverse complement strand
ATCTTTAGTTAAGCAAAAGGTATTTTTCATTTCAGCACCGCAACCCAGTATTTGTTTAGCCTTAAATGTAAGGTGAACGGGATATGGTGCGTAACTGCGAGCTCGCCTTACTAGTTGAGGAACTTCTCTTTCCACTATAGCTACGCTGTCATCATAGCGAGAATAGATATCACGATTGTGGATTAAAAAATAATCGGCAATCCCTGAAAGCCTTCTCAGGGCTTCATCATTATCTTTAGCTATAGGCTCTTCACTAAGGTTGCCGCTAGTCATTACTAGAGGTAGTCCAGTGTCCCTGAGCAGTATATGATGTAGGGGTGTATAGGGCAGCATAACCCCTAAGTATTGCAGATTTGGAGCTACCTCTCGAGATATAGGTGAGTCATTCTTCCACTTTATGAGCACAATGGGGCTTTGAGGGGAGGTGAGTAATTTCTCCTCCTGTGAAGAGACACAGCAATGCCTTTTAACTTTGTCCATATTGGCTACCATTATGGCAAAGGGTTTAGAAGAGCGCTTCTTCCGCTGGCGCAATGTTTTAACTGCGGTAGCGCTGGTAGCATCACAGGCCAGGAGAAATCCTCCTAATCCCTTAATGGCAACGATTCTTCCTTGTTTTAGGAGTTGGCTGGCGGTGGCTATAGGGTCACCTTTTAACCCTCTCCCTTCAAGGGAGATGGTTTGGGTGAGGGTTGCAATGACCTGCTTGCCCTGGTTATCAACTAGCTGAAGCTGGGGACCGCATTTGGGGCAGGCATTGGGCTGGGCATGAAAACGGCGATCTAAGGGATTATCATATTCTGCCTGACATTGAGGGCACATTTGAAAATAACGCATGGTTGTTTTGGGACGGTCATAAGGCATATCCTCAATTATGGTGAAACGTGGTCCACAATTGGTGCAATTGGTGAAGGGGTAGCGATAGCGACGGTCATTGGGATTCAGTAACTCATTGAGACAAGCCTGGCAGGTAGCGATATCCGGAGAGATAAGCTGGTATTTTCCTTCTTCAGCAATACTATGTCGGATTTCAAAGCTTGTATAGCCAGCAAGTGGATGGTAGCTTATAGTTATACCTTCGATACGAGCTAGTGGTGGCGCTTTGCTTTGGAGTTCGAAGTAAAATCGCTCGATAGCTTCTGCTTCTCCTTCTACCTCGATCTTAACATCCTCAGAGGTATTACACACCCACCCCTTAAGATTATATTTGATAGCTAGCCTGTAGACAAAAGGTCTGAAGCCAACTCCTTGAACAACACCACGAACGCTGAAGTGGGCTAATTGTAAAATCTCGATTTTAGCCATTGCTTATCAAACAAACGCGACTTCCAAGAAATGAGCTTAGTAAGGTGATGTGGACAAGTAAAGCAAGGTAGATTAGATATTTTCCCCTAGTTCTCTTAACTGCTGGAAGGAGAAGACTGGTCCATCCAAGCATACATAGCTCTTCCCGATATTACAGTGACCACATTTTCCCAGTCCGCATTCCATCCTTCTCTCCATAGTGGTGATAATCTTATTCTCTCTAAATCCCATTCTGAGAAGATCTAAAATTACAAAGTGGATCATAATGGGAGGGCCACAAACAAAAGCCACTGTGTTTTCTATATCAATGTCGATTTTGGGTAATAGTGAGCCTACCACTCCTACGTTATCCTTCCACCTGGCATCAGGAACATCAACAGTGAGTAGAATCTCACTATTCTCTACCTTGCTTCACCTTTCCAGGTCGTTCATAAAGCATAGCAAATCTGGATTTCGCGCACCATAGAGAATGCTTATCTTGGCAAAATCGCCTCTCTGGGCGAATATCTGGTTGATGAGAGAACGCAGGGGAGCAAGCCCAATACCACCACCCACAAATAGGGTATTCTTGCCTTTTACCTCGTTGAGAGGAAATCCATTACCGTAAGGCCCTCTAAGCCCGACAACCTCTCCCTCTTTCTTGAGATGTAACGCCTGGGTGACCTTGCCCACTGCAGCAACGCTTAGCTCAAGATAACCCTTGTTTACCGGCGAAGAGGTAATAGAAATGGGGGCTTCCCCTACGCCAAATATGGTAAGCTCTACAAATTGTCCAGGGCGGTAATCAAACGATTCCTTGATGTCTGGCTTCTGGAACTCTAGGGTGAAGGTTTTTATTCCCTTTGCTTCATCACAGACTTTCTTAATTACTGCCAAATCAGGAGTGTAAATATTTTTATTCATTTGCCACTCTCCACAGAATATCGGTTATATCAATTCCAACTGGGCAAACATCAATACACCTTCCACAGCCAGTGCATCCTATTTTCCCACCATATTTATCAGGATTATAGGAGAACTTATGGTAAATTCTCTGGCGTAGTCTCTCTGCCTGAGTAGCCCGACTATTCATAGCAGCCATTTGAGTAAAACCACCAAGCTGACAGCTATCCCAGTATCTTACCCTTTGGGTCTTATGCCCTGCCTTTATATCTTCAACATTGAAGCACTGGCAGGTGGGGCAAACCCAATTACATCCCCCACAGAGGATACATTTAACCGCTTCTTCAGCCCAAATGGGGTTACCAGAAGCAGCGGCTATCTTAGCTTTTATTTTCCCTAAATCGATAGATGTCTTAAAGGTTTTCTTACTTTTTTCCTCCAGCAACTTGCCCTGAACTTGTTCCAGGGTTGTGGCATTGGTGAAAAGATTAGCTTGTTTTTCTATTAGCTTTTTCCCCGCCTTGCTTCCCATCTCTACCAGAAAGACATCTCCCAAGTCAGTAAAGATGAGGTCAAATGCTTCCTTGGCGAATGGCCCTGTTCCCAGGGAACTACAAAAGCAGGATTCTTCTGTCTCATTGCAATTGAGACCTAGAAGTAGAGTATTTGCTCTCCGTGCTTGATAGTAAGGGTCAATGTAATCTTTGAGGTAAACCAGATCCAGGAACTTAAGCCCATAGAGGTCACAGGGTCTAACACCCCAGATTACTCGCTTTGTCTCGTTAAAGTGAGCTTCAATCTCTATACTTTCAAGGCAAACATTAAATGTAAATAGCCTTTCTCGTTGGGGAAAGAGATATTTCTTCGGGGAGAGTCGCGGCTTTCCTATGAAGTCAGTTGCTAGTGGCGACGAGCCTAAGTCACCAAATAGTATATCTTGGCCTTCATATAAAGGTGCAACGACTTCAAATTCCGGCCCCAGTCCCTCCAAAAAGGGGACCAGGTTTGATTTATTAAGTATCTTCATATCCTCTATCCTTTTTCTAATCTTACAGCGCAGACTTTATATTCCGGGATCTTAGCCACTGGATCAACATTTGCTGCGGTGAGTTTGTTAGCGGCTGCCTCAGCAAAGTGAAAAGGAATAAAAACCACCCCCTTTCTAATAGTCTCAGTTGACCTTATAGGGAGACTGATTTCCCCTCTCCTTGAAATCACTTTTGCTGTTTGCCCATTCCTCAACCCTAGCTCTTTGGCATCCTCAGAATTAACCTCGGCATAGCCCTTGGGATATTCTCGATCCAGTGCCCAATCTTTACGGGTCATAGTACCAGTGTGGAAATGGAAGCTTATCCTCCCAGTAGTAAGGATGAACGGATAATCAACATCAGGGAGTTCCGCCGGCGTTTTATAGCTTGCAGGAGAAAACTTACCTAACCCTCTGGAGAATGAGCCCTTGTGAAGGTAAGGAGTGCCTGGGTGATCCGGAGTAGGACACGGCCACTGAAGCCCGAAATTTTCTAGCCTTTGATAGCTGATGCCGCCATATATAGGTGTGAGCCTAGCTATCTCATCCATTATTTCTCTAGGAGATTCATAATCCATTGGATATCCTATATGGGATGATAACTCCGATATTATCTTCCAATCGGGCTTGCTATCGCCCAAAGGCTTGATAGCTTTTCTAACGCGTTGTATCCTTCTCTCAGTGGAGGTAAAGGTACCATCCTTTTCTGCGAAGGAGACTCCAGGGAGAACAACATCTGCCAGGGATGCTGTCTCAGTCAGAAATATATCTTGCACAACTAGGAAGTCCAGAGTTTTCAGGGCCTCCTCAACATGATTAAGATCAGGGTCGGAAACCATGGGATTCTCACCCATGATGTACATGGCTTTTACTTTGCCTTTTAAAGCGCTATCAAGCATTTCCACCACAGTAAGCCCTGACTGCGAAGGTAAATTAACTCCCCAAGCCTTTTCAAACTTATTCCTTATCTTTTCATCCGTTACCGCTTGGTAACCAGAAAAGACGTTAGGAAGGGCCCCTACATCGCAAGCACCCTGAACGTTATTCTGCCCTCGCAAGGGATCCACCCCAGTGAACTGTTTCCCAACATTACCAGTTAGCATTGCTAAGTTGGCACACGACATTACATTATCAACGCCAGTAGTGTGCTGCGTAATACCCATAGAGTAGATGATGATGTTCTTTTTGCTCCCAGCGTAAATTCGCGCTGCTTCAATAATACTCTCTTTAGGCACGCCAGTTATCCCAGCGCTTCTTTCTGGAGTGTAACTAGCCACTGTCTTTTTTAGCTCTTCAAAGCCTTCAGTTCTTTCTGCAATAAACTCCTTATCCTCCAATCCTTCAGTGATGATGATATTCATCATTCCGTTGAGGAGAGCTACATCGCTACCAGGCTTAGGCATCAAATAGAGGGAGCAAAGCTTTGCCACTTGAGTTTGCCGAGGGTCAACGACTATTACCTTTGCCCCTTTTCTTATCGCTCGCAGCACTCTGTCCCCGATTAAGGGATGCTGCTCGGTGGTGTTGGACCCGATGATGAGGATTACATCGGCTCCTTCAATCTCGTTAATAGAATTGGTCATTGCTCCGCTGCCGAATGTGGTCACAAGGCCTATCAATGTAGAGGCATGACAGAGCCGAGCGCAGTGGTCAATGTTGTTTGTTCCCAAACACGCTCTGGCGAACTTTTGCATGAGATAGTTTTCCTCATTAGTGCATTTGGCAGAGGAAAGAACAGCTATGCTGTCATTCCCATATCTTGTTATAGTTTGATTGAACTTATCGACAATTAGCTGATAAGCTTCGTTCCATGAAGCTTCCCTAAATCTGTTCCCCTTCTTGATTAAAGGGGCTATCAACCTTTCAGGGCTGTGGATGTATTCATGCCCTTGCCATCCTTTAATACACAATCTCCCCTGACTGATGGGGTGCGAAATGCTAGGGTACACAGCTACGATTTCACCTCCCTCTACTCCCAGGTAGAAGTTGCAACCACAACCACAAAACTCACAAGTAGTTAACACTTTTTTCAAGTCTCACCGCCTTTCCGATCAGGTTTAAGATCAGATTAAAATACTGTTAATATGAATTAATGAATATTCCCTCTATACTCTCCTTTAGTCTTTCTAAGATGCTTTGATTTATTATAATTATAGCCTTCTCCAATTCCAGCCATCAAGGTATTTTTATTGTGGGTTGAGGGTCACCTCTGGTTATCTCCTTCCTGTTCGTGGTTACATTAACATCCCTTTTGGAATACTGCCTGTGGCAACCTAGCGCCGCTGGTATTTCCCAGCACCTCCTCCAATGAGTAGTACATCTGCCTTCTTCATTTCGTTTACTTTCTTTTAACTTCATATTAATTTCTGGCTGTTAGCCTTTATTTCGTTCAATAACCAAGAGCACCACGTTTCTATTCCCTTACCGGTCTTACAAGAAATTTCGAAGAATTCGACCCTAGGATTTAATCCTTTAACAGCGCGACGAAAAGCAGGAATGTCGAAATCGACGTAGGGAAGGAGGTCGAGCTTATTTATTATTACTGCATCGGCGCCCTCAAAAATCATGGGATATTTAATTGGCTTATCGTCTCCTTCAGGCAGGCTAGAAATCACCACTCTTTTGTGTTCTCCCAGGGCAAACTCAGACGGGCAGATAAGGTTGCCCACATTTTCAATTAGAAGCAAGTCTATCTCTTCCAGGGGCAAATTTTTAAGTGCAGAGTCTATCATATTAGCAATCAGGGAACAACTCTCCGGCATGTTCCTTGTGTTTATCTGGACCACCGCTGTAGCATGGTCTTTTACCTTCTCAGCATCAATTGTGGAGGCAACATCACCCTCAATGATAGCTGCCTTTAATTTATCTTTAAGCCTTGCCAGAGTCTGTAAAATAAGACTGGTCTTACCAGCACCTGGAGATGACATAATATTAATGCTGAATACCTTATATTTATCCAGGAGCCGCCGATTTTGCCCGGCTATAGCATCGTTTGCTTCTAAGATATTTTGGACAATCTTTATCTTGCTCATTCTACCTCCATACTCTCTATATACAGCTCTCGCCCCCCAATTATCTCCAGGCTCAGACTGTGACACTCAGGGCAAGTCCAATCGCGACCTTGTGGACTAAAGATGGTAGAACAATCTCGACAGCGCAAGCGAGCCGGTATTAATTGGAAGTTGAGAACCGCTCCCTCGGCAATAGTATCCTTGCTTAAGAAGTCAAAATAGAATTTAATGCAGTCGGGGACAAATCCGGATAGCTCCCCAATAACCAAGTTAACTTGGGTGATCCTGCTAACTTGCCCCTCTTGGGATTTTTTTGAGATAACATCGACTATGCTTTGGGTTATCGAGAGCTCGTGCATCTTCGAATAAGTAGTGAAACGTCCTATTATAAATCATCCTGGTGTTAAATGGCACTGAGCTTGCCTTTGAAGCTGAAATAGCTTCCCCAATCTTGGAATAGTTAACTATCATCAAATCAAAAATTAGAACACAAGTCAACTATTTGAAAAAGACATTCTAGGGATGATGTAGTTCAGATAGATAGTAGACACTTCAGAAGGAGGGTCAGCTTTCGCTTTAACTTTGAGACTTGCCCTAGTAGTTTTCTATGTCATTGCGAGCCGAAGGCGTGGCAATCCCCATGGAGATTGCGGAGCCTGTTGCGAGTGAAACGAGGAATCTTGCATACGCTCCTCACAATGACAAGGCAAGAAGGCAATGTGTCACTAATCATATGAACGACTACAGAGTATTGACAGGCTCTAAAAAGAGTGAGCATACTATCAGGCAAGGATGAAGTCAGAGAAAACCTTGGTGAAATGTCAGCTCTTTGATATGCTACCAAATAGATACAAATGAATTATCAAGACAAGCCTAAGCCTAGGTTCTTCTATGGCTGGATAGTTGTAGCCTGTTGTTTTATTTGCTGTTTTAGCTATGGACTCTTTTATACCTTGGGAGTTTTTTTTACCACTCTACGATCTGAGTTCGGCTGGAGTTCGGCTCTAACCTCATCAATCCACTCACTGCACCTATTGGTTTTTATTCCTTCAACATTTTTGATGGGCTGGCTCGGTGATAAATACGGTCCTCGCTTGCCAATTATACTAGGTGCTATTTTCTTTGGTATAGGCTTCTCTCTTCTCAGCAAGGTCAACAGCTTAAGCCAATTTTACCTTTTTTATGCCATTGCTTCTTTGGGGGCTGGCATTATCTGGTCACTGCCTACAGCTACGGTGCAAAAATGGTTTATTAAAAATTCGGGGTTGGCTCTTGGAATCGTTGTCGCCGGTGTAGGAGCGGCAGAGATGGTTTTCCCCCCTTTAGCGGAGCACTTAATTTCTAGCTATGGTTGGCGCACTGCTTATATTCAAATGGGTGTCGGTGTAGCTGTGCTTCTTCTCATAGCCTCGTTAGGGGCTACTACTTTAGAGAGGAAAGGACTTCAACCATACGGGACTGAGTCTTTGACTCAGCAAGAAATGGTCAGGAAAGCACTTAGTGAAGTAAGCTGGAGCAGAAGTGAAGCTTTAAGAAATAAGACACTGTGGCTTATTTGTGCCTTCTATTTCTGTTCGGTATTGCCTATTCACATGCTCGCTATTCACCTCGTCCCTTTTGCTGAATCTATTGGAATAGAAAGAGCTATTGCTGCCCGGCTTTGGATATTGGTAGGCGGAATGAGCATTTTAGGTAGGGTATTTGCACCAACATTTGTAGAAGGAACCATTGGTTGGAGAAAGGGATTAATCATCGTTACTGCCATTTTGGCACTCAGTTTTTTCTGGCTATCGATGATAGTAAGCTTGCGGATGCTCCTTGTTTTTGCGGTGATTTATGGCTTTTTCTATGGGGGTAAGGTACCTCTCATCCCAGGCTTAATTCGCTCTTACTTCGGAACAAAATCCTTAGGTCAGCTAATTGGCATTGTTCATGCTATTTCCTTGATTGGTGGAGCTATCGGTCCCTTCCTGGCAGGATATATAGTTGATGTTACCGGAATTTATGTCGTAGCTTTCTTGATTGGCGCTGGTTTTTTGGCATTAGCTGCTTTTCTTGTCTGGCTAAGCAAAGCACCGAAAGGAGTTGTCTGAGTAGCAATCTCTATCGAAAGGGGAGAGTCCGCAGAATTCCTTCTTGGTATAAATCTGAGAAAGTATTGTTAGCGCTCGGAACTTCAGGTTAAGCTTCTGCTGTGAATAGCTTTTTAGTCCCATTTTTGTTATTCTTTCTCCTGGAGCAACAAAGTCAAGCTTTAGGAACGTTATGCCAAATATTATCGTACCTGATACCACCCGATGTGCTGGCTGTCTTACTTGCATGTTGCGTTGTTCCTTTAGATTTGAGGACATGTTTAAGCTGTCAGCAGCTCGAATTAAAGTCAAGAAGCTGGTTAATCAGCCTAATGAATTTGGCATAATTTTTACCCCTGAATGTGATGGCTGTGGTATCTGTGTCAGGTATTGCCCCTATGAGGCGTTGACTCGCCGGAAAGAGAAGGTGGCCCTCCCCACACCCAGCCTTATTTGGCAAGGGACGGCAGGAGTATAAAAATGGCATTGCCAGGATATGCTGGAAGTATACTTTATGTTGATCTGACACAGGGCAAGATAAAAAAGGAGTCGCTTGATGTTGAGCTAGCTAAAACATACATAGGTGGTGCTGGCGTCAATAACAAACTGGCCTGCGAAATATCCCCAGAAGTAAATCCGCTTTCCACAGCAAACGCCATAATCATAGGAACAGGTCCTTTTAATGGCACTATAATACCTGGCTCTTCAGAGGTGATGATTCTATATAAATCACCACTTAATGGCGCCTTTACCTATAGCTGTGGCGGAGGAAGATTTGCTCCCTTCCTCAAATCTTCTGGTTATGACCATGTAGTTATCACCGGGCGGTCAGACAGGCCGGTGTACCTTAAAATAGAAGATGATGATATTCAATTACATGATGCTAGCGATCTCTGGGGCAAAGATAGCTTTGAAACTACCGATATCTTAAGGCAAAGGTATGAACCTTGTAGTGTAATCCCTATAAGTCAATCTGGAGAGAATTTGGTCAGTATCTCGGTAACTCACATTGATAAAGGAGGTACTGTAGGGTCTGGTGGGCTTGCTGCCGTGATGGGTTCTAAAAATCTTAAAGCCGTAGTAGCTGTAATGGGGACGAAAGGGATTACAGTAGCCCACCCTCGCCGTCTAAGGAAGATCGTTGATGAAGTTTTAAGCCGAGTAAATAGCTACCATAAGCGCCCGGAAATGATGATGGGGGGAGCTATGACGATGACTTCTGGCTGGGTGCCTGAGGGAGTAATAGCCAGGAACTCATCCGTCCTCATACCTTACCCTCAAGATGTAAAGGAAATCCAAGCACAAATATATGAACTCCATAAGCGAAGTAGAAAGAAAATCGCCTGTATTACCTGCCCTATGGCAGATAAAGACCGCATAGACATCGCCGAGCGTGGTATGACCATATATGATACGGCAATAATGGCGGAACGTGCCATAATGACAACTTCACCGGCATTTGGTCATTCTGATAGTGCCTCCCCACTGGATAGATATGCCGAGGCACTGAGTTATTTTGACCTGGTAAACCGCTATGGCATTGACAGGCTCTATAGCTTCCATGGTCTGGCTGACTTTGTCATCACTCTTTTTGAGGACGGGATTATCACTAAAGAAGATACCGGAATGGAGCTAAATCGGGAACTCAGCACTATACTCAAACTGGTGAAGATTACTGCTCTAAGGGAAGGTTTTGGTGATGTTCTGGCAGACGGTGCTGTTGCTACTGCTCGCAGGATTGGCAGGAATGCCGAGAAACATCTGCAAAACGTGGTAAAGGGACAATTTGTTACCCTTGACCCCAGATTATCAGCATTGGGACCAATGGAGTTTGCTCAGTTGACATATCCTGGCCGCTGCTTTGGTGTTGCCGGAGCTATGGGTGCTCCCACTTATAGCCCAGGCTGGCCTCTACCTGAGCTTATAAGACAGGCGCAAAGATGTGGAGTACCTGAGGAAGCGATGGGACGCATTTTCACTCAGGACTCTTTTAACCCGGGGCGTCTTGCCAAGCATGCCGAGGACTTCTATTGTCTTTTTAACATGCTCGGGCTATGTCATAGACTTTATATTTCCAGATTCTATAGTGTAGACATTCTTGCTGAATTATATTCTGCGGTCACTGGGATTGAGGTAAGTCCAGCCGATCTTAAGGTAGCCAGCGAGCGTGCCTGGAATTTATGGAAATTGCTCAATTATCGTGCTGGATTTGACCGAAAGGATGATGAACCGCCGGAAATATGGTTTCACCCCCTCAAGGGAGTGGACAGGGGCTACCCCTTGATGGACTATTTTCACACTACTGCGCTTACGAAAGAAGATGTTGAGAGACTTCTTGATGATTATTACGAAGAACGGGGCTGGGATAAGCGCAATGGTATTCCTACACTTGGTAAGCTCAGACAGTTAGGGCTAGATAGCTTCGCTGGCAAAGAATCGGTTGGTGATGGGTAATCTCCTGTCCCTGCCAAAGTTCCTGAGTGTTATCTTTA
>Ga0210031_1002592_pt1 | contig 10816 bp, 12 predicted proteins | sample CryGeyCG2014_080_FD_185455 | JGI IMG/M metagenome (GOLD analysis project Ga0210031, IMG submission 185455) | Groundwater microbial communities from aquifer - Crystal Geyser CG03_land_8/20/14_0.80 (SPAdes) (version 2) | ecosystem: Environmental > Aquatic > Deep subsurface > Groundwater | place... | reverse complement strand
TCCTTTTTTGTCAGCACACCATTTACAACAGGGTTCCGCTCCGGCGTATAGGTGTGAGCATCCAGGTAAAGGTCACCGAGTGCAATGTATGTGTTAAGCACAGCATGTAAAAAACAGGAGACTATTGTGAAATAAACAACATGGTACCAGTAAACATTTGCTGTTGAACTCAATGCGCCGCATATTGCAACAGAGCCTGTGACAGTTATGCCCTGCGCCCTTCCGATATCTGCGAATGCCCTAAATCTTTCTATTGCACCTTTTAAATTCACAGTTTACTAAAACGTTTTTTCTGCTAATAACTTTTTGTCTATGTAAAGTCAGTGAAGATCTGCAACATTCCGCCCTAAATAGAGGTTAGAGGGATAGTTATTCACTCCAAGATGAAATCTGCAATTGTTATACCAATTTCTATATTCTTCAGATAAATCACCAAGTCTCTCAAACATTCTATCTAATACAAGAAATTCTTCTTTGTAATTCCTAATTCCTCTCTCTACTTTGCCTTTTGCCTGAGGATATCTTGGTGGTGTATATACAAGATCTATTCCCTCATCAGCACACCATTCTAGGAGTGTTTCCTTAAACCGTGGGTCTTTATCCGTAATTATTTTACCAGGCTTCCCGTTTATTTGAATATGATGATTTAGCTCCGAGATAACATCATTTGTATCAATGTTTGGAAAATGCCTGTTAGAGATCATGTAACTGGAAAAGTCATCAATTAGTACTAATGTACGCCATTTTTCTCCATCCATAGAAAATGGTCCTTTAATATCCATTTGCCAAGCATCATTTGGGCTATCTGCTCTGAATCTCTTCCATTCTCTCTTTCCACCTGGAGGATATCCATTTCTATTATGTTTCTTTAAAACCTCATTGATAGTCTGTCTACTCAAAGTTATACCGACACACCCATTTCCTACACGCTCTTCTAATAACTGCTGAAGGTATGATGGTGGCAAGCGGAGATTTTCTTTAATTCTCTGGGTACCCCAATCAAAAGAGTCACGGAGAAAAATAATTGTGTTCTCGATCCATGGGGTTACTTTTCTGTGAATGACATGGGGTCTTCTCGATTTATCTTTGAAACTTTCACGCCCTCTATGATGTGCACGCTTTCTCCACCGCCATACAGTCCAGCGACTTACGTTGAACATATCGGCAATATCATTGACTTTCTTTCCGTTTCTACGAGTTCTAACAATAAGTCGTCTAATTTCTGGAGTCGTCGATCCCATCCCTTATCACCAAGATTAATAGGGAGAGTGAAATTATAAAAAATGTTGCAAATCTTGGTTTACTTTACAGTCTATGTTTCCCGCTTTTTTCTTAACAAACTAACAATTCCTATAGCGGTTAAGATAATTGCTGTTTTAAAACATGGAATGAATCCTTTTTCTTTCTCATTATTCACATATCTGTCGCAAAAATGCCAGAATATGCTTATGTTACACAACACGAAGTGCCTGTTTACAACTGGCTGTTCGGCCAGAGAAAATCAGAGGGTTTTTGGGTCACCTCTATTAGGAAACTATTTTTACCTCAACGTAATCAGTTTTGATCGCACAGTTAGATCTACCTTCACCGAGGATTTTGCAGTATGCAAGTATGAAAATGAAGTTTTCGTTATCTATCAATTCGGAGGCATTACCTAAGAAGGCTGTGATGGTCTGTGTCCCTGTTTGGTTAGTGTAATTACCAATTTCCGTCCAGTTATAAAGCATTTTGTTCCACACATAAACTGTTACGCCGTTCGTAACGAGATCGAAGAGGTGCCCTAACCCTTCCCACCTTACAGAAATATTCTTGATATTTTCAGAAGTTACCTTGAATCTAAATAATTGATATGGATACCCTATACATGGTTCATCATCGTCAGAACGGGTCTCTTCTAATTTATCATCGCTAAATTTAATATTCTCGTAGCCGTTGAGATCAAAGGATTTATTCATATATTTCTCTGGTGTGAATACAGGTGATTCTTCCTGGGCAACTCCTTCCCATGCAGAAACATTAACCCAGTCTTCAGGTGTATGTAAAATATGTTGTTTCCTACCTTCCTGCAACCCTAAAAGGTATCCTGCTGCACCTGCTACCACTATGGCGATAACCGCAACAATAACCCCTAAATACTTTATTTTCAATCTCATCTCAAAACCTTTATAAATAGAACAAGTTGGTTGTATCGCCATCAAACTCGCAAGGATTGTCATTTCCGGTTTTAGGATAGTTAGCATCTGTCCAATCGAAATTACCTTCCATGTCATTATGGCTAGATTCACCGTTTCTTAACCCTTTGTTCAAAAACCAGTTAGTATATAATCCATTTTTGACAGAGCCGCTATCCCAACCGAAACCGTCAGCATTGCAAGTTGTTGTTAGATACACATATTTTTTATTTGCGTTGCCCATCACACCATTCATACCGCCTGAATGGCAGTGGTCTAAGGAAATGAAGATTCTACCAGCAGTAGCAGGCGCGAAAAGCGTTTTTAATTCCGAATCATATAAGTTACCATCTTCACCGCTCTCGCCTGCACCAGAATCCCACATGTGAAGATAGCACTCTGTTGTAGAGCTACCCCCACCGTGTCCTGAGCTTATAAAAGCAATTAGGTTTGTAGGGCCGACCTTCGCAACCAAATCTTTGATTGCTTGCTTTACATTGTACTCTGTAGCCACGCCGTCGTATTTGGCATAAGATGATGTTTTATCACCGAAGACCCATACCTCATCAAAAGTCACATCGATTGTACATGTATAATCAGATTCGCCTGAGTCACTTGACTTTTTCGAGCCTGTAAGATAATAATACCAATCGTTTGCATCTTCATCGCAATAACTCAAATCTGGTGTAACAGATTTGTAATCTGAGATCCCAACTACTATCGCATATTTTTTCTGTGGAAGAACATCAATATCTATGGTAACTATGTTATTGGTTGTATCACCATCACTGCACCAACAACGGGCCGCCTCCACTCTTATGGTATGTGCTCCGATGGTTAAATCCCACGTCTTTGAGACTATTTTACTCACGCCTACAAGTAATGAACTTATTGTCTCTGTAGCAATTTTGACATCGTTATCGTAAAAGTCTACGTCGAAACTCCCGCTTGCATCCACATTACCTATATTTTTTACAGTGACTGAGACTGTGGTAGGACCTGCTAAGATACGACCTGCGGTTGTTGGTGAAAATGTTATATCCTTAGCTACTATATCTGGAGCTTTAGGTGGTTCTGGATCAGGTCGTGGACCAGGGCATTTAAAGATTGCCCCTCCAACATGAACATCGGTATAAGAAGAATATAACGAAAGTCTTGGGTCATTTATTGGTGCGTAGATAAGTGGAGCAATCCGTCCATAGAGATAATGGCATCCTTTTGCAGTCCCTATTCCTTCTAGTATCTCTATTATTCTTTTAAGAAAATCCAGATTAATATTTATTGGTGGTTTTGGGAGGCCGGCCCATGTGAGATAAGGCTCAGCATATTTTATTGAGTCAAAATACCACCACCTTATACCATTATCAATACTTCTAGCATAATAAACACTCTCCCCCGAAGGGAGGATTTCTACCCACCCCACATGTATTGAATGGTTTAGATTGATTTGAGGCATTGTAGAGTCATACTCCGTATAACTTATTCTCACAATTTTTCCAAAATCAACACCAAAATACGTTTTACCATATTTTTCCTCCCAACCCTCCACAATTTTTAGATAAGAATTCTTAAACATTTTGATTGCAGCATCATAGTTTTCTTCTTCATATTTTTCGTCTGCTTTGAGATACTTTTCATATGCTTCCTGAATATAAGAGTTGTTAAAAGTGAGATCATATTCAGTATACAAAATATTGGTTTTAGCAAAATCCCTAACAGCATCAACCAATATTGTGATCAGTTCTGTGTTTCCTGCTTTCTCAAGACTCTTTACTGCATTGTGGACTCTGTCAATTGAGTGCTTATAGTCTCCTTTTGAGTATTCATCTAACGCATCATTTAGGTTCTTTAATGCTTTCTGAGATTCCTTATCAGGAGAATTACTTAATTCTTCTATCACTTCTCTCAGCACAGCCTCATAATTCCCAATACCCATATCATTAACAAAATAGATTTCCATGTTCCCAGTAAGGTTCTCCTGCCAAACAACATGTACGTTTTCATCTGTTGCAACACATGGGTTCAAAGACACAAACGTCTTTTCTTCCCCATCATCTTCATCTGCCAAAACATTTGTTACAGTTGCCGAAAAAGCAACGGCACACATCACCAAAACCAATCCAACCGCTGAAATTTTTTTCCACATACTGCTTTTCATCTTTTATCACCAGATACACATGAGTGGGAGGGGGTTATATATTTTTCTGAAAAAGATTACTGATGTTTTGCGTTTTGGGAACGATAATTTAAATGTTTCCCGAAATGCTTATAAATGGACAGGTGGAAAATGAGTAAAACGCAAAAGTCCAGAAAGATTAAATAAAATGATTTATCACACAAAATACCGCATTACTTTCCCAAACTTCAATGCAAGCCTTGGTTTTTTCATGATGATTGAAACAATTTTTTTCAGCATAGGATACCATGGCTCAGCCATATCCCTGTCTATTTGTATCCTGCCTACTGCTTCAAAAATGTCATCAATTTCTTTATCAGATAGAGACAGGAAAACATTCTTCAGCGCATTAAATGCTTTGAATCTTCTTCCAATATCATTTTTCCAGATTTTCTCATACCCTGACAAAAACTTTTCAGAAAAATCATTATTTCTTACTGCGTCAGAAGCAACCTTCCCAGCAACTATTCCTGCTTTGATAGCATAAATCATCCCGCCACCTGTTGCAGGATTAACCATGCGTGCAGCATCACCAACAACCATAAGACCATTTGAAACAATTTTCTCTGCGCCACCACCAACAGGTACTATACCAACATTTGTTTCTATTATACTGCCATCCCTTAATCTATGCTCATTTTCAACAAATTTTTCAAGATAATCCAAAGCCTTATTCCCAATGTTTCCATTCACACCAATTCCAACATTTGCAAAACCCCTGCCTTTTGGAAGAATCCAGACATAGCCACCAGGTGCAACATCCCCCAGATATATCTCAGCAGTTTTACCATCAATATCAATACCAGCCATCTGGAACTGAGCGCATGAAACAAAACTTTCAATATTCCTATAAACATTCAACCCTGCTTTTCTTGCAACAAATGCATTTGGTCCTGATGCATCAATTACAATTTTTGAATAAATGTTTTTTTCTTCACCGAAATGCAAAACCTTTACACCTTTAACAAAACCATTTTCCTTGATTACGTCTACCGCAGGCGTTTTTGTGAATATATCCAATTCAAGATTTGCAACCTTTACTGCAAAAGACTTTTCAAGCATTTTTCTTTCCACAATCACAAGCGGAGAACCTACGTCCTGCAATACTATCTCTATCATTTTTTTGTTTGGTGAATAAATCCTGGCATTTTTCGGTTCGTTAAAAGGAATATCAAGACCTAGCTTTTTTAGCATGGAAACATGGAATATCTCACCGCACTGCACTGGTGCCCCTATTGCCGGATGCTCCTCAATTAGTAATGTTTTCAAACCATTCTCAGCACAACTTTTCGCAGACGCTAGCCCCCCTGGTCCTGCACCAACAACAATCACATCATAACTGTTATCCATACTCTGTTATTCCTATACAAACATTTATAATTTTTCATATCGTTCTATGCATAAATGCTGAGAGAATATCTTAAACTCACACGCCCCTTTAATCTGGCATTAACAGGAATGGCACCAGTTCTTGGTGCATTAAGCATGTGGAATGTTCATAAAACCAGTTTTTTTTCACTTTTTATTCTTTTCATCATAGGGTGCCTGTCCCATATCTATGGTTTTGTTTTCAACGACTACCTTGATGTTAAAATTGACAAAAAATCGGGTGAACTAACAGAAAGACCTCTTGTAAGCGGAGCAATAAAAAGAAAAAACGCGCTTTTCTTTGCAGTTGGCTCAATGATTCTAAGCTGGTTTTTCGCATTTTATTTTTTCAGCACTCCCTATAATTTTCTAATACTTATTTCTATACTAATTTTTGCGGACATACTTGCCACAATCTACAATTTCATATCAAAAAAAATGCCAGGGATGGATTTCTTTGTCGCAGGAGCAGTGTTTTTCCTGATAATTTTTGGTGCGGCAGCATCTTCCACAATTCTCACAAAATTTGCAATAATTGTTGCATTCATAGGTGGCACCCAAGTTTTATTCATGAACATGATAAACGGCGGGTTAAAGGATATTGACCATGACTGTGTAGCAGGAGGAAAAACAGTTGCTGTAGCATTAGGTCTTAAAGTTGAAAAGGGTAAAATGACAATATCAAACAGTTTCAGAGCAGTTGCATATTCCATAGCCATCACTCATCTTTTCCTTGTTTTCACACCATTTATCTTCTTAGGCGTGGTTTACTCTGCTTGGCAAATTATTATCCTTATAATCCTCTCTGCGATCACCCTTTATTTTGTTACAAAAATGCTAACAATGAAAATCTTTATCAGAAAAAACGTGAGGAAAAACATAGGACTGCATGTAATATTCATGTATGCGCTTGCGCCAGTTATGATGATGTCATTAAACCCTTACATAGGATTTTTAGCATTTGTTCCACCCATTGGTTTCCTGATTTCAAACCTAGTTTTGCATGGCGGTGTGTTGAAGCCTGAGACGATGTAAAAGCAAATTAATTATATCTATATCCCCATTATCCTTTTGATGATATACATAACCTCTCTGCCTGTTTCGCTCCTTGTCTTCCTGCTCGGTGTACTTTTTCTTTACAAAGGCGCAGATTGGCTTGTTGACGGCACATCAAAAACAGCAGTGCGTCTTGGTGTGTCATCATTGATTGTTGCATTAACGGTTGTTGCCTATGGAACATCAATGCCAGAGTTTGCCGTTAGTTTTCTCGCAGTGCTGAGAGGGCATCCAAATATATCAGTAGGAAACGTGCTCGGTTCATGCATAGCAAACCTGCTTCTTGTTCTTGGGATTAGCGCAGTAATAAAACCGATAAAGGTAACAAAATCTGTTGTGATCAGGGAAGCTCCAATAATGGCTCTTTCATCTTTTCTGTTGCTGTTGCTTTCTGTTGAATATGTTCTAAACAGGATTGACGGCATAATTTTGTTGCTGTGTTTTATTGCATATATTGTGTTCTTTTTATGGGTTGCAAAAAAAACCAAAAACAAATATGAGATAAAATCAAGTCCTATGTGGAAAAACCTTGTTTTGATTGTTGCTGGCATAGGGGGTGTTGTTATAGGAGCAAAATTTCTTGTTGATTCCTCAGTTTTTTTTGCAACCACATTTGGGGTTAATGAAGCAGTTATTGCCTTAAGCCTTGTTGCGATAGGCACCTCCCTACCTGAGCTTGCAGTTTCAGGTCTTGCATCCTGGAAAGGAGAATCAGACATAGCCATAGGAAACATCATAGGCTCAAACATCTTCAACATACTGCTGATTCTGGGCGTCTGCTCAGCTGCTGCATCACTTATCATTGACCAAAAATTGTTTATAAACATGCTTCTTGTATGTGTTGTAAGCGTCATTATAATACCAATGCTTTACACAGGATATGTACTTTCAAGAAAAGAAGGAACTGTTTTGCTAATAGGGTATGCTTGTTATATTCTGTGGCTTTACTTGTAAAAGTTCTTTTATTTCATTAAAAAGAAAGAACACCCTCAGACAAGAAAACTTTTCTAAAGAAAAGTTTTTGAGTGTATGCGACGGAATTCCAACAGGAATTCCTAGCATTTTCGGAAAAGCCAAAGGCTTTTCCGAAAAATGGAAAGTTATACTTTTCATACAATGGAAAAATGAGGATTTGCAAGGACTGTTCAAAATGTTTATAAACCCACATGTTGTTTCAAATATGTGATACTATGAATCGGGTGTATGTATTGGTTAATGTAAAGAGAGGAACTGTGAAGGATGTTTTGAAAGAAATTTCCAGGTTGAAAGGTGTTTCAGAGGTCAGCATAGTAAGCGGAAGATATGATATGTTTGCAAAGATTGAGGGTGAAAGCCTGCCTGTAATTACAGACACAATAATAAACAGGATTCATAAAATAGTGGGGGTTGAAAGAACAGAGACACTCATAGCACTTGACCTTGACATAACTGGTGAGGAAGGACCTGCTGTAAGGGCATTTTAACCTATTTTACATCATACACCAGGAAGTCCTCAGCAACAATCGAGTTTGGAAAAACTTTTCTCGCATCCTTTTCCAGTATAGTTGCATCCTTATATCTTGGGCTGATGTGTGTCAAAAACAAAAGTTTTACACCTGCTTTTTCCGCAGTCACAGCAGCCTGGCGTGCAGATGAATGCCCATATTTATTTGCTTTTTTCTCTAAGGATGAATCTGCGGTAGCGTCATGAATCAGAACATTACTTCCTTTTGCAAAATCAGCAATCGCCTCAGAAGGTTTTGTGTCAGGTATGTAAACAATTTTTTTTCCTTTCCTTGATTTACCTAAGACCATGTCCGGCGTAACCTTTTCCCCATTTACCATTATGTTCTCGCCTTTCTGCAATTTCCTGAAAAGAGGACCTTCAGGTATCCCTAATTTTTTTGCTTTTTTCACATTGAACCTGCCTTGGCGTGTGTTTTCCTCAACAGCATAAGCCAGCGTTGGAACATTATGCTCAGCCGTTTTTGCCTTTATAATGTAACCATCGCATTTGACAGTGTCGTTATCCTTCAAATCCTTTACAACAAAATCAAATGTTGGGGTGAAATATCCAAGATTGATGATTATATTTACAAGTTTTACTGTACCATGCGGCCCATAAATCTCAAGTGGGTTTTTTCTATTATTAAAGCTCATGCTTTGAATAAGCCCTGGCAACCCTAGAAAATGGTCTCCATGAAAATGTGAAATCAGAATCCTGTTAATTTTCATAAAACTCACATTTGAACTCATTAACTGTCTCTGTGTGCCTTCACCGCAGTCAAAAAGAAGAACATCACTGCCTATTCTCATGGCAACCGCAGAAACATTTCTGTCCTTTGACGGCCAGCTACCACCTGTTCCAAGAAACACAATTTGCATAACATCACCTGAAGATAAAATAAAAAATAGGGTTGAACAGCAAACAACAAGTCTTTTATTCTTCCTCTGCCTTTTCTTCTGGTTTTTCCTCTATTTCCTTTTTAAGCGCTACTTTTGCTGGGAAGTATTTCAGTAGTATGATATCCCCTACTGCCTGAATCCATCTGTACGGAACATTTAGATTCACACCATCTTCAACAAGTATTGGGTTTGTTCCACTTATGTACAGAGCGTCGACCTTGCTGTTTGTTACATCCAGCACAACATTCTCCACAGTGCCAAGCTGTACACCCTGATTTGTGTACACCTGCATATTCGAATATCTACTAATTTCATCAAGCATTTTTATCACCAAACTATTACCTAAATGGACTAACTATATAATAAAACTATCCCTGATATAAATCCTTTTTTTGTTTCATTTTTGTTCTTTTTCGTTTTCTTTGCTCTTTCCAGACCCTATTTCCTTTGAATCCTCTACAGTTTGTTTTTCTAATTCAGGTGTTTTCTCAGTTTCTTTTTTCACGCCCGTTTCTTCGAACGCCTCTTTCGCTGTTTCTGAGGATTCTGTCACAGATACCGCATCAGGTGTAGGTGCTATTTCAAATGAAGGTGCTGTTTCAGTTTTAGAGATGAAATCAATCTCAGATGCCCTGATCTCCACCTTCTTTAGAGGATATATATGTTTACATTTGCTGAAGATATTAGCAGAAAGCCCACCTGAAATCATTTCATTTATAAAATCTCCTAATGGTTTGTTTCCTGCACTTTCATTGATTGTGTCTTTCATTACGTTCCTTATAGCTGTTCCCTGAGATGGCTGAATCTTTTTTTCAGCGAGAGCCAGTGCTTTCACCGTTAACTCAAAACCATCCTTTGTAATTACAGGGTAGGATTCATCAATCTGCGACCTTCTTTTTCTGCTAAGCCTTTTGATATAATCACTCGCTAAACTATGCCCTATAAATTTTGTGTGGGCATCACTACCTTTTACATCGCTTACCTGAAACCTCAGTTTCAGATGTGTTTTTGAAACATCCCCTTTTAATTCTCGCATTGTTGTTTCAACAATTCTACCTATAAGTTTTTCAGGGGCATCAGCCATAGTTTCCGCTATCAAGGCATTGTTGAACATTTCAGGTGCCATTACCCTGTACCATTCCTTCGCCTTCCATTTATCTTTCACTTTACCGGTTCTCTGTTTCGCCAATCACTCACCCACCCGTAATAGTTTTTCATATTCATATATCCTTTGTATTTCCAACTTGTTGGAAATGCGAGGAGTTTGCGATAGCATGCGACGGAAAATGCTTCTGGCATTTTCCTAGCATGTTACGGAAAAATACAGAGTATTTTTCCTAACATGTTACGGAAAACCGTTTTACGGTTTTCCTAACATCCTAGGAAAAATCTCCGATTTTTCCGTCGGATCTTAGGAATTTTCCCTGAAAATTCCGTAATATCTTAGGAAAAGCCTTTGGCTTTTCCGTAAGAAATTCCGAAGGATAGTCAAGAACATAATAAATTATGCTACAAGAATGTTCTTGAATAGAAGTGGAAAACCATGTTAATAATGTAATGTAGGGTTTTCTACTGTAATCTTGTCCATATTCATGTACTTTTTTAGTACCTCTGGAATATTAACAGAGCCATCCTTATTTTGATAGTTTTCAAGAATGGC
>Ga0210031_1002585_pt1 | contig 10838 bp, 9 predicted proteins | sample CryGeyCG2014_080_FD_185455 | JGI IMG/M metagenome (GOLD analysis project Ga0210031, IMG submission 185455) | Groundwater microbial communities from aquifer - Crystal Geyser CG03_land_8/20/14_0.80 (SPAdes) (version 2) | ecosystem: Environmental > Aquatic > Deep subsurface > Groundwater | place... | reverse complement strand
TGTCAAACGGGAAACGGGTGGGAAAAAGGTCAAGCTCCTGTCCTGGAGAGTGGAATAATGCCCGAAAAAATTCTGGGCCTCGATATCGGCGCCGGCAGCGTCAAGGCGGTGATTCTCTCCCGGGGGTTCCGGGGAGGGCGCCGGGTTCTCGCCGTCCGCCGGATCGAGATCAACGAGTCGGGCGGCCTCCCGGAGGCATTGCAGCAGCTTTTTGCGGACCCGACCTTCCGCGGTTCGGTCTGCATGACGGCGATTTCCCCCGGCCTGCTCTCTTTCCGGAATGTCCGGCTTCCTTTCCGGGACGACAAAAAGATCGGGCAGACCCTTGCCTTTGCCCTCGAGCCTTTGATCCAGCAGCCCCTCGACGGGGTCTTCATCGATTATCGGGTGACCGCAAGGGGCGAACAGTCGGAGATCTTCGCCGCCCTTGCCGACCGCTCGCTCGTTGGCGAGCGAGCGGCGCTCCTGGCGCCCTATATCCGCGAAACAGCGGTGATCGACATCGACGCCGTTCCGCTCGCCGCATTCCTGCTCCGAAGACCGGATTTTCCGGCATGCGCGATCCTCTTAGACATCGGCGCCCGAGACACAACGGCGATTTTCATGGGAAAAGGGCGGATCGTCCACATCCGCCATTTCCGTTTCGGCGGAGAGACGGCGACCCGGGCGGTAGCCGAGGCGCTGCGGATCGATTTTACCGCCGCGGAAACGTTGAAGAAAAGCGGTGAACTTCCGGAGGAGGCGGGCTCGGCGATCCGAAAGACCTGCAACCGGTTCTTCTCCGAACTGAAAAATACCCAGGCCTTTCTCCGCGGTCAGGAGGGGCTCGACGAGGCGCCGGCCCGGATCATTCTGACCGGCGGCGGCGCCCGGACGCCCGGGATTGCCGAGGGGCTCTCCCGGCTCTTTGCCGCTTCGGTGGAACAAACGAACCTGATGGCGTCCGGCGGCTTTGAAATCGACGCGGCCCTCGGATCGTCGTGGGATCCGGCCGTCATGGATCAGGCCCTCGCGCTGGCGGCCCGGCCGCTGGGCAAGGGGAGCGGCTTCAACTTCCGGCAGCGCGCGTCCGAAGCGCGGGCGGGTTACGGCGAATTCCGCGACCGCCTGAAAAAGGGGTCGGTCGTGGCCCTCGTGGTCCTGCTTCTGGCCGGCGTCGAGCTCGGCCTTGACGACTACGGCGACCGTCTCCGTCTCGAGGCGCTGAAGAAGGAGATCAACACGGAGTTCCGGAAGAGACTGCCGGAGGTGAAAAGGATCGTCGATCCGGTAATCCAGCTCAAGGGAAAGATCGCCGAGGCGAAGAAGCTGGCCGCCGGGATAGGCGATGCAACAGGGTCGGCGACGGTCCTGGACCTCCTCAAGGAGATTTCGGCGCTGGCGCCGCCCGACCTCCTGGCGACCTCACTCACCTTAGACGGGGATGCGGTCGGAATCAAGGGGGAGGCGCGGAATTTCGATGCCGTGGAGACAGTCAAGAAGACGTTTGCGAACTCGAAATACGTCAAAACGGTGGCGATCGGCTCGACGAATATGATGAAACAGGAAAAAGGTGTGGAGTTTGATCTCAAGATCATTCTGAAAAAATGAGACGTTTCTGGGAACAACTGACGAAGAGTCAGAAACTAATCGTGACCGCCGGCCTCGTTTTCGTGGCGGCGGCGCTGTTCGTCCAGTTTGCCGTTTTCCCTTACTTTGAGGCGCGGCAGAAGGTAAGCGGCGCAATCGCCGGAAGCGAAAAGGCCCTCCGCGAGCTCGCGACCCTCGGGGCGGAGTACGGCGTCCTCCGGCGGCGCTCCGAGGAGGTCCGGCGGGTGATCGAACGGCGGCCGCCCGGATTTGCGCTCTTTCCCTACTTAGAAAAGAGCGCCAGCGACGCGGGGGTGAAAACGAACATCAAGTCCATCAACCCGCTGAAGTCCGCGCCGGCGGGGGCCTACGAGGAGAGCGCCGTGGAGATGAGGCTGGACAAGCTGACGATGAAGCAGTTGACCGATTTTCTCTATCTGGTTGAGTTCAAAGAGGATCTGGTCCGGATCCGCAAGATGTCCGTCATGAAGATGAAGGAGAGCCCGGAGTACCTGAGCGTACTGCTCCAGGTATTCACCTATCAAACGCTGCCTCCGGGGGGGAGTCTTTTGAGATGAGACCGAGAAACCATCGGGCCGTTGTGGGTTACATCCTGGCCGGCGTTGCGATGCTGATCCTGCTTCTCTATCTCCGCTTTCCGGGGGGGGCGGTGACGGAAACCATCCGCGCAGCGGCCTCCCGCTATCCGGGGTTGCTTCTTTCCATTGATATGGTCCAGCCCGCCATCCCGCCGGGCGTCACGCTAAAAAACGTCACGGCCGGTTTCCGGGGACGCCCGGAAGCGACCCTCCACGCGGACCGCCTCGGCATCCGGCCCGGGTGGCTCTCCCTGCTCCGGGGTCGCCTTGCGCTCGTCATGGCCGCGGAGGGATACGGCGGTGATATCCGGGGACAAGTTGAATTTGCTAACATTTTTTCCGTGAAGGGACCGCTGTCGGCGGAGATGAATATCCGGCAGATCCGGATCGAGAAGTGCGCCTGGCTCCGGGACGTCCTGGCCCGTCAGATCACCGGGACACTGAAAGGGTCGGCCGCCTTCAGCGGCGCCGCGGAGTCTCTGAAAAACGGAACGGGGAATATCGATTTAACGCTGACCAACGGGAGCTACCAGCTCTTAGAGAACCTTCTCGGTTTTGAACGGATCGATTTCAACAAGGTCGATGCGAAGGTCAGTTTCCGCAACGGCGCCCTGAAGATTGCGGGGCTGACCCTGAGCGGGGAGAAAATCCGCATTTCGCTGAAGGGGAATATCCTGCTGGCCGATGATTTCCGGGAGAGCCAGATCGACCTGAACGGCGCGATCGAGATCCCGATGCAGGGCAACAAGCGGGTGACGCTGGCGATCAGCGGCACCCTGGGGAACCCGAAAACGAAGTTCCTGTAGGAAAGTAGGGACAGCTCCCGATTTTTCCCGGAAAAATCGGGAGCTGTCCCTACTTTCTCCAACCGGGAAGTGTCCCTACTTTAAAGGGTGAGTCTGTGGGCTGGTTGCACTATTTTCATTTTTCACTGTCGGATCTCCGGGGGCTCGTCTCCCGGCGGACGGTGATCCTCGCGGTGATGGCCCTTTTCATCTACCAGGGGGTGGGGATCTTCTACAAGACCCTGGCGCTTCAGTTGATCCGGATGAGGCCGACGCCCGCCGTGGAGATCAAGGCCCCGGCGGCGGCCGTTGCGGCCCGGGAACCGGCGGACGCCTACCGCGTGATCCCGGAGAGGAACCTCTTCGGGACGACGACGAAAACGGTTGTGGACAAGCAGATCGCGGCCGCGCCGCAGCAGGATATCGCGCTCCTCTTCGACGTCAAAGGCACCGTCGCCGGCGAGGGGAAATATGGTTTCGCGGTCATCGAAGAAAAAGGGACGCGGAAGCAGCGTCTCGTGAAAGCGGGGGATGTCGTCGCCGGCGCGAAGATAATCCGGATCAAAAGGAACGCCGTGGATGTCCTCGTGGAAGGAGAGACGCGGACCCTCAAGATGGCGGAGATGAAGGAGGCGCCGATCCTCCCGCCGCCGACGGCCGCGATGGCCGCGCCAGGGCCGCCCCCGATATCCGGCGCCCTCGTCCTCAATCGGAGCGAGCTCCAGGGGGCGATGGAGGACATGGGGAACATGCTCAGCCAGGCGCAGGTCCGACCCTACTTTAACATGGGGGTTCCTGACGGCTTCATTGTGACCAATATCCGGTCGGGGAGTCTCTACCAGAAGATGGGGATTGCCAATGGAGACATCATCCAGGAGGTCAACAACCGGAAAATACGGACGGCGGATGACGTGTCGGGCCTGCTCAGCACCCTGAAGTCGAGTAACGACATCTCCCTGGTGGTTAAACGCGGGGGGAACCCGAGGACCATGAATTACCAGTTCCGGTAAATGTTTTGACAACGTCGTGAAGGGTTGTCGTCATGTATGAGGCCTGTTTCGGGCTGAAGGAGAATCCATTTACGCTGTCGCCGGATCCGCGGTATCTCTACCTGAGTCCGCAGCACCGGGAGGCCATGAACTGCCTGATCTACGGGATCCATGAAAAAAAGGGATTCATGGTTGTTACCGGCGGGATCGGCACCGGCAAGACGACGCTCTGCCGCTCGCTCCTCGCCGGTCTGGACGGGTCCGTGGCCACGGCGCTCATTTTCAACCCCGCCCTTTCCGATATCGAGCTCTTGAAAACGATCAACCAGGAGTTCGGCGTCCGGATGGGGAGGGGCAGGGGGACGAAGAAGCGGTACCTCGATGCGCTGAACGGTTTTCTGATGCAGAATTTTGCAAACGGGCGAAACGCCGTTCTGCTGATCGACGAGGCCCAGAACCTCCCGCACAGCGTCATGGAGCAGATCCGGATGCTGTCGAACTTGGAGACGGTCCGGGAGAAGCTGATCCAGATCATCCTGATGGGTCAGCCGGAACTTCTCCGGCTGCTGGCGCTGCCCTCGCTCCGTCAGTTGAACGAGCGGATTACGGTCCGCTACGACCTGAAGCCCCTTGCCCGGGACGATGTCCGGCGTTATATTGAACACCGGATGGCGACGGCGTCCGGGCAGGCGGAAGGGATCTTTGCGCCGGGGAGCTACGGGTTGATCTACCGCGCCTCCAAGGGGATCCCGCGCCGGATCAACGCGATCTGCGACCGGGCGCTTCTCGTCGCCTACGGACGGGATCTTAGGACCGTTGACCGGCGTCTCATCCGCGCGGCCATCCGGGACATCGGTCCGGGATATCTGACGGAGATAGGTTCCGGAGGGATGAACCGGGGCGTATTCGAAATGATCGTCGCCGCGCTTCTGTGGATGGTCCTGCTCCTGTTCACCCTTCAAGGGTAAGGACTGAGTGCTGAGGACTGAGTAAAAAAAGTGCTGAGTGTTTTTCTTCTCAGTCCTCAGCACTTAGCACTTGACGGAGGGGGCAATGAGTTATATCAATGACGCGCTGAGAAAGTCTCAAAAAGACAAGGACAATCGTTATGAGCCCTTCGGCGGCGTCATTGTCCCCGGTCTCGAAGCAGCGAATCGCCCGCGGAAACGGCAGGTCATTGTCGGTACGACCGTGGCGCTGGTCATCCTGGTTTCCGCCGTGCTGCTCTTTGCCGTCTATGGCCTGCAACAACCGTCCGCCCGACCGAAAGGAGCGTCCCCGCCCGAGGCGACCGTAGCGGCGAGGCCCGCGCCAAAGGCCGCGGAAAGGGTCATCCGGCCGCCAGCCGGGCCGCCGGAGACGCGCGAGGCGGACGTCCGGTATCAGGAGGCGCTGATCGCCCAGCGAAAGGGGGATCTCCGGCGGGCCGAGGCGCTTTATAAGAAGGTCCTGGCGCTCGATCCCGGCCATGTGCGGGCCCTGAACAATCTCGGGGTCATTTACATGGGGCAGAAGAAACGGGGGAAGGCGATTGCGGTCTTTGGCCGGGCCGTGGTGCTGAAAAAGGATTACGTCGATCCGTATTACAACCTGGCCTGTCTCTACGCCCAGACGAACGAAATCGACGAGAGTCTCTGGTATCTGAAAGTCGCCGCGGCCATCGACGGCGGTGTCATAAACTGGGTCAAAAAGGATGCCGACATGAAGAATGTCGTCGCATCCCCGGAATTCAAGAAGATCATGGAGGGGCAGAAAAACTGATGCCGCTTGCACGAAAGATTTATGATGTATTCGCAACCTTTTTGGTTTTTTTCGCAATGTTGATCTTCCTGTCGCCGGGAACGGGTCTTGCGGCCCGCCTCGCGGGGGAGGAGCAGCCGGTGACCACCGCGCCGGCGGCGGCGTCGAAAGCCCCTGAACCGAAAGGCGTCCAGGTGAAGACCGAAACGCCGCCGCCCGCCGCGACCGTCGCGGGGAAGCCGGCTGCGTCGTCCCAGACGCCCGCGGCGCAACGGGCGGTCTCGCCAGCCACCCCCGGCGGCGCCGCTGGGGTTCCCCAGGCCGTAACCCCAGCAAGAGGCGTGACGGGGATTCCAGCGGGGAGCGCCCCCGCTCCGGGTGTCGGAAGACGCAGCCCGATTACTCCGCCGGCCGGGAGCGCAGAAACCCCGTCTCCGTCCATTTTGCCGTCGGCCGCCGGGACGCAGTCCCCGGTTACCACCGCGGCAGGCCCGAAACCGGCGGCGGCATCGCCTTCGCCCTCTCCGGCCGCCTCCCCGCAATCAGGCCGGTATGTGACGATTGATTTCGACAACGTCGATATCTCGGTTTTCATCAAGTTCGTGAGCGAGCTCACCGGAAAGAACTTCGTAATCGACGACAAGGTCAAGGGGAAGGTGACGATCATCTCCCCGAAGAAGATCGCTGTGGAAGAGGTTTACAAACTGTTCGAGTCCGTCCTTGAGATCTATGGGTTTGCCACGGTCGAGGCGGGCGACGTGATCAAGGTGATTCACGCGCTGGATGCCCGGGGAAAGAACGTGGAGCTCCGGCTGCAGCGGGGGGATATTGCGCCCGAGGACAAGATCGTGACCCAGATCCTCTCGCTCCAGCATGCGACCCCCGACGACATGAAGAAGGTGCTCGACCCGCTGATCTCCAAGACGAGCGTTGTCCTTGCCTACCCGCCGACGGGGATGCTGATCATCACCGATGTGCTCTCCAACATCAAGCGGCTCCAGGAGATCGTGGCCGCTCTCGACGTGGAGGGGGTCGGGGAGCTGATCTCCTACGTCCCCTTGAAGTATGCGTCGGCGACGGAAACAGCCAAATCAATGACGATGATCTTTCAGCAGCAGGCCGTTCCCGGCCGCCCCAGAGGGGTCGGGGTCATCTCCCCGATCAAGATTGTCGCGGATGATCGCACCAACGCGCTGATCATCCTCGCTTCGGAAAACGACACGAGCCGGATCCGGGAGCTCGTGGCTTTGATTGACAGGGAGATCCCGAGGGGGGCGGGGACGATCCGGGTCTATTATCTTCAGAACGCGAAGGCGGAGGATCTGGTCAAGGTGTTGACGGGTCTTCCCCAACAGTCAAAACCCGCCGATCCCAAAGCGCCCGCGGCCGCCGCGCCCGCCCTTTCGAAAAATGTCCAGATCATGGCGGACAAATCTACGAACTCGCTGATCATTACCGCCGATACGGCGGACTACCTCGTCATCGAGGATGTGATCCGAAAACTGGATATCACCCGTCCCATGGTCTATCTGGAGGCGCTGATCATGGAGGTGAACGCCAACAAAAACTTTAACGTCGGCGTGGAATGGAGCGCGCTCAGGAGTGTCGATATCTCCCAGGTTTCGAATCTGGGAGGACAGAGCGTCGGTGCGGTGGGATTCAGAGGCACCCCCATCATTCCCCAGGTCAATTCGACGGGTACGGGCCTCTCCGCGTTGCCGGGCGGCTTTTCGCTGGGCGTCATCGGCGCGGGGATCAAGATCGGGGGCGTGCTCTTTCCGAATATCGGCGCCGTGCTGCAGGCCTACCAGAACGATACGGATGTCCGGATCCTTTCGACGCCGCAACTGCTGACGCTGGACAACGAGGACGCAGAGATCACGGTAGGATCGAATGTCCCCTATGTCACCCGCCAGGACACGACGGTCGGCTCGACGACCAACTACAGCAACTACGAATACAAGGACGTCGGCGTTACGCTCAAGGTGACCCCCCAGATCAACAAGGAAGGTTTCGTCAAGCTCAAGCTGGACCAGTCGGTGACGAAGCTCGTTTCGCAGTCCGCCGACGTGGACGCTGCGGGCAACAAGGTTCTTACCCCGACGACCCTGAAGCGCACCGCCAAGACGACCGTTGTCGTCAAGAGCGGGGAGACCGTGGTGATCGGCGGAATGATCGAGGACAACTCCGATGAAGGAACCTACAAGGTTCCGCTTTTGGGTGACATCCCGCTTTTGGGCTGGCTCTTCAAGTCCCGCGCCAACTCCAACCAGCGGACCAACCTGTTTGTCTTCATTACCCCCCGGGTGATCGAGCAACCGGAAGAGGCCCGCAAGATTCAGGAGGAAAAAATGGATTACATGAAGACCATTCAGGAAGGGACGATCCGGACCATGCCGCCGAAGAAAACGGAGGCCAAGGAGAATCCATGACCGCGCCGTTGGGTTTTCCGACTGCTGCAAGACAGGCCGCTCCGCCGGCCGCCGCGCCGGAGGGCGCCGGAGGGACCGACCTGCCGCTCCACAAAAAGGGTCCGCCCGAAAAGGCGCTGCTTGCCGCCCTGAGCAAGGAGTACGGCATTCCTTTCTGGGAAGCGCTTCCCACGGACCACATCGACACCGGGTTCACCGCCCTCTTCTCCATCCAGTACCTGAAGAAGCAGAAGATGGTTCCGCTCGATACGCCGCAGGGGTTTGTCGTGGCGGTGAACGACCCGGCCAATTTCCAGGCGGTGGACGACCTTTGCCGCCTGCTCGGACTGCCGGAGCGGCCGGTGGTTCTCGCGACGCAGGAGGCGATCCAGTCCGCGATCAACCTCGCCTACGACCTGAGCCGGAGCACGGCCAAGGAGTTCTTCCAGGAGATGAACGAGGAGTCCACAGACAGCCTCATCTCCGAGATCGAGGAGACCGGCGACCTCCTTGATGAAACGAGCGACGCGCCGATCATCAAATTAGTCAACCTCCTCCTCTCCGGGGCGATCAAGGACCGGGCGAGCGATATCCACATCGAGCCCTACCAGGCGAGCGTCAAGGTCCGCTACCGGATCGACGGCATCCTCTACGACATCCTCAGCCTGCCCCGGAAGATCCATTCGCCGCTCGCGTCGCGCGTGAAGATCATGGCGAAACTGAACATCGCCGAAAAGCGCCTCCCGCAGGACGGCCGGATCGAAATCAAGGTCGCCGACCGGAGCGTCGACATCCGCGTCTCCACGATCCCGACCGCCTTCGGGGAACGGGTAGTGCTCCGTCTCCTCGACAAGACCTCGTCGATCCTGATGCTCTCCGACCTCGGGATGGACGAGCGGAAGGTCGGCATCTTCAACCGGCTGATCAAGTCCCCCTACGGGATCGTTCTCGTCACGGGACCGACGGGGAGCGGCAAGACGACGACCCTCTATGCGGCGCTTTCGAGCATCAACCACCCCGAGGTGAACATCATCACGATCGAGGACCCGATTGAGTACCAGATCGACGGGATCGGCCAGATCCAGGTGAACCCGAAGATCGACCTTACCTTCGCCCAGGGGCTCCGTTCCATCGTTCGCCAGGACCCGGACGTCATCCTCGTGGGCGAAATCCGCGACCGCGAGACGGCGGAGATTGCGATTCAGTCGTCGCTGACCGGCCACCTTGTCTTCTCCACCCTCCACACGAACGACGCGGCGAGCGCCGTGACCCGGCTCATCGACATGGGGATCGAGCCCTTCCTCGTCACCTCGTCGGTGATCGCAATTGTCGCCCAGCGGCTCGTCCGGGTCCTCTGCCCGAAATGCAAGGAGGCCTATACCCCCGACGACGAATCGCTCGTAAACCTGGGGATTGACAAAAAACAGCTCGACAGCCATCCCCTGTACCGGAAGCAGGGCTGCACCGCCTGCATGAATACCGGCTACCGCGGCCGGACGGCGATTTTCGAGATCCTGATTCTGGACGACCCGCTCAAACGGCTGATTCTGAAGACCTCCGACGCGAATCAGATCCAGGATGAGGCGATGAAGCGGGGGATGACGAACCTGCTGGCCGACGGCGCCCGGAAGGTCCTGGAAGGGACGACGACGATCGAGGAGGTGTTCCGCGTGACCCGGATCCTCAAACGGGAGACCGACCTCGAGGAGTGAGGGATGAGGGGCGAGGAGTGAGGCGCCCGGTTTCTCCCCGGCGGGAATAGACTTGACTATTTCCGCAACCTCGCATAGAGATAGAAGAAATTTTATGGAGGGGTATGGCCAGGAAACTTAGCCGCAGGGGCATGATAGGCGCGGACGGACCGGGAGGCCGCCTCTGGCCGGGTGCGTTCATTCTGCTGCTTCTCTTCCTTCCGCCGGCCGTTCTCGCGACCTCTCCCGCTTGGGGAGCGGAGCTGCGCATTCCCGACCTGAAGGGGAGATCCGGCCAGGAGGTCCGGGTGCCGCTCGTAATCGATCAGACCGCCAACCTCGCCGGCGTCAAGCTCATTCTCCACTACGACAAGGAACTCCTCACATTCAAAGAGGGGAACAAGTCTCCGGCCACGCAGTCTCTGATGCACATCATCAACGACAAAACCCCTGGAAAGCTGATCATCGTCATGGCGGGCGCCCGGGGCATCCAGGGCAAGGAGATGACCATCCTGACGCTCACCTTTGCCATCAAGAAAGGGCTGACCGGGAATTACACGACGGCAATCGAGGCGCCGGAGGTCCAACTCATGGGCGATGATCTGAAGGAGATCGAATGCAAGGTCAAACCCGGCATGCTTGTAATTCTGCCGTAATGACGTTGCCTTACAGAGCAGGCCCCGCGGGGCCGGGAGAGCAAAAGATGACCCATCCTGAAATCCTCTTGAAGCAGGTTCCCCTGTTTAGGTTTCTTCGGGCCGAGGACAGCCGGCATCTTGCGGCGCTTCTCCAGAAACAGACCCTTCGTAAAGGTGATTCCCTTTTCCGGGAGGGGGAGGAAGGTCACTCCCTCTACATGATCACCGCCGGGAAAATCAAGATCCTTCGCCAGTCGCGGGACGGGGATGAGGTCATCCTGGCGGTTCTTTCCGCCGGCGATTTCTGCGGCGAGATGGCCCTGTTAGACGGCCTGCCCCGCTCCGCGGACGCCGTTGCCGCCGAGGAGACACAGCTTTACGGCCTGAATCGGAAGGATTTTATCGCTTACGTCATG
>Ga0210031_1002581_pt1 | contig 10846 bp, 12 predicted proteins | sample CryGeyCG2014_080_FD_185455 | JGI IMG/M metagenome (GOLD analysis project Ga0210031, IMG submission 185455) | Groundwater microbial communities from aquifer - Crystal Geyser CG03_land_8/20/14_0.80 (SPAdes) (version 2) | ecosystem: Environmental > Aquatic > Deep subsurface > Groundwater | place... | reverse complement strand
TTATTTTTAATTCCTCAATTTTCTTTTTGAGATTTTGAGCGAAAAGGTCTGATGTTTGGCGGTTCTTATTTTCCCATTCCTTTAACTTATTCAAAAATCTTTCCCGCCAAACATCTGGCAAAGAAACCCCGCCCTTTAATCTAAATTCAATCTTTGTTTTAAACTTCGCCAAGCACCGCTATATTGTTTAAGTTTTCTTTCTCTTGTTTTTGCTATTTTCTCCGATTGATATGCTTCGTAGTAAATTAGTTCAATCTCATTGTCTTTCTGGTGTTCAAAAATCCGTCTTTTTAAATCTCTTGTATAGCCAATATAATAAAGAAGTTTAACTCTGTTTTTAATTTTGAGGATGTAAACATAATGCATACTTTTCCGTTTTACCACAAAAATAAAGGGCGGGGTTTCTTTGAAATCCATTGGCTTATGACTTCCTTGATGAATTTCGCCTCTGTATTTGAAATGTCCGTAGTAGAAGGGATTAGATAAAATTCCTTGAATTGTTGAAAGATGTAAAGGTTTTCCTTCTTTGCCAACCAAACCAAGAGAAAACATTTTGCCTTGAATTTTAGTCAGCGTATATTCGCCAGTGGCAAAAGCCCGTAAGAAATCGTCTATGGTGGAACTTATTAGAAAAAGTTAGAACTTTTTACCAGCAAAACCCTGACGTTGACTGACTGCCCCGCCGAAGGCAGGCAAAAATTTGTTGACTTTTCTTAAAATATCGTTTAGCATTATAATAAAGAAGTCAAAAGGGGTTTACTATAATTAGTGTATTATAATAGTATATCAAGAGCAAGATAGTATGTCAAATAAAATTAGTGAAAATATAAGAAAACTTCGCCAGCAAAAGAAAATGTCTCAAGATAGGCTTTCAAAAGAAGCAGATTTGGCTTTAAATACCATTGTAAAAATTGAAACTGGTGAAAATCCAAATCCAACCCTTGAAACGCTTCAAAAAATTGCTAAAGCCTTAGATGTTTCAATTGACGAATTATTTAAAAAATAAATTATGCCTGAAACCAAAATCGAACCAAAAACCAAAAACATAATAAAATTAAAAATTCCGAATTTTGAATATGGCGTTATCTGGGAAGATCCTATTAGTGGCCACAAAATAGGATGTCTCGATGCTTCTAAAAGGGAAGATGTAGAGAAACTGATGAATAGGAAACAAGCAATCTTGGCAATACAGGATCCCCCTTATAATGTTGATATCAACGATGAATTTACTAATTTACCATTGGATAAATACATTGAGTGGAGCGAAAAATGGATTGATAATTGCATAAATGTGTTAGATAAAAATGCTTCCCTTTATATTTGGTTAGGAGCGGATATTAGACATAATTTCCAACCATTGCCCGATTTTATGGTTATGATGCGGAAAAAACCATTAGAAGCGAAAAATTTTATCACGATGAGAAAACAAAGAGGATATGGAACTCAAAAAAACTGGATGGCTGTTAGACAAGAACTTTTATATTATATTAAAGGAAATCCATTTTTTAATGCAGAAGCAGAATATACAGATATCCCTAAAAAAACAAAGGGTTATTATAAAGAGGTAAATGGAAAAATTACAGAAAATATTGAAAGAAGTAAGGCTACAACAATAAGGGCTGGTAATGTTTGGTTTGATATTCAACAAGTTTTTTATTTATTAGAGGAAAATGTAAAGGGTTGTTTTGCTCAAAAACCACTCAAAGGGATAGAGAGAATAATAAAAGCAAGTAGCAAAGAAGGAAATCTTATTATAGATTTCTTTTCTCACTCTGGGACTACTTTGATTGCCACTGAAAAATTAAAACGGAGGTGTTTTACGATGGATATTTCACCTATCTACTGTAAGATTACCGCTGCAAGATTATTACATTATAGGAGAACTGGAAAGATGGGGTGGGGAAGGTTAAAAATTTTAAATAGTGACAAAAACAAAATTCTTGTTGATGACGAAACTCTCTTAGGTGGACGAACATTATTTGATTTAAGTTAGTTAAAGTTTTATGAATATCAAAAATTTAGATAAACAAATTAAAGTATGGATTGAACATCTTGCTCCCGAAGATAAGAAAATATTATTAGCTAGACTTTCTAGCTTAAAGTCAATCTTTCCGTTTAACGAATATGAATACAGACTTATGTATCTACTGGATAAAGAGATTATAACTTTTGGAGAATATGAGAAACTCAGAGATAATTTTGTATCAGAAAATCCATATTTAGAACTTTATGGTATCGCGCCAAGAATTTTTGGTGAACAATGGGCACAACAACATTTAATGGATATAGACAGTCGGTTTAAGAAACCATCAAAAACCATAGACCCTAAATTTCAAGGAGAATATGATCTCTATATTCCCTTTAAGAAAAAGATAATTAAAGTAGAAGTAAAAGCTTGTAGAGCGATAAATACTAAAGTAAGAGGAAAACTGGAGTCAAAAGCTTTACCCTTTAGTTCTAAAGAGCCGTTCTGGATGAATTTCCAGCAGATAAAATTAGACATTGTCGACGCTTTTGTTTTCATAGGAGTGTGGACCAATAAAATTTTATATTGGGTTCTTACGAATAAAGAGGTTAAAACGCACCCAATAATTAGTCATCAACATAGAGGAGGTATTGAATATCAAATAGGCATCACAAATAAAAATATTAAGCAGTTTAAGAAACTTTTAGTAAAACCAAAAAGTCTTGTTAAAACAATAATAAGCAAGTGTCAGAAACTTTAATGTGAAATATGTATTATGATTATTTCACTAAAAAAGAAAAGAAGCGGGTTTTTCTAAGTTTTGCCTCAGAAGATTTAGACCTTTTCTTTCTGGCATAAAAGCGCCAGCAATCCTAACCGGGAGTGCGGGGGTGTTAATTGTAATTTTAGAAGGTTTGCAACATTTGTTTCAATTTCAGCATAATTGGATTATTTTTCGTTCAACTTGTGAGAACCTAAAGCATGAAAAATATCTTTGGCTTGCAAAAGCCGGCCCTTATGTGCAGGTAGGAAATCCTGATGCAATATTGGCGGAAAGAATAGGAAAGTTGATTTTGCAAGAGCATGCAAAATGGATTGTTGGACAGGAGCGAACAGTGCAAATAAAAAATTTTAATATTTTTGCCTGCCTTCGGCGGGCTAAGGGTGGAACGGCTCCGAAAATTAAACCCGCAAAAATAATTCTCCCGCACCAAAGCAAAGCTTGGTGCAGGACTCCACTTCGTTCCGCTTTTTAAAAGAAAAAATTTGTCGCCCGTCATTAATAATAAAAATTTTTGCGGGCTTGTCCGCCAGAGGCGGACTTTCGGAGCCATGGGTGGGAATCCGCGAAGCGGATTTCTGCCCGCCTGCCTTCGGCAGGCGGGGCAGTCAGTCAACGTCAGGGTTTTGTTGATAAAAAGTTCTAACTTTTTCTAACAAGCACCACCATAGACGATTTGTTTCGCCCTCGCCCCTCGCTTCGCTCGGAGCTCGGGCTTCCGCCGGGCAGGAACTCGCCAAAAATTGCGGCGGGCGGGCAAAAATCCCTGGGGACATAACACTCCTAAAACCCCTTCTTTTTTGCCCGCCTACTTTTGCCCGCTTCGCGGGCGAGCCGCCGATTTTAAGGTAAATGCCCTTGTCCCAACCCGCCCATACGCGGGCATTTAGAATTTTTACTCCCTTATTTTTCTTTACTCTTTCTAATTTTTTTGTTATTATTGTAATAGATTAAGAAATCTCCACATCTATTACTTTGATTATAGTAATATATTATAATGAAGTCAAACACTAAATCCACAATTGCTGAAAGTATAAAGAAATACCGAAATAAGATGGGTATTTCTCAAGATCGACTCTCAAAGTTAGCCGATGTAACCTATAACACGATTATTAAAATTGAAGCGGGTTCAAACAAAAACCCGACTATTAAAACATTGTCTAAAATCGCTAAAGCGTTAGGTGTATCAGTAGATGACTTAATTAAATAACTATGCCGATTTTTAAAATAAACAAAACAAAAGCAGTACAAATTTCTCTTAAAGAAGATGGTTTTGGCAGTGAAGCTGAGCTTCGAGATTTTTTCGCTGAAAATTTAGATGAGATTTTAGGAGTAAGATTTATAGAAAAAGAATATCCGATAAATTATGGTGGAATCGATTACAAAATCGATACTTTAGGAATTGATGAGAATAACTCGCCCGTAATTATTGAATATAAGTGGAGAGAAAATGAGGAAATTTTTGCGTAAGGTAAATGTTATTTTAATTGGTTAAGAAAAAATAAACCGCATTTTGAATTACTTGTTGATAATAAACTTGGGGCGAAAACAAAGGTCAATTGGGAACAACCGAGAGTTATCTTAATTGCTCAAGGTTTTAGTCGGTATGTCTTGGGGGCTGTCCAACAAGAGAAAAACATTGAATTGAAAACCTATACTTACTACGAACCAGATATTTTACAAATAGAAAATATTTATAGCCCAACAGAAATTAAAACTAATAAGAAAAACGGAAAAAAACGAGAGACGGGGGAATATAATCTTGAATATCACTTAAAAATAACATCTCCAGAGATGCAGAAAATGGTAAATTTACTTCGTTTAAAAATCCTTGAACTTCTCGATGTAAAAGAAAATTTTGGTAAAAGTGGTATTTTTTACCGCACAATAAAAGGATTGGAAAAAAGTTTTGCTCGCTTAGAATTTAGAAAAAAATGGGTTTGGCTTTTGATCAGAGAGCCGTATTATAAAAGCGATATAAAGAAAATAGTAAAAGATGTTACAAGTAACGAGTGGGGGTATAAGGGCATGATTAAATTTACTCCTGATAGCGATGTGAACTATATCTTTAATCTAGTAAAGCAATCTTACGAATCAACTTTGTAATTTTTATGTCCAAAATTAATGATTTAAATTTAAATAATTGGCAGGAAAAGGTTATAGAGTTCTACGGCGACAGGTATAAAATAAGAAAGACTTTTGATATAGACGATTTTTTGGGATTAGGAATTTACGGATACGAGGTAAATGATGAAGAAGGAAATTATCTATTTTATTATCAAGGATGTGATAAAAAAGATTTAATAAAATACCTAAAGCATAAGATTTATAGAAGATTTATATGAAATCAACTACTCATAAAATTTATATCGGTGATGCTGAAACAATTTTAAAAAAATTACCGGATAATTACTTTCAATTGATGATTACTTCCCCGCCTTATTGGAATGTAAGAGATTATGGACATAAAGGACAAATTGGATTAAATGATACTCTTGAGCAATATTTAGAGAGATTAAACAGGGTCTGGAACGGAGTCGTCAGGACTTTACTGCCTGATGGAAAAATTGCTTTAAATATTGGAAATATTTATTATTCAGAACCCGACGAAAAACGAAGAACTACTGCCAACCTCTCACTTTTAACTTGGCAACAATTAAATAATTTTAAAGAATTAAGATTTATGGGAACGATTTATTGGCAGAAAACAACATCCAGAGATGGTTCGGTTCTTTTCGGAAGTTATCCCTATCCAGCAAACTTTATGATTTCAAATGCAGTTGAACCAATTCACATTTTTAGAAAAGTTGGCAAAAGAAATGTCTCTCAAGAAATTAAGGAAAAGTCAAAAGTTAGCAAAGAGGATTTTAAAAAATTTAGGGATGCCATCTGGAATGATATTAATGGAGTTGAAGATGAACATTGCGCTGCTTATCCCTGGGAATTACCGGCAAGATTAATAAAAATGTTTTCCTATGTAGAAGATTGGATATTGGACCCATTTTTAGGTAGTGGGACAACAATGAAAGCGGCAAAAGATTTAGGAAGAAACTCTGTAGGCATAGAATTAAATCCAAAATATTTAAAAAGAATTGAGGAGAAAGTGGGAATTAAGCAAGGCAATATGTTTAATAATGATAAGTTTGAAATTATTAAATAATTTTTATGACTAAAAAGAAATTAATACAATATAAAACCTCGGATAAAAAATTTAAGAGACCCGAGAAGGATGTTTTTTGATGAGATGAATGAAAAGGCCAGAAAACTTGTTGTAGATTTTTTTACTAAAAACAAACTTCTAATTGTTTCGGATATTCTTAAAGGTAATGATGAATTCCCTGCGGGTTGGATGATGGTTGTTTTTAAAAAGAAAAAAGGGAATCCTGAATGGTGTTTGAAGCACATTAATCATGTTTTAAATACTTTTGGTAGGGGCAAAGTTAACATAACAGATAGAGGAAGTCTGAAAGTTGGTAAAATAACAATGCAGAGAAAAGGTGGAGATGCCGGCAGAGAGACATCTAAAATGTTACAGTTCAAAATAAACCCAATGGAATTATTTAAAGACAATAGATAACTTTTTAACCATTATCAACAAAAGATGAAATCGTGTTTAGTTTCAAAAAGAAAACATATACAACAATCTCCAAAATTTTAATTATTACAAAATAAGAAATGAGTAAAGAATTCAAAACTTTATTTGATTACCTAAAGAATTTGCAGTCGAGATATTTTCATGCTCTTTCGGCATTCTATGTTATAGTTAATTTTGCTGGAAGCAATATTAAAAAATTATCACAAAAAGATTTTCTGGAATTTCATCAAGGACGTACTTTTTTATCAGAATTGTTCAAGCAATACAAAGCGATGGATAACAAAGACTTAGCAGAGATAAAAAACAAAATTAGCAGTCATGAAAAAATAATAAAAAAATTGATGATTATCGTAATCAATATTTAACCCATGAAGATAAAAAGAAGAAGGAAATAATTATAAATTCTGGCGAAATTCAAAAACTTTTCAAGTTAATAGCAGATATTCTTAATCTATTTTCTTCTCGCCTTGATTTTTCAACTACTGCGTGGGAGCACGTAGAAAAAGAGTGTAAAGGAGATACAAAAAGGGTAGTGGAATACTTAAAACGATTTGAACCATATAGATTACAGGAAATAGAAAAGAAATATAATTTGAGAAAATAATTCTTACATTGATTTTTGGTGGCGGCTCGCCCGCGAAGCGGGCAAAGGCGGGCGGGCAAAAAAGAAGGGGTTTTAGGAGTGTTATGTCCCCAGGGGTTTTGCCCGCCCGCCGCAATTTTTGGCGAGTTCCTGCCCGCCGTAGGCGGCGGGCTAAAAATCAGCGTCGAGATTTTCTTGATAGAAAGTTCTAACTTTTTCCAATAAACACCACACTTTCGGACATGTCAATGTTTCCGCCTCGCCCCCTCCTCTCCGAGGAGGGGGCGAAAATCGTCCGAACTAATTTAATAAGAATAGTTCACAAAATATCAATTGGGAATCTTGACAAGATGTATTACAGAGTATTACAATTAAATTATGAGAAAAGATATGAATCCGAGATGATTTGAGGGTTTAGTTTTCCACTGGACAGACCTTTTTGGGTTATTGTATAATGGGTTAATCTGTGAAAGGTCGAAAATTGGGATATTCATAATTAATTCGTAGAAATTTATGTTAGTTCAAACTTGGGCTGAAGCAACAACTCTTGCTTTATTAAAACTCTGGGACGGATTTTTGGCTTTCATTCCCAGCCTAATTGGCGCTATTTTAGTTTTTCTTATCGGTTGGTTTGTAGCCCTGGGCATTGGTAAGTTAGTGGCTGAAATTTTGACTAGAATAAAATTAAATCAATTTTTTGAGAGAGCCAGTTGGAAGACGGCTTTAGAGAAAGCCGAATTGAAAGTTAACCCCTCGGAATTTATCGGCGCAATTGTCAAGTGGATTTTGGTGATTGTCTTTTTGTTGGTGGCGGTGGAAATTCTGGGCTTGGTTGAGTTTGCCGGTTTTCTGAAGAGCATTCTGGCTTATTTACCCAATGTGGTTATTGCTGTTTTAATTCTTGTGGTGACGGTAATTGTGGTTGATATTGTGGAGAAAATTATTCGGGCAGCAGTAGAAGGAATAAGAGTTGGCTATGGCCATTTGGCCAGCGTAATTGTCAAATGGGCAATCTGGATTTTCGCTATTTTGGCTATTTTGCAACAATTAAAATTTGAAGCAGCGGATTGGGTTTTTGAGTTGATTAAGATTGTTTTTGTGGGGATAGTAGCCATGGGAGCTATCGCTTTTGGTCTTGGCGGAAAAGAGGTAGCAGCGGAAATATTACAGGACTTAAGAAAAAAACTGAAAGGATAAAAAAATATTAATCCACAGTTTTAGGGCTTGCCCTCCCAACTTTTTAGTTGTGGATAATTTTTGAAATAAAACTATCAAAAAGTTGGGAGGGCTTGACAAACTTTTTGTGTTTGTTAAGATTAATTTAGGTTTTGGTTATGAAAAAGGAAAGAAATATTTTAAACAAAGAAAGCGGCTAACATATTCTGGGACTTTTGAGTTCGCAGGAGCCGCTTCTTGAAAGCGGTTTTTGATTAATAGGAAAGTTCATTGAAAATTGAAAATTAATAAATTAATAACTGTGGTTATTAATTGCTAGCCAATATGGTTACTTATGAGCGGATGGTGGATGCCTTGGGAGATTGAGGCGATGAAGGACGTAGGGTGCTTGCGATAAGCCTCGGGGAGGTGGCTACCAACCTTTGATCCGGGGATTTCCCAATGGGGAAACCTGATTTTGCGATAAGCAAAATCACCGAGCACATAAATTATGTGCTTGGGGCGTACCCGCTGAAGTGAAACATCTCAGTAAGCGGAGGAAAAGAAAAAGTAATTTTTATTCCCTGAGTAGCGGCGAGCGAAAAGGGAAGAGCCTAGAGTTTAGTTAGCTAGTTTTCTAGTTAACTAGGCAGTTGAAAGTTAGGAACGTTCCAGAGCAATCTGGACAGAGCCTACAAAATTGTGATTTGATTAGTCGAATTTCCCTGGAAAGGGAAGTCAGAGAGGGTAATAGCCCCGTAGACGAAAATCATCACATGCTCTGAGTTTCTATACTTAAGTACGGCGGGAAATGAAAGTCCTGCCGGAAGCAAGCCAGACTAACTGGCTAAGGCTAAATACTCAATCTCACCGATAGTGAACCAGTACCGTGAGGGAAAGGTGAAAAGTAGGGAGGTGATCCCGGTGAAATAGAACCTGAAACCATCTCGCTTACGAAAAGTCGAAGCCCGCAAGGGTGACGGCGTACTTTTTGGAGAACGAACCAACGACTTTATTTCCTTCGCTAGTTTAAGGGGGGTTCCCCCGAAAGCAAAGTGAAAGCAAGCCTTAATAGGGCGTGAGCGGAGGAAGTAAGACCCGAAGCCAAGCGAGCTTGCCATGGCCAGGGTGAACCCGAGCGAAAGTTAGGGGGAGGCCCGAACCCGTGGACCGTGCAATATCTTGGGATGAGCTGTGGCAAGAAGCGAAAAACTAAACGAGCTTGGTAATAGCTGGTTCTCCCCGAAATAGCTTTGGGGCTAGCGTCTTTGCTCATTTTCGCAGGTAGAGCACTGGAAGAGATGTCGTGCCGAAAGGTAGATATCTTTACCAAACTCCGAATGGCGAGAAGTAAAAAGGCAAAGGCAGTCAGACCTTGGGGGCTAAGCTCCAAGGTCAAAAGGGAAACAGCCCTGATCTTCATCTAAGGTCCCTAAACTGAGCTAAGTGATAAAGGAAGTGCCCCGGCCTTGACAGTTAGGAGGTTGGCTTAGAGGTAGCCATCCTTTAAAGAGTGTGTAACAACTCACTATCCTAGTTCCTGTCAAGGAGCAAGGGCGGGGTGCGCCGAAGATTTCCGGGACTAAAGCTCAGTACCGAAGATAAGATCCCCCACCAATTTTTGGTGGGGGAGGTAGGGGAGCGTTCGTAACGCTGCGAAGTGGAAGGGTGACCGACCATGGAGCGTTGCGAAGTGAGAATGTTGGTATGAGTAACCGCAATGGCAGTGAAATTCTGCCCGACCGAAAGCCCAAGGTTTCCTTGGCAATGGCGATCAACCAAGGGTTAGGCGGGCCTAAGCCCTCTCCCGAAAGGGATGGGTGATGGACAGCCGGTCAATATTCCGGCCCGTCCGTTAGATAAATTTAAGGCGACGCAGTTGAAGTTCTTGAGAAGGTTATTGGATTCCGACCCCGCCCTCTATGCTCGTGACCAAGTTTAATAACTTTATTGTATTTTTTAATAGTGCGATAAGTTAGTTAACTTCGGTGGTGGGCTTAGAGGGCGGGGGCCTCAAGAATCAAACTGCCCAGAAAAACCTTAAAGAGTCATATCTAATGGGCTCCGTACCGCAAACCGACACAGGTGGGCTGGTGTAAGAGCACCAAGGTCAATGGGTGAAACCTCGTTAAGGAACTCGGCAAAAAAGCGTCCGTAACTTTGGAATATGGACTGCCCTGATGATAAATCAGGGCTGCAACAAACGTACCCCTGGCGACTGTTTAACAAAAACACAGGTCCCTGCTTAATTGGTAACAAGATGTATAGGGACTGAGGCCTGACCAGTGCCCGTGTGTTATCCTTGCCGGTCCAGGCATATAACTTGTTATGTGCTCGGGCTGAGTGAGTTAAGCCACGGGTGAACGTCGGCGGTAACTCTGACCGTCTTAAAGTAGCGTAACCCCTTGTCAGGTAAGTTCTGACCCGCATGAAAGGCTTCACGACTAGGGGACTGTCTCAACGAGGCGCCCGGTGAAAATGCTATAAGCGTGAAGAAGCGCTTTACCTGCGGCTAGACGGAAAGACCCCGGGAGCTTTACTGTAGGGTGGTATTGAACTTTGGGCTTTGATGCGTAGAGTAGTGGGGAGGCTTTGAAGTTCTGGTTTCGGCCAGAATGGAGCCGACAATGAAACACCCATCTTTGAAGTTTAAAATTCTAACCCGAAAGGAAACAGTGCCACTCGGTCAGTTTAAGTGGGGCACTTGCCTCCTAAAAGGTAATGGAGGCGTTTAAAGGTCGGCTAGCTCCGGATGGAAATCGGAGT
>Ga0210031_1002578_pt1 | contig 10858 bp, 14 predicted proteins | sample CryGeyCG2014_080_FD_185455 | JGI IMG/M metagenome (GOLD analysis project Ga0210031, IMG submission 185455) | Groundwater microbial communities from aquifer - Crystal Geyser CG03_land_8/20/14_0.80 (SPAdes) (version 2) | ecosystem: Environmental > Aquatic > Deep subsurface > Groundwater | place... | reverse complement strand
GGAGAAGCTTACCCATATAGCGGCGCCAGATGTCCGTTTGACGAGTTTAACTGTCCAGCCCCAACTCCCACACCAACCCCAACCCCAACGCCGACCCCAACCCCAACGCCGACCCCAACCCCGACTCCCACACCAATTCCTTCCTGCACCATTTATTTACCGTCGTATTTGATTAGCATACCTTTTGGCAAAGCGGTGGATTTTATTGCATCCGTTGTTCCCAGCAATGGTTCGGTCAGCCAGGTTAATTTTGTTTCAGGAAATACATCAGTTGTCACCGTCAATCCGGCTGCTGACACGACCGTGACCTACCAAACCACGGCAACAGGAGTGAGCGTTGGGTCAACGACTGTCCGGGCCGGGGCAATTATGAGCGGAGCGGAAAGATGCGTCGACACCTCAACGATTACTGTTACTCCTCCCGGCCCCTGGTGGCAGGTTGTGGATGCGGATGTTCAGACAAATGGAGATTTAAGAAGCAAGGTGCCAATCGGTTTATATTTCGGTCTTCCCGGCTTGGGAGGATTTCCCGGAGTGGCCAAGTACGGTGATTCAACTTCTCTGTCTTCTTTGAATGTTTCCGCTAAAGGCTGGCTGGCCAACAGCAGGTATGTTATCCAAAACAACAAGATTCTGAACTACGCCGCCTTTAGCCATATGGTTCCTGCCGATATCGTGATTAATTCCGTTCCTATCGGCTCGGTTTCCGGGGATTATTTCAAGAACAACGGTGAAGCCTCATCCGGTTATTACTGGTTCAAATATGACGCTACCCAATTTCATCTGGATCTGCATATCACTTCCTTGATGAATCTGGGAAATCGGAAAGTGATCCTTTTTGTGGACGGGGCCGATGTTTACTTCGAAGGAGACATTAAAGTTGATGAGGGTCAAGGCTTTTTCCTGGTTATTAGCAACAAAAATATCTACATTGATTCCAAGGTGACGGGCTTACAAGCCGTGTTTTTGGCCGATCAGGGCTTTTACACCGGAACAGGCGACAAACAGCTCCACGTCAAAGGCTCGGTGGCAGCCTGGGGCCAGGTCCACCTCCAGAGGGATTTAGGGGCAGCCAAAAATGCCGATACCCCGGCCGAGGTTTTTGAATACGACCCCTCCCTTTATCTGCTTTACCCCTCTAAACTATCGGTCTACAAAATGCGCTGGAAGGAAGTGGCGCCCTGAAGTATAATAGGGGGGTATGGCCGTACCCAAGTTTCTTCAACCGTATTTAGCCTCTTACGATTTGGCCAAATTAGATGCCAAAGACCTCAATGTTTCCCGGGAAATTATTACTAAAGTTCTTAATTTAGGGGATATTAAGGCAGTGGGGTGGGTTTTTGAAAACTACACTCTGGCTAAAATCAGAGAAGTTGTGAAAAATCCTCAAAGGGGTGTCTGGAACGAAGAGTCGCTTAACTATTGGAAAAATATTCTTAAGGTTGACGAGATTGATAATTACGATAAAGCGATTATGAATATCTATCCGCAATGATTTACGGGAATATTTTAGGTAAAAATCAAATCAGGATTTTGGAAAAACTAAAAAACCTTCCTGCCGGAACTTATTTGGCCGGAGGAACGGCTCTGGCTCTTCAGTTGGGGCATCGAACCTCTTTTGATTTTGACTTCTACACAGGTTCTCATTTTGAACCAACTATTTTGCTGGAGAAGATTAAAAACGCTTTCCAAAAGGTTTCGGTGGAGAGAGTGGTGAAAGATACTTTGCTTTTGAATGTTGACGGAGTGGGCTTTTCATTGTTTTTTTACCCCTATAAATTAATAGGCCGATTGATCCCGTATAAAAACATCAAGGTTGCCTCTGTTGAAGATATTTGCGCCATGAAGATGGTGGCGATTTCGATGAGGGGGAAAAGGCGTGATTTTGTAGATGTTTACTATCTTTTGAAAAAATACTCACTTGCCCAACTCATGAAATTTACTCTTAAGAAGTATCCCGCTTACCAGCCGATGATTGTGCTTAAAGGGCTTTTGTATTTTGAAGACGCTGAGGATGAGGATTTATCAAGAGGCATAAAAATTTTTGACCCCGACTTTTCCTGGAAAGAGGCCAAAAGGGTAATTACCCGGGAGGTTGAAGAATATCAGCAAGTGCTTCTTAATCCAATTTAATTTGCAGATCCCAGAAGTGTTTGTAAAGTGAGCCTTTTTGGGTTAACAGAGTCCGGTGAGATCCGGTTTCTTTGATAACACCTTTTGCCATGACCACAATTTTATCGGCCCGCATCACCGTTGAAAGCCGGTGAGCAATGATAATCGTGGTTTTGCCCTCGGCCGCTTTCCAAAAAGACTCCTGAATAAGCCGTTCGCTTTCCGAATCCAAATGGCTGGTGGCTTCGTCAAAAATAATGATTTTCGGATCCGAAAGAATCATTCTGGCAATGGCCAGTCTTTGTTTTTGCCCGCCCGAAAGCTTGACCCCGCGTTCTCCAACCTCGGTGGCGTATTTTTTCGGCAGGCTTTCAATAAAATCTTCAATATTGGCTAATCTGGCAGCGGCCTTAATTTCGTCTAAGGAAGTCCGACTTTTACCATAGCCGATGTTAAAGGCAATTGTGTTGTTGAACAGAATCGGCTCTTGGGGGACGACGCCGATAAAATCCCTTAAATCTCCTTTGGTTAGGTTTTTGATATCGACCCCATCAAGAGCAATCTTGCCTTTTTCAATATCGTAAAAGCGCATCAAAAGCTTCACCAGAGTGGTTTTTCCCGAACCGCTGGTTCCTACCAGGGCCACAGACTGGCCCGGCCGGACCTTGAGGCTGAAATTATGAATCGCATCTGTTTTGCGGCCGCGGTAGGAAAAAGAAACGTTCTTAAATTCAATCTCCCCGTCAACCTTGCTCAAGGAAACAGGGTGGGTGGGATCCTTAACCTCGATTTCAAATTCCAAAAGGCCAAAGTACTTTTGGATGTCGGCATAAATTTTGGCAATGTCCCGGCTTCCCCAGACTAAGTTCCAGAGTTTTGGGAAAAACATGCCCATAAAAGTGGTTACCAAAACAAAGTCGCCGACCGAAAGGGTTAAATCGGCGGTGTTTTTGAGGCTGACCAGCAAAATGGAAAAAAGGCTTAAGTTGATAATGGTAGCGACGGCAATATCAATTAACCTGAAGGAATTACCGTAGCCCCAGAGAGCCTTTTTCCAAGGTCCGAAGGCACCAGAAAGCCTTTTTTGCTCCCAGCGTTCTTTAGCAAAAAGCTTGACTGTTTCGTAATTGAGCATGTTATCCCCGATTATGCCGGAAACCTTGTCTTCCTCTTCGTTGAATTTGGCCCTTTTGCGGATATTAAAAGTGATTAAAAATTTGGTCGCCAAGATGGTTACGGCAAAAGATAAAACAACTAAGGCGGTAATTCTGATGTCAATTTTGGCGAAAAAGTAAAGCATCACGAGGCTACCCACAATAATTTCCAAGAAGCGGTGGTGGATTTGGTGAAAAAGGTCAAAAAAGGCCCCGTCACCCCTTTTGAAAATGCTGATTAAAGAGCCCGTGGATTTACCCGAATGGAAGGCAAAGTCCAAGTCTTGGATATGTTTGAAAATGGCGGCTCTGGCCTGCGGCGCGGCGTTAAAAAGGATAATGTCCCCGACCCAGAAACTGGCAATATCCAAAACCTCGGCGGTCACGTTGACGCTGATGTAAAAAACCAAAATCCGGAAAAGTCCGGCAAAATCGGCTAAAGGAATAGCCTGGACGAAAAGTTTGTAAAAATAGGGGGTGATGCTATAAAGGATTTGAGCAAAGGTGATCAGCAGGACAAAAACGGCGAAGACTAGCCGCTTTTTAAGGACGAATTTGTAGAAAACTTTTAAAACCTTGAGCATACTTGGATTGTAGCAGACCAAAAAGGTATAATATAGCCATACGGACTTATGATAATCCAACATGCCATTGCCGGGGCGATTGAAGCCGGGGTGCCGGTCAATACCATTATCTTGCTTTTACTCTTGCCGGTCGTGGCCTTGGTGATTGCCGCCATCCGCAATTTGGTCGGGATCAGGGGTTTCGGGATCTTTTTGCCGGCCGCCCTGTCCGTGGTTTTTGTGGCCATCGGCCCGCTTGTCGGTATCGGGCTTTTCTTGCTGATCGTGGCGGTTTCGACAGTGGTCAGGCTAGCTTTAAGAAAGCTAAAAATTAAGCTTTTATACTTGCCCCGGATGGCTTTAATTTTCTGGGCAGTGGTGGTGGCGGTTTTGGCAATAGTGAGATTTTTGGGAGACGTTTCGATTTTTGCGGTTTTGATCCTGATTTTATTGGCTGAAGATTTTATCCGGGTGCAGCTGGGCAAGAGTGTTAAAACAGCGGTTAACCTAACCACTGAGACTTTGGTGATTGCTCTGGCGGCCTTTCTGGTTCTGACTTTTAAGCCCCTTCAGGAGTACGCACTGGTTAACCCGGAAATTACCCTTATCGCCGTGGGAGTTTTAGATTTTCTTCTGGCCAGGTATTCCGGTTTAAGATTAATGGAAATCTGGCGCTTCCGCAAACTTATTAATGGCAAATAATATCTTTGTGCCTATGAAACTCTCATCCATTTTAGGTATCAATGCCCGAACCCAGGCTTTTTCGTATAAAGTCAATACGATTCGGGGTAAAAAAACCGCCGATTCTAAAATCCAAACCGACCGGGTTTTGACCAAAGCTGGGATAGCTCACCCGGAAATATATAAAAAATTCCGCCACCCTAAGGAAGTGGCTTCTTTTGATTGGACGCATCTTACGGATAAATTTGCCCTTAAGCCTTCCCGGGGAATGGGGGGGGAGGGGATCATAGTAGTAAAAGAGAGGTTAGAGCTTAGCTCTTGGTTAACGACGCAGAAAACAAAAGTAACCGTTGAAGATTTAAAACTCCACACCCTGGATATTTTGGAAGGGGCTTATTCGATGGGCAACGTACCGGATGTCGCCTTTATCCAAGAATATGTCGGGAGGCATAAATGTTTTCGCAAGTACGCTTATCGGGGTACCCCGGATATCAGGATTATTGTTTTTAACAAAGTGCCGGTCATGGCAATGCTAAGACTGCCCACCAAAGAATCCGGGGGCCGGGCCAATTTACATCAGGGTGCAGTCGGAGTAGGAGTGGATATTGCCACCGGCATTACCACTAAGGCTATCTGGCACGGTGAACAAATTGTCCATAAACCGGGGACGCAAAGGAAACTTCGAGGAATAAAAATATCCTTTTGGACCACCTGTTTATTAACCGCCGTCAGGGTCCAGGAGATTTCGGGCTTGGGTTATTGCGGGGTGGATATTGTCCTGCACCCGGAAAAAGGACCAATGGTCTTGGAACTAAACGCCCAGCCTGGTCTTAACATTCAACTGGCCAATGGTATTGGTTTAAGGAAGAGGCTAGAAAGAGTTGAAGATCTGGAGGTAAGGGATGCAGAACATGGCGTAAAGATTGCCAAAGCGCTCTTTGCCGAAAGATATCTGGACCGGGTTAAAGCGGAAGAAGGAATAAAGACCGTTGGTGTTTGGGAAACAGTCAAAGTTGTAAGCAGTGCGGGCGAAAAGGTTGATTTATTGGCAAAAGTTGATACGGGTGCTTGGAGAACCTCCATTGATAAACAGACCGCCGTCAACCTTGGACTATTGGAAAAGTCAAATATTCTTTGGCGAAAAATCGTTAAGAGTTCGTTAGGTAAAGAAACGAGGCCGGTGATTAACCTTAAGTTTTATCTCGCAGGGAGGCTTATTAAAACTATCGCCAGTATTGCCGACAGAAGCGGATTGAAGGTGAAGTTAATCGTAGGAAGGCGGGATTTGGGTAGCTTTCTTGTTAATCCGGTTGTTTAGAAAAATATGAAAAAAATACTTATTTTGAATTATACGATCAGTTGCGGGAATAAAGAATTTGCCAATCTTTTTAAAGATAAACTTGGTGATATTTGTGAAATTTACTCCTGCGATTTTTCGGACACCAGCGTATTTGTCAAAAACGGGGGAATTGAAGTAATGTTTGGGGCCCATGACGCAAAAGATTTTGATCTTATCTATTTTAGAAGGGTTGGTCATAAGTATTTTAAACTGGCGGCGGCTCTTGCTTTATGCATAAAGAATTTGGGAATTAAGTTTTTTGATTCCGGCCTTTCCGAAATAGGTCCTGCAGGAAATAAATTTATTTCTTTTTTAAGACTCTATTTTTCGTCCCTTCCCGTGATTACTCCGACTTACTTTTGCCCGAAGGAAACGATTATGCAAAAGTATCAAAAAATATGTGAGGATATTGGATTGCCCTTGGTTTTTAAACACCTGCATTTGCAAAGAGGAAGCGGCGTCTTTCTTATTAAAGAAGTTTCCCAGATTCCTCAAATTTTAGAAAAGTTTCCCGGCGGGGATTTTATGTTTCAGAAGTTAATAGATAATGCGCATGAGTATAGAGTTCTTATATTAAACGGGAAAATAGGCGCGTATGAGGAAAAGATAAAAACCGACAAAAATGAGTTTAGGGGTAACGTTCATCTCGGGGCGATGGAAAAGTTTTTTGATATAGCATCAATCCCTCCCGATATCAAAGAAATATCCATTAAGGCCGCAAAAGTATTAGGAATTGAAGTGGCCGGAGTGGATGTTGTTGTCGATGGAAACGGCAAGGCTTGGCTTGTCGAGGTTAACCGCGGGCCGGGGCTTACCTATGATGAAAAAGTTTCTCCCGAAATTACAAACTTTGCAAAATTTTTAAGAGAGGAACTGGAGGAGAGTTGTGGCTAAAAATGTCGGGATTTGTTTTTCAAATGAACTTGCAGGATACAACCCGTTATCCCATATTCATATCAAAAGGCCTGTTTATTTAAGGCTTCTGGAATTTATTCAAGACGGTGGACTAAACAGCTTTGTCTTAACCAGAAAAACCTATGAAGGCAATTCTGTTTTTAACGGAGTTTGGATGTTTGATGGCGGAAAATTCAGGATAATTGAAGAGAGGATAAAGATGGATTTGGTATATGACAGGGTCGGGGGTATAACTTTTCCTCCGCAAAACGATCGAATGCGGGTTGTAAATAGAAGGGATTTTAAGATTTTGGCTTGGGACAAATGGAAGACATATAAAGAAATTGGCAGGTTTATGCCCAAGACTTTTTGGGTAGGAGATTTGGATAACGTAAATAAAGTAGTTGATAAAATAAAGACCAACAACATAGTTGTAAAACCCTACAACAGTCTTAAGGGAAATGACGTTTTTGTGGGTTTAAAAGAGAAATTAAAAAGCTTTAGGCCGGAAAGGCTGGGAAGAAAATACATTCTTCAGGAGTTTGTTGATACTTCAAACGGAATTGTCAATCTGACTTCCGGTAAGCACGATTTAAGGGTGGTTTTAATCAACAATAAAGTTGTCTGGTCGCATATCCGGGTTCCCGCTAAGGATAAGTATTTAGCCAATGCTGCGCAGGGAGGGAGTTTAACAGAAATTGATTATGATAAAGTTCCCGGGAAGGTAAAGAAAATAGTTAAAAATATTTCAAATAGGTTTTACAAAGAATATGATAACCCGATTTTTAGTTTGGATTTTGGTATTAACGAGAAGGGGGAGCCTAAGATATTTGAAATTAATGACCAAATAGGTTTCCCCAGATGGGAAATGAAAAACAGAGACGTTTTTCTAAAAGCCCTGGTTGAAAACTTTAGATCAAAAATTATTTGAGTTCCACTGTTGCCCCCGCCGCCTTGAGTTTATCAACCGCGCTTTTGACATCCTCGGCTTTGGCGTCTTTAAGGATTTCCGTGGGGACTGTTTCCGTCATTTTTTTGGCGTCCATTAAAGTTAAATTTTGGTTAATTTCCCTTAGGGCCTTGATCACCGCAATTTTGTTAGCCCCGGCATTGGTCATGATCACGGTTTGGCTTGCCCCGCTCTGCGGGGGTGCCGCCTCTGCTGCTGTGGGAGCGTTGGTGGTGCCTTGCCCTGCAACCGGCGCAGCCGCGACGGCCTGAGGGGAAACACCTAATTTTTCCTGTAAAGCTTTAACCAGTTCGGACAGATCCAAAACGGACAACTTTGAAATTTCTTCGACTAATTCAGCAATCTTTTTAGCCATCTTAATCACCACCTTTCGCCCTCCTTAATCTTCTTTACAAATTGCGGGCGACCCTTCCGAAGCCTTGGCGAAGGAGGGCAATCCTTATTTACCCGGGCTTCAGAGTGGCAGACCCCGCTATTTTTTATTTGCTTGATCTAAAATCCATGTCAGTTTTTGCAAATTTCCCTGCAAGGTTCCCACTAAGCCGGAAGCGGGGGAGACCAAAGTACCCAAAAGCTGGCCCAAAAGGGCGTCTTTCCCGGGCAGAGCGGCCAGTTTGGCCAACACCGTCTCGTCTTGGAAGGCTCTTTCAACAATTCCCACCTTCATTTTCGGGACGGAAAACGCTTGAGCGAATCTGCCCAGGACTTGAATAAAGGCGAGGGGATCACCCCCACTGACCACCAGAGCGGTTTGGCCGGAGAGAACCTCCGCCTCAAGAATTTTTTTGTCGATTTTGGCCGCTTCGCCGGCCCTTTTGAGTAGGGTGTTTTTGACAACCAACATTCTGGCTTCCACCTCTTTGAGCCTCTTTTTTAACTCCTGTTGGGATTTAACCGAAAGGCCGGTGAAATTAATCAAAACAACAGATTTGGCTTCTTGGAGCTCTTTGGTCAGATTATCTACGAACAGTATTTTTTCTGCTTTTTTCATATTCCTCGGCTCGATTTATGGTTCGACTTCGTTCACCACGAGCTTTCTTAGGACAAGGAGTATTTTAGCAAAGTTTTACCCATTTTTGCAAGAGGTAAGTCGCCCCCGAAGTAAATTTTCGGAAAATCCTCCCTCTTTTTGAAACTTTGCAATCAGCGCTTTAATTTGTTTATCCAATAAGTAAGTTTCGATATGGACGAGAGTGATAAGCAGGTTTGCCGCGTCTTCAGACGAAGCGGGAAGCTTCGTCTTTTCGATTAAGTTTCCTAAGTTACTTAGGTTACTTAAGTTACTTAAGCGGTAGGCAGTTTCGCGGAAGCGCGAAATGCGCGGATCAGTTTTAGAAAAAATCGGAAAATTGTGTTGGCGCAAATAATCTTCGTAATCAGCCAAAAGTTCTTCAAAACTGCCTTTGGAATAGCCCAAAAGTTTAATTTCGTTTTTCTTGGTGGTATCGCTTTCGCCAACCGCCTCGACGATATTTTGCTTGCCGCTTCTGGCCGCCTGAACCATTTGATCTAGAGTGCGGGAGTGCCTGTCGATGTATTGTTTACAAAATTCAACACTTAAATCTTGGATGATTTCTGCATAGCGGTAGGTAAGGAGATATTTATATTTGGGGAAGCTCATAAGTTACCTGGGTTACTTAAGTATCTTAAGTTACTTAACAGATGTCAAACTGAAAGTTTGATTGCTGGTCCCATAGTTGCTTTAAGGTAAGCTTTGACAATTTGCTTTTCCGAAACCGCCTTAATGATTGTCTCCAGGTTCTGGATAAGCTCGGTATCCTTTTGACTGACCTTACCCACGACAGTATGGATTAAGGGAGCCTCTTTTTCGGTTTTGAGGATTAAGGTTGGTGCAGAGAAATTTTTGGCCGCCTTAAGGTCGGGAACCAAAGTGCCGTTTTTGGGGTTGGGCATTAAGCCTTTCGGACCCAGAATCTTAGCGAAAGGGACGATTTTGGGCATGATTTCGGGGGTGGCCACCAGGACATCGAAATCAATTTTATTTGCCTTTAATTTTTCGATTGTTTTTTCGTTGGCAATCTCAACCCTCTTTTCTTTTCCGGCGGCGTGGGGTAGGCTGACGTTGGCGGAAAGCCCGGTCTTCTTGACGACCAAATGAAGTTCGACCGCGCCGTTAAAGGCCGAATAGGAAGTTTCTTTAATCAAGGCAAGGGCTTCTTTGGCCGGATAGGCCTTATTTTTATCGACTTTGACTCTGGCCTCTTGATATTTCTTGCCGCGTATCCGTGGGGCCCGCGTAGCTTTGCGCGAAGTGGACTCGGATTTTGCCAGGGCTTCGGCGGGCATTTCTGCCTCCACCGTCTTAACTCTTTGGCCGCCCTTCAGGCCGGCAATATGAATTTTTTTAGCTTCTCTGGCTTTGGCTTCGGCTGCCTGGCGCTCCCTTTTTTCGCGATACTGCTCCTGCGAAGTTTTCTTTTCTGGGGCGCTTTCCGTGACAAAAGCAGTTTTAGTTTTTCCCATTTTGTTCAATGCTGATGCCCATTGACCTTGCTGTTCCGGCGACAATCTTTTTGGCCGCCTCCAAGTCCGTCGTATTCAAATCGTCCAACTTTTCTTTGGCAATGGTTTCAACCTGGGCCTTGGTCAGGGCAGGCATGGATTCCTGGCCTGCTCCGGCAGGCCGGCCGGCAGTGCCCGAACCTTTTTCCAGGCTTAAGGCTTTTTTGATCATGGCGGCAACCGGAGCTTTTTTGATGATAAAAGTAAATGACCTATCTTCATAAATGGTAATCACGGCCGGAACAACATTACCCTTCATGTCTTTTGTTTTTTCGTTATACTGTTTGACAAACTCCATAATGGCAACACCGTGCTGGCCCAAAGCAGGGCCAAGTGGAGGAGCGGGAGTGGCTTCACCCGCAGGAAGATTGACTTTGATGACGATTTTGACTTTTTTAGCCATGTTGAGTCCTGAAATTATACTAAAGTGTGGTGTATAAGTAAAGCATGGCAAAGGATAAACCCCAGTCCGATTTAAACTTTCTGGATTTGCAAAAAGTCCAGCTCCACCGGGGTTTCCCGGCCGAAGATGGACACCAAAACCTTGACCTTGCCGCGGGCTTCATCCATCTCGTGAATGGTGCCCAAAAAATCCGCAAACGGCCCGTCGGTAATTTTAACA
>Ga0210031_1002576_pt1 | contig 10859 bp, 8 predicted proteins | sample CryGeyCG2014_080_FD_185455 | JGI IMG/M metagenome (GOLD analysis project Ga0210031, IMG submission 185455) | Groundwater microbial communities from aquifer - Crystal Geyser CG03_land_8/20/14_0.80 (SPAdes) (version 2) | ecosystem: Environmental > Aquatic > Deep subsurface > Groundwater | place... | reverse complement strand
TATGGCTAAGATAGCTTGAGAAGATGTCATGCCTGTCCAGATGGGAATCGCGAAATAATAATTTACAGGAATAATAATGATACTTCTTATAATCAGTCCCGCAAGAAGCGGAAAAATGAGACTGGTAATATTCATATATATATTGTTGTTTTTTTTCCTAATAATCGTCCATAAGTATAGAGAGATAAGAAGAGGACTGGTAGCCAGAAGTTTCATTACTGCTCCCAGCCATGTATCAGGTGAAAAAAGTGTGATTACCAGTCCTGATATTAAAGCCACGAGAAGAGATGGTTTAAATCCCATGAGAAAAAAAGCTAAAAACCATGAGACGGCCACGACGTCTATCCACATACCCCATTGAGGTGATTGATAACCCAGATGGACGAGTTGTGTGACGGCAGAGAATGCCGCTAGAACACCCGATAAGGCGATCTGCCTGGTATTTAGTGCTTTCATGATAAATTCCTCCCCACAAAAAATTCCCCGCTTCGGGGGAATTATTATAATTTTTTTAATAATTAATCCTTCTTTTATCCCGACTGTACGGTCGGCTTCTGAATCTAACAGAAATCAGCCAGTGAAACTGGTTCGTGGGCTTGTCCTTTGTTTGACAAAGGACTTTACCACCGATTGGGAATTACCTCGCAATGAGCCTGTCGAAGTGCACCCAAACCCCGAAGGATAGATATATTATATGCGATCTTACTTATATTTCAAGAAGGAAAGGGTATACGCTTGATTCATATAATAGAAGCATTCCTGCTCCGAATACACGCTCTTGCGCCTGCCCGCCTCTGGAGGAACGCGAATACGTAGTTTTCGGGAGTAAGTAAGTGTTGTATGGGGCATAAGTGGGGCATAAGTTAAGCCTCGCCATATTTTTTAAAGCAGGCTGATCATCAACTTTACTATTTCTAGTTTCATCAGTTTTTTTGCCGACTTGTCGCGTATTCTTTTCTTCTCGTTTATAATTATCTGATGGTGGGTCTTAATTATTTAACAGTCTTTTAATTCCCACCATCTTGTTAATATTTGCTCCTTAACAACTTACAATAGACAAATAAGGTGAGTGACTTCCAGAGGATTGGGTTTACTGGCTAAAACATTAGAACTACTGCGTAATTAGCGTTATCATGGATACAGGCAGAGAAAGGTATTTCATGATTAATGTTAATAAGCTCTTTAACAAACCGAATAAACTCTTAAGATTTACAGGTCTGACTATAGATCAGTATAAGGTATTGGCTGAGTGGTTAAAACCACTGTGGGAAACTGCCGAATTCAACCGTCTATGGAGAAACAACCGTAAGCGTGACCTAGGTGCCGGAAGAAAATACAAAGTAGAATCCCTGGAAAACAAACTCCTGGTTATTCTTATCTGGTACCGTACTTATTCGGTACTGGAACTGTTAGGCTGGATCTTTCAGTTGGATGCCACCAATATAGGCAGACTGATTGGCAAGCTGACTCCACTATTGGAACAGGCTGCTGATCCGCAACTTCTTGTTTATCTCAAAACAGCCCGGAGGAAAAGGAGAAAGATCCGCACCTGGGATGAATTTGTAGAGGAATTTCCTGATCTGGCTGAGATCATTATTGATTCAACAGAACAAAGAAGGAAACGTCCTGTTAACAGAAGAAGACAAAAGAATGTCTACTCCGGTAAGAAACATGCCCATACCATAAAGACACAAATTACGGTTTCCAAACGGGGCAGGATTCTTGATGTTTCCCAAAGCTATCCAGGCAGAATCCATGATAAGGCTGTTCTTGACAGGGAAAAGACGCTCATTCTTCTTCCCGGGAAAACCAGGAAACGAATGGATAAGGGATATGATGGAGTGATTAAAGATCATCCCGGATTTAATATCATCCTTCCTCACAAACGAAGACGAAACAGCCCTCCCTTAACCCGTGGCCAGAAACAGGCTAATACCATTCGGGCCAGAGAGCGGGTTATGGGTGAGAATACCATTGCCAGGCTCAAGAAATATCCCATTCTTTCAGACAGATACCGTTCCAGTGAAGAAAGTTACAACCAGCATTTTAGAAATATAGCTGCTTTATGTAACTTCAGACTTCTTTACAAAGAAGAATATATCACCTGAAACATTTTTCACCTTATGAGTTTACTTGGTTTGTTAATGTGCTAATTACGCAGATGATCTATTGTAAATCACCATCAACTGGTAAAGAAAACAGCAGGCAACCAGATACGGCCAGGCGTCAGGACCTTTACGGTCAAGTTTGCCCCGGGCATTAAAAGCCAGGAGAAACCTTTCGTAGAAGGGTTCCACGGTTTTCTTTCTTCTGTCATAGGTCACGCTTTTAGGTGTTAGCTTGGGGTTTCTCTTACTGGGAGAATGCAAGCTTCTTCCTGTCTTTTGCAAAAGATTATTAAGATCCTGATCATAATATTCACTGTCAGCTGAAACTATTCCCTTCTTCACCTTTGGAAGAAGACAGGTGATTGTTTTTACCGCGGTATTACCCCGTATAACCAGTGATCTCCCTAGGGCAATAACAGGAATAACTAGTTTACCTGTTGTGACAAACACATCCAGGGCATGACCAAATACCCAGCCTCTATAGGCGGAGACTCCCCAGCCGGCAGTAGGATCAATATTACGGACTTTATCAGGTATGATTCCTTTTACTTGATCTTTCCTGTGCCATATACCGCCATAAGCTGCAAACATCCTGTTATCAAGGGATAATCTGGCTATACCGAGTCCTAATCTTTTAACCAGCAGTAACACAGCAGAAAGCATGTATTTCTGGATTGCCAACATACTCCTCTTAAATCTCCTGTTAAATGTCCTTCTGTTAGGAATACTACCACCGGGAAAAGGAATCGTCTTTCTAATCTCTTCCGCCTGGTAGTCTTCTTTACTAGTCAGGAATGCATACAGTCCTCTGACTGACAGCTTTTTAGCAGCCATGACCAGAAGACAGCAGACTATGACTTTTATTGAATACACAAATGGTCTTCCTACCTTCCTGGGAAGTTTAATCTCCGGAAGAATATTAAGGACGATCTTTAATATCTTCACAAGGAGCAGGTCTTGTGGTATCAATTAATTGTCACCTCCTTTTCTCTGCCTACAATTAGAGTTTAGGGGGTGATATTCGTCTATTGCAAGTTGTTAAGGTACTGGTGGGAATTATGTCCCACCTTCAATTAAATTATTAATATGATCAAAAAACATATTAGAAAGATAGTTATTTTGGCCGTATTCCTTATTATCGGTTTCCTTGTATACAGGAATTTCACCTCCAGGAATAAAAACGGTAAAACTGAATCCGTCCGGGTAACCAGAGGCAATCTGGAAGATATAATGACCATATCCGGAGAAATTGATGCTGAAGAACATGTAAATCTCCGTTTCCAAACCGCCGGCAGAATTTCCTGGATTGGAGTAAAAGAAGGCGACTTGGTAAAAAAGTATCAGACCATCGCCTCTCTCGACCAGAAGGAACTGCAAAAAAACCTGCAGAAAGAACTCAACGATTTTATGAAATACAAATATGATTACGAGCAAACAACCGATACTTATAAAGATCAAGTCATAACCGATACTATAAAAAGGATAAAAGAAAAAGCAGGATTTGACCTTAACAGCTCGGTACTGGATGTGGAGCTGAAGGATATTTCACTCAAATATGCCAATCTAATTTCCCCAATTGAAGGACTTGTGGTCCGCGTAGACAGTCCGTATGCCGGAGTAAATATCTCTCTGCCGACCCAAGCTGAATTTGAAATCGTCAATCCGAAAACAGTTTATTTTTCTGCTCTGGCGGACCAGACAGAAGTCATCAAGCTCCAGGAAGATATGCTTGGAGAATTATCTTTGGATTCCTACCCGGATAATCCACTCAAGGGATCGATCAAAAATATTGCTTTTACTCCAAAAACAGGCGAATCAGGTACCGTATATAAGATCAAATTTATATTTGATGATAATAATGATATCTATAAGTACAAACTGGGCATGACCGGAGATCTGAGCTTTGTCACAAACAAAAAGGAAAACGTGCTTTATTTGCCTATAAAATTTATAAAAAATGAAAAAGATAAAAAATATGTCAATTTATGGAAAAACAAGGAAAAAGAGAAAATCTACATAGAAACAGGTCTGGAAACTGATAATTTAATAGAAATTACCAAGGGTTTATCTGAAAATGACACAATCGTTGATTAAACTGGTAGAGATCTGGAAAGAATACGAGCTGGTGGATGGAAATTTCGTGGCTTTGGAAAATGCTAATCTTGAAATAAAAAAAGGGGAATTCTCGAGCATCCTGGGACCTTCCGGTTCTGGTAAATCTACTCTTATGCATATAATCGGGCTTCTTGATCACCCGACCAGGGGCAAAATCTATATAGAAGGAAAAGATGTCTCCACTTTGAACGATGATGAGCTCTCTACATTGAGAAATGAATTTGTCGGTTTTGTGTTTCAACAGTTTAATCTGGTAAAGAAGCTCACCATCTCGGAAAACATCCTGCTACCCACAATATATACAAGAAGGAAAATTGATTATAATCCGAAAGAAAAAGCCCGCGAACTCATCCAGAAATTCGGCCTTAATGGCAAAGAAAATTCTTATCCCAACAAGATTTCAGGAGGACAACAGCAAAGAGTAGCTATAGCAAGGGCATTAATCACTAACCCGAAGCTCATATTGGCCGATGAACCAACCGGTAATCTGGATACCAAAACAGGTGACAATATCCTGGCTCTTCTGAAGGAGCTAAATATAAAGGATAAAATGACCGTAATTATTGTAACGCATGAAAAAGATGTAGCTGACCAAACCAAAAGAAAAATCATGATAAGAGACGGGAAAATCGAAAATTAGAAACTGTCAACCTATCTCTTTTTACGAAAAAGTGATAATAATTCTAATTGTTTTACTTTGATTCTTGAGCTTCTCGTATGCAGTATTTTATTTTTATTTTGAAGACAGCTTTTGAGGATTTCAGGAGAAATAAAGTCCGGACACTTCTGACCTCTCTGGGTATACTTATTGGAGTTTCTTCAGTAGTACTCCTAATATCATTCGGACTTGGTCTTAAACAATACATTAAGGATCAGTTTGAAAGCTTGGGAACTAATCTAATCATTGTCCTCCCCGGTAAAATCCTACAAGGAGGAGGCTTTAGAAGCGGTGGAGGTTCGCTGGGAGGAGCCAGGTTTGATGATAAAGATGTAGCCAGTTTAAAAAAAATTGACACAGCTCAATATGTGGTCCCTGTTTTCACCAAAACAGTTACAGTAGGAGGAAACGGTAATACGGAAATTTCAGACCTCTATGCTACTGCCGCGGATATTTTTCCCATCAGGAATCTGGAAATCGGATATGGAAGGTTTTTTGAGAAGGTTGATTTGGAAAAAAGAGGCAAAATTGTGGTAATAGGTTCTAAGATTGCCGAAAAAATATTCGGCTCAGCTGAGAATGCTTTGGATAAGATAATAAAAATTGAAAACCAGGGTTTTAAAATAATCGGTATAATAAAATCTAAAGGAGGAGGAGGCTTCGGAGGACCAGATTTTGATACCTTTTCTTACGTTCCTTATAAATCCGCATACACCTTTAATCCTGACAAAAAATTTTTCGCTTTCTACATAAAAGCTCGAAACGAAGAAGTAATTGAACAAACTAAGCAAAATATTAAAGATACACTCCTTAAGCGATATAAGGAAGACGACTTCTCCGTACTGGAACAAACCGAGATTTTGGATGCGGTCAGCTCAATCTTTGCCATGTTAAATATCGTACTTGTAGCAATAGCCACTATCTCCCTGGTGGTAGGAGGTATAGGAATTATGAATATTATGTATGTCACTGTAACGGAAAGAACCGGGGAGATCGGTATTCGAAGAGCAATCGGGGCTAGAAAAAAAGATATTCTCTCTCAATTTATCCTGGAATCAGTAATTCTTTCGCTTCTGGGCGGACTTCTGGGACTACTCGTAAGTTTCCTGATTGTGCTTTTGATACACAATTTCTTCCCTGCATATATCGATCTGCAGTCAATTCTTATAGCCATCGGAGTCTCATCTGCGATAGGTATTGTGTTTGGCGTATTCCCCGCTAAGAAAGCAGCAGATCTCTCACCAATTGACGCAATCCGCTATGAGTGAGATGTACTTTCTTCCAAACAATCAATAACCAATCACTAATCACTACCAACTACTAACTATTTAACTATTAACCATCAACAATCAACCATTAACCATCAACTATGAACCATGAACTAATAACTAATTACCATTCCCCCACTTTTCCAAAGCTTTAGCGAGTTCAAAATGGTTTTTGGCATATTCATCCAACCTTATTCCTTGGCTGACTGCTTCTCTTGCCTGTACTGCTGCTATTGCACCTTTATATGTCCCTTCCGGATGTCCGTGTATGCCTCCGCCAAAATTAATTAGAAGATCATTTCCCAGAATTTTTACCACATCCGGAAGATGACCAGGATGGAGACCTCCTGAAGCAACGGGTAAAACCGTCTTTAATCCATACCATTCTGCCCTCAAAAAATTATCTATTTTCGTAACTTCCTCTTTACCCCCTTCCATCTTTCCCACTACAGTACCGGTATGCAGGGAATCTACGCCGGCAAGACGAGAAAGTTTGGCCAGAACCAGCATGGAGATACCATACTGTTTTGACCTGGTAAAAGCGGCATGCATAGCCCTATGGGCATGTATCATTTTCCCGTAGTTTTTGTTCCTCATACCACACACTGCAGCAAAACCGGCTGTCAGGATATCAATCATATGACAGTTTCCTCCATTTTCTACTACGAACTCTGCTCTTTTCTGCATTTCCTCATATGAAGCGGTAATATTATATGCGTAAATTTTCTCATTCCCTTTCCCTAAATAACCTTTTTCCTTCATACGGGTGGTACCTTCCCTTACCCTGTCATAAAAATTGTTATATATCTGGCTCGTCAGATTTTCATCATCTTTCACCAGATTCACTCCTCCGTCATATACAGCCATAGCGGCATCAATATGATCTTTACTGGACAGACCCAATTTCGGCTTGATGATTGAACCAAGTAAAGGCATCTCCTTTACTCCAGCCATATTTCTTACGCCTGTTATGCCTAAAGCAGGACCGGGAAAGGCTTTTATATATTCTTCCGGAAAATCAATGTCTTCCAATCTCAAAGCTGATATTTCCAGTAAACCGAAGATATTACCGGCTATCGAAGATAATAACTGGGGAATATTCCCTGCTTCAAACAAATCCAAAGGATAAGCAATTTTCAAAAAACCGGAAGATTCATCTTTTTCTATCACTTTTGCATGTAAATTATCCCATGAAGTTTTTGTCTGTAAGAACACATCAGTCCAGGTACCGACTGATGACTCCGCTGCTACTCCTCCTGCTGTCCGGTCAAATGGCTGACCTTCTGATCCAAGATGAAAGCTGGCAAAAATATATTTATTTTTATCTAATTTTTCGCCTATCGAAAGATAGGTATTATATGTATTCGGCATGAGTTTTCTCCTTTATAAAAGAATATAATAATGTTGCTAGACTATTTATTTTAGAACCCTTTATGATACCCTTCTCGCTGATTATTTTTATATTTTCTGCATAAGGAATATAATCAAAGACCGGCGTATAAAATTTTAAACCTTTTGGCGCGCCGCTCCATATTTCTTTTCCAGATCTGAATTCTATTACTTGATAATCAAACGGACGAGGGTCGAACTTTAGAAGAATGCTGGTACAATATACGGGAACCTTAAGCTTCTTGGCGGTAAGACAAATACCTAAGGTTCCGATTTTATTCACAAAACCATTATAACTTAAAAGATCAGCACCCAAAAATATCGCATCAATCCGTGTCTTATGCACGGTCAATAATGAGGCTACGGCATCATCTATGATCAAACTAACATTTGTTAACCCTTCATCTAGTAATTCTTTCACTGTAATTCTACCCTGATATAACGGTCTTGTTTCTGTAGCGATAACTGAAAATCTTTTCCCCATTTTCCATGCCTTTACAAACATGGAAACAACCGTGGATGAATGGCAATGCGTAAGATATATTCCTCCGTCATGAATCACTTCAACTCCGGTATCTCCCATTTTTGCCTTGGCATCATAAATCATTTTTTCATAACAATCGCATCGTTCTAAATAAAAATCAGCATCTTTTGATTCTTTCTGAAAAATAAATCTGACGGCATTTTGGGCCAGAGGTTCGGTGGGTCTCGCATAAGCCAGCGCTTTGGCGACTTTATATAAGGTCTGGAAAACCGACTTGGTATTATTATTTGCTCCTAGCCTGATACCGGCAAGGGTAGCTAAGGCTACGTTTGTAGCACCCTGAGTTCTTAATGTCTTTATGTCTTTTTCTATTTCTATTATTTTGTCCATAATATAACCATGCATATTCAATCCTACAACCATAGGTAACACCACGTCAAACAATTTGCAATCTGAATAGTATCCGTCAAAGTTGGTATAATAATTTCATATGGATGCAATTTGCATTAAGGGAATAAGTAAAAGTTTTGGTCAGTGCCATGCTGTTTCTGATGTGAATATTAGTATAAATGAGGGAAAAATATACGCTCTGATCGGGCCAAACGGGTCCGGTAAAACTACGCTTATTAAAATGATTACAGGACTCCTTATTCCGGACAGCGGAAAAGTTACTATTTATGACTATGACATACAAAAAGAACCGGAAATGGCAAAAACCAAATTTGGTTACATTGCTGATGATCCATCCGTTTATGAATACTTAACCGGGATTGAATTCTTATCTCTAACCGGAAGTTTAAGAGGTCTTCACCATCATGAAATTCATGATTATATCGATGAATTATCAGGTATTTTCCCGATAAAAGACATTCTTTACCAACCCATGGTCCAATATTCCCGAGGAAACAAACAAAAAGTAGCATTCCTGTCAGCTCTTTTGGCTAAACCTAAAATATTGATTATTGATGAACCTATTGTCGGGCTTGATCCAACCAGCATTAGTACTTTCGGTAAAACGCTGAGTAAATTTGCTAAAAAGGGAGGTTCTGTATTTATGGCCACTCACATCCTTTCTTTTGCCCAAGATTATGCAACTAGAGTCGGAGTTATGCAAAATGGGAAGATTGTAGATGAACGCCAGATTAAGAGTTCAACCCGTCTCGAGGAGCTTTACAATCTGGATATACTGAAACAACCGAAGGAATGTTCCAGCATATACCCTTCTAAACTGATTCCGATTAAATCGGAATACAGTAAGAAGGGTATATAAAACAATGAAAGGAATTATCACGCTCCTTTATTATGACTTCTTGGGACTTATAGCATGGTTTAAAACCCAGACTGCTAGTAAAGTTTTTATCCTTCTAGTATTTCTGGCCGTATTATCCGGAGTATCTTTATCTATCTTTATAGCCTGCAAAACCTTTTTCTACAGTCTGTCTCTTTCAGAAAAATACGGCTTACTAACCGTAAAATACATCATCCATGCAGCAATCGTAATCATCTCCTGGTTTGCATTGTCCACATCTACCATCTCAGTATATGGATTTCTAGTAAAATCAGACAAACAATTTGAGTTCCTTCTGTCTTATCCGATTAAAGCTTATCTTATACCTCTTTTTCTTTTCATCAAATCTACTTTTATGAATTCGCTGTTTGTCCTTATGATTTTCATACCTATCGGAATCGCTTACGTGAACATTTTTCAGACTGCGTCTTTCACTGGATTTATATTCAGATTCACTTTCACTCTGATTCTGCTTATTGTTCTTACCAACAGTATTGCATCGGTAATAGGATACATACTGGCAAAATATATTAGACGTAAAGGTTACCTTGCCGGTATTCTGACAATGTCGATTTTTATGTTTATCATGCTTCTTATTGTAAATATCATTTTCCCGGAAGGAATAAATAAACTTTATACGGCAAATAACCATGATTTTATGGAAATTTATAACAACCTGCCATTATCCAACTCCTATCTCCCAACCTTCTGGATGACCGAAATAATCACACAAGGCATTAATATTTTCGGAATTTATCTTTCATTCCTTACAATTGCAATTCTGTTTACTTCGATCCATTTCCAGAACAACAGGTTTCTTTCCGTTTTTCGTGATCTTTTATCCCATCCTTTCAGTTTAAGAAGCAGACATAAGGATTCCTATAAACCAACCGTTCAATTTCTCTGGAATAAATTACCGCTCGAATTCAAAGATTTGCTATCAATTACTCGTCTTCCTTCTGAAATAGGATATGCTTTCTTTTTAATCTCGATTGATCTCTTCTTTTATTTTCTTATTTCCCGGATCAGGGACGTAAACTATTTTCCCATCCAATTACAGTACGCTTTTATGCTTTTCGTATTTGCATGGCTTCAATTTATCAACATCGCTTTTCTTTTGAGGATTGTCTATCCGCTCATGGCTAAAGAAGGCCCGAATGCATGGTATATTTTCACATTGCCGATTTCTAAATTAAGAATTTTATTCTCAAAAATATGGCTGGCGCTAATTGTTTCCATACCCTTCCTCATTTTCACCTCTTTTGCCTGGATGATTGTTCCATTTAATAAATCTGATCACTGGCAATTCATAATCATCAGTGTTATGTCATTTCTAACTATCGCTTTGGCAAATGTGCTTTTTGGAACAATTTTCCCGAATTTCTCCCAGGGAAAAGATCCGGAAAAAGTAAGTACCAGCGGTATGGGTATCGTAACATTATTTTTTTCCTTCCTAGTTATTATATTTTCTGGGTATTTAATTTTAGAACTGCAAAAGGGTTTGATTTCTATCTGTATGCTTTATCTTTTTCATCTTTTTTTCATTGTT
>Ga0210031_1002553_pt1 | contig 10906 bp, 6 predicted proteins | sample CryGeyCG2014_080_FD_185455 | JGI IMG/M metagenome (GOLD analysis project Ga0210031, IMG submission 185455) | Groundwater microbial communities from aquifer - Crystal Geyser CG03_land_8/20/14_0.80 (SPAdes) (version 2) | ecosystem: Environmental > Aquatic > Deep subsurface > Groundwater | place... | reverse complement strand
AGAGCAAGGCAAGGCTTCCACTGGCAACCATCTTATAGAGTTCATACAACTTGATCTTGAGATTATAGATGCAAAGCGTGAGGATATTCTAGAACTCATAGAGAAGATGATTGTTGATGCTTTTAGAAACTTGAATGAAAAATTTGGTAAGGTTTTAAGAGCCATGAATTCGAAATTCTCTATTCCAGAAATTCCTTTTAATCGTGTGAAATACCTGGATGTATATCGAATTTACGGTAAAGATTTCGATAGTATTCTATCGAGAAAAGCAACTCAGCCTTTCTGGCTAATTGACATTCCGATTGAGAAGAGAGAATTTTATGATAAACTTAGCGGTAATGGAAGAACCCTGATAGATATGGATTTAATCTATCCATATGGGTTTGGCGAGGCTCTTTCTGGAGGGGAAAGAGAGTATCAGTACGATAAAATAATCTCCCGAATGAAATTCAAAGGAAACGATGAAAATTCTCTTAAATGGTATCTTGACGAAGTAAAGAAAGGTATTCCACCTTCCGCAGGATGTGGAATAGGTATTGAGCGATTGATAAGATTTATTTGTAATCTTAAAAGTGTTGCAGAGGCAAGATTATTTGCTAAACTTCCTGGAACACTTTCTATTTGATATAAATAAACTCATAAGGTTTCCTTTTTTCCAGTTTTTTCCAAATTCTTTTTCTTCATCATATTCTGCCTCCTCATAAATTTTTGTATAGTTTTTATATGAGGCAATAAATTTTTATAGTGACGAAGTCGAGTAGAACTAAAAATTCTTTTAAAAATGTGGAACTTTTTTGTGAGTTTGAGAGTCTTATATATGAGAGGGAAAAAAGTCATGAGAAAGGAGATGGTAGAATATGAAGAAATTAGTCCAAAGCAAGGGATTCAAATTAGCGCTAACGCTCATAATTATTGTAGGACTTGGAATAACCGTTTATGGAGTCTTAAATATACTCCTTAAAAATAAAGATGAAAACAAAAATGAATTGTCATTAAACCAATCCACAGTTGAGATCAAAGCCGTTTATTTAATGCCAGTTACCGGTGGGCAGATTACCAAAAAGGACTTAGAGATCCACCCAGAGATTTTGCCTGTAACTGATTTTGAAACATTGGCTTCTCATACCAATAAACACATTGCTATATGGATTGATAAGGATGCGGTAGACCTATTACCCGAAGGATGGCTCAACCAGGAGCCACAAAAGTATTATCCGATTGTTTTGGTTGGCTATAACAATGCGCTTTATTCTATGCGTGAAAAATTGCATTTTCCAATTCATGGGCCTAAGGTTGATTGGAGTAAACAGAAATTAGAGCCCGGTTTTAGCGTCTGGATGATAGAAAAAGATACCCCCAATGAAACATCTGCTTTTATGAAAGGCTATGCAGAGTCTGTAACAGCTGAACGCATTTTAGAGGTAAGCAACGAACTCCTCAAGAAGAGCTTCTCAATTATTGAGTATAAGAATACTCAATACGGTTTTACTTTTTCGTTACCTTTAACCTGGCAAGGATATTCCATAGCAGGAAATAAATGGGAAGGGGAGGCCTCAGTTCAAGGAAGCGATGTGGTTGTTGAGAAGGGTCCGATAATTCTCATAAGGCACCCGCAGTGGACAAGAGAAAATCCAAGGCAGAATATCCCGATAATGGTTTTTACAATTAGTGAGTGGAATGAACTTCAGCAGGAGAAATTCTATCTTGGTGCAGCACCAATTGGTCCTGCAGAACTCGGACGCAACAAGAAATATGTATTTGCACTTCCTGCACGTTACAATGTTGCACTCCCGCCAGGATTTGAAGAAGTTGAAGAGATTTTAGAAAATCACCCTCTTAAACCATTCTGAGGAGTGTATAATTTGAAGTTAAAGAGTAGTAGAATATAAACGAAAGGAGATGGTTTTATGAAAAAAGTTATTGTAGCAGTAATTTTGGTTGTGCTTTTAACGAGTTTTACAGGGTGTGGTGTTAAGCAAACAGGAACAACTCCAAGCAACCCGATTCCTCAAGAACAAACGAAGATTGTAAAATTTGATTCTTCACCTCAGGGGGCAGAGGTGTTTGTTGATAACTATCAAATTGGACAAACGCCCGTTGAATACAAACTTCCAATCGGCACTCACAGTATTTTGGTAAAGAAAGATGGATTTGAATATTATTATGAAAATATTGATGTGACAAATGGTGGAAAGGAGCAGTCAATTATGGCAGTGCTTAAGAAAGAACTTCTACAATACGGAGGGGTTGTTCAGTTTAATGATAGGCCAATAATTGGAAATGGTTACCCTGATTTATCCTACTCTGGTATTTATCTTAATGATACGGTGAATATAAATGGATTTACGAAGTTAGACTCATTTGACCTTCTTTTTCCATCGGGAAAGAGTATCCATTTTGAGACAGAGAAGACAGACTACAAAGATGCATACGGTAAAGACATTAGAAAGTTCTCTAAAACGGTAACATTTGATGAGATAGGAGAGTATAAGATATTTTCGGATAACAGAATTGTAATATTCGGATCAGGTGGATATAAGGAGTTTAAATTTCAAGTCCTACACAAAGCAAAACTGGTAGACGCATTAACATTGGGAAGTTTGAATGGAAACCCTAAAGACGAAAATACAATCTTAGTTCCGGCTGGTAAAGAAATTACTGTAAAACTTTTATTAACCGATGGAAAAGGTAATATTTCAAGGAACAAACCAATTGGTCGTAACAATTTAAAGACCGATGAAAATGGTATAGTTCCAATCAAAATTGGAAGTAAGGAGATAAATGAAGGTCCATATGTAGTCTATGGAGATGTTTTGTGCTGGATATGTGACTACACAACATTTGATACAAACGGAAACCTTATTAAATCATGCTTCATGAGACCTAACCAGAAGGGCGAACTTGTTCAAGCTATCTCTCCCGAAGTTCCTCAAAAAACTTCTATAAAAAATGAGGATGGGCATATCTATATGCCTTTTGATTGTTCAGGGCTTTCTCTATCTGATTTAGGTTTTAAAGGTGACACTTTTGGAATGATTATCCACCCTAAAAATCCTTTGGTTATTTATACAAATTCATCCGTTTCAAAAGACGGAGGAAAGAGTTTTGAAAACTTTATGGATAACTTATCATTTAACACAATCGCAATAGACCCGAACCATCCCGAGGTTGTTTACGGCTGGTTGAATACAAATCCCTTCACCGTTAATGGCTTGTTGAAATCAAACGATTATGGTATGCATTTTACAAAGGCTTCTGATTTCAAATTCGTCAGCAAGATTGTCGTTGACCCTAAAAATTCAAAAACTATATACATCACTACTGATAAGGAGCTGTTGAAATCAAACGATGGCGGAAAAACATGGAAAACTTTCTTGAGCTGTCCTGCAACTCCCTGGATAAGCCCGCATAATACAAATATTATTTTTACTACTGATTGTGGATTTACACGGAGCGAAGATGGAGGCAAAACCTGGGATAACCTCAATTTCTTTAAGGACAGACCGCAAGAATGGAATGAGCCTCTTGAATTTGCTTTTGATCCTGTAAACCCGAATGTTGTTTATGGAATAACCTATTCTCATCTTTTTAAGTCAGAGGATAACGGTGATAACTGGATAATGCCTACAACACGATACCTTTTCGATTTGTGGAGTATGGCGGTTGACCCAACTAATCCTCAGAAAATATATTTAGGATGCAGTGATGGGATTTTAGAATCGGACGACGGAGGAAAAAACTTCAAAAACATTACCAATCCAACGCCTTCTCCAAACGCAAACTTTAGCGCTACTGTACAGGTGAATGCTAATGGAGAAGTATTTTCAATTCTATGCAGGATTCCTTTAAAAATGAGTCAAGATGGCAATTGGTTACCGCTGAACGATATCTTTCTTAAAGATGGTCCCGATTGGAAAATCATAGATGGAGTTTTTTATGTCGATGTAAAGACAGTTAAATCTCCAACTGCTGTCGTAGAGATTATTAAAGATAGGATAACATTCTACAGGCTCAGCTATATGGGACCGTAAAGAGAGGAATATATGAAGTTACTAAAAATAGAAAAATGATAGGAGGTTGAAATGTCTACTCGGCAAAAGATTTTATTGTTAATGCTTGTAGTTCTGGTATTTTTATCTGGCTGTGGAATCGCAAATAAGGGAAATACAAGTCCTTCAAATACTGGATCTACTTCAAGCGAAGCTGTGAAAACAAAACTTGTGCATATTGACTCTGACCCTCAGGAAGCAGTCGTGTTTATTGATGATAAACTTACAGTAATGACTCCATCTGATGTTGAACTTACACTGGGGCAACATTTTATCACTTTTGGGAAGTATGGCTACCAAGGTTGCATTTTAGAGGATGCAGAGGTAAAAGAGGATACAACAGAAATTAAGGTAAAACTTGAAAAAATCGTTGATGAAAATATCATTAGGCTTGTTAAAGATAGTTTGAGCAGCACACTATTAAATACTCCCTCAAAACTTACCTTTGTTTCAAAGGGTGCGCTCTACCTAAGTGATGATAGAGGTAAAACAATTGAAAAAGTAGCGGTGATAAACAGAAATTGTGAAGCAAGAATATTCGGTGTGTCTCCTTCCTCAAAGTGGGTTATTTTAAACATAAGTCCAAAGGATGCGAGAATAATTAGTGAACAATTCCTCTATGCGGTGAACATTGAAATGCTTGAGTTAATTAAGATTACAGAGGACGATTGGGAGGGTGGCTTTGAGGTTTCTTTTGAGTTAGGAGAAGATAGACTTATTTATGGATTTCAAGGCGTTAACGCGCCGTTTTGCAGTATTGCTGCTTTTGATCTCAACACAAAAGAGAATTCCTATTTGCTGGATTGTTCTAAAAATAGTGTGGAGAGAGCATATAAATTCGATATATCCCTTGATGGAAAATACATGGCGTATGCAGGCGGTAATGTTGAAGTTTTTCCTGATAATAGAACTGCCCTTTATCTAAAAAATCTTGAAACAGGTGAACTGAAAATGCTTGTTAAACCATCAAACCTTGACCCTAATATGGGAGGAGATTTCATTTCTAGTGCGTATTTCATAAACGGAAAGAAAGAGGTTCTTTATAGCGAAGAGATTTGGGAAAATAGCTCTACCTATAACCCTGTTACAAAATATTTTGTAGTAGACTTCGAAGGACATGCCAAAGAAATTACAGAAGATGATGCTTTTAAACTACTTGCGAACAATCGGCTTATTGAAGAAAAACTCAAAAGAGTATTAAACAAAAATCTCCATGTTAATGCACTCTTGGAGAAGTGCAATAAAATTGTTTTTACTGTTTTTGGTGACGATAACTCCGAAAAATTATTTTTGTGTGACAATAACCTTTCTAACATACAAGATACGGGTATTTCTGACCCTAACGATATAAATTTTTCTTACGGCTGTAAGTTTGTTTGTGAAACTTTGACGCACAGTCAAACTTCTGAAGCCCCCAAATCAACCTGGTATCTAATTGATGCTCAAACATCTACCAAAGTAAATTTGGGAGATGTTCTTAAAATGGACATTAACTCGGCAATTTATATAGGAAAATAATTTACCTACAAAAGGAGGCAAAAGACGTTTTGGAACAACTTTGGTAAGATTATCAAAAGCACTGCGTGGATGAGGCACAACTCTTCAGGAGCTTCAAAAGGCGTAGCGAATGAGCACGAAAGAGTAAGAATGCCTAAAATGAAAATTTTGTTTACATTAATGGTTTTGTTTATTTTGTTTTTTACATCATGCACGAATTTTAAAACTCAATCACAGTTTGAGAAAAATTTGCAGGAACTCCCTGCACTTATACCATACAGAGTGAGGGATAAGTGGGGATTCTCTAATAAAGACAAAAAAATCGTAATCCCAGCTATTTATGACTGGGTGGACTTTTTCAATGAGGGTCTTGCACGCGTTGCACTCAATGGTAAAGTAGGTTTCATAGATACACAGGGAAACATGGTAGCAAAATCTATTTATGATTGGTCGGATAATTTTAATAACGGCCTCGCAGCGGTAAGTTTAAATAGAAAGATGGGCTACATTGACAAGAAAGGGCATATGGTCATAGATCCAATTTTTGAAGAGGCTTTTCATTTTGATGAGAATGTTGCATGGGTAAAAATTAATGGAAAATGGGGTCTCATAGATATAAATGGGAACATGGTAGTAAAGCCAGATTATGATGACATTCGCTATGCAGCCAAAGGAATTTTTCGCTTTTGTATAGCGTATAAATGGGGCTTAATTGATAAAAAAGGGGATATATTAGTTAAACCTATTTATAATTTCATTGATTCTTTCCATGAAGGTCTTTCGTTTTTTGTAAATAGCGATGGCCGTTGTGGTTTTATAGATGAGAGAGGGAATATAGTAATAAAACCTGTTTATGATTGGGCAGATAATTTTCATGAAGGTTTTGCAGTTGTTAGAATCAATTGGAAATATGGCTTTATCGATAAAAAAGGAGAATTGGTGATACCTACTATGTATGATAACGTACAAAATTTTAGCGAGGGTCTTGCACCTGTAAAAGTTAATGAAAACGATAAGTGGGGATTTATAGATAAAAAAGGGAATATGGTAATAAATGACATTTTTGATGAGGTTTATACTTTTAGTGAAAATCTTGCATGTGTAAAAGTTAACGGTAAGTGGGGGTTCATAGATACGCAGGGAAACATGGTAATAAAACCTGTTTATGATTGTGCAAGTCCTTTTTCCGAAGGTCTATCTGTCGTCTGTCTTAATGGTAAGAATGGGGTCATTGATAAAAATGGTAAATTGGTAATACAGATTGTATATAATGCAATAACTTCTTTTAATGATGAGTTACTTTTTCTTAAGAATGGCCTTACATGGGCTGAAGTTGGCGACAAATGGGGCTACATCGATAAAAATGGCACGCAGTACTGGGAAGACCCAGCAATCTGGCCAATGTTCGGCTACAACGCACAGCACACGGGACAGTGCCCGTATGATACATCAAAAAACGACGGCAAGATCAAATGGAAATTTGAGACAGGAAGTCAAATTGCATCTTCTCCAGCCATTGCTTTGGACGGAACAGTTTATATTGCGTCAACTGATGATTACTTATATGCGCTGAAACCCGATGGAACGCTTAAGTGGAAATACCAGGTTAACGACTTTCGTTCTTCTCCTGCCATCGGTTTTGACGGCACAATTTACATGGGGTCAACGAATACAGGTGATGTAAATTACATATTCGCCATTAATCCCGATGGAACGTTGAAATGGAAATACCAAGGTAATGACAATTTCTCTTCCCCTGCTATTGCTCCTGATGGGACAATTTTTATAGGATCAAATGATAGTTATCTTTATGCATTGAATCCTGACGGGACTCTCAAATGGAATTTTAAAGCAGAAAGTGATATTTCTGGAGTAAATAATAGTATTTCTGGAGTTTCGATTGCACCTAATGGAACAATATACGTAAATTCGTTTCTGCACTTTCTTTACGCTCTTAACCCAGATGGTAGTTTGAAGTGGTCATATAAAACTGGTGGTCCTATTTATTCCACTCCTGTAGTTGCAGGAGATGGGACGATTTATATATGTTCTGGTGATTATGCCCTGAATATTTATACAGGGCCTAGTTATTATTACCTTTATGCACTGAATCCCAACGGCACACTCAAGTGGAAGTATCAAACAGGTAGCTACATTTTCTCTTCCCCTGCTATTGCTCCTGATGGGACAATTTTTATAGGATCAGATGATAGTTATCTTTATGCAATAAATCCCAATGGAACACTTAAATGGAAATACAAAACAGAAGGTCAGATTGAGTCTTCTCCTGTTGTTTCTTCAGATGGGACACTCTATGTAGGTGTTTGGGGTAACTATCTCTACGCACTAAATCCGAATGGCACTCTCAAATGGAGGTTTGAAGGATTGAAGCAGGAGAAGGGAGTTACAGTTCTTTCTTCTCCTGCAATTGCCGAAGATGGGACAATCTATATAGGAATGTGGGACGATTACCTCTATGCTATTGGAGAAAAATAAAAGACTTAGGAGGAAGGAGAGAATATGCTTTGTCTAAACTGCGGTAAAGAAGTACCAGACGAATCTAAAATCTGCCCATACTGCGGAACAGAATTACCCATTGAAGGGATGCCTGAAGAAAGAAAAAAGACAAAGAGAAAAAGAGGGCTACTTTTGATCCCTGTTATCGTGCTGTTAGCAATTGCAGGTTTATTCATCTACCTTCGATTATTCCCATCTAAGCATTCTGCAACTTTGGAAGCAATCTGGCCAATGTCCGAATACAACGCACAGCACACGGGACAGTGCCCGTATGATACATCAAAGAATAGAGGTGTAATCGTCTGGAAGTACAAAACTGAAAGTTTCATTGACTTGTCTCCAGTAATTTCTTCAGATGGCACTGTTTATGTTGACGATTCTGTTTACCTTTACGCAATAAACCAGGATGGATCACTGAAATGGAAGGTTGAAGTGGGGGGTAGGTCATATATCTTCCCTGCTATTGGATTGGGCGGGGGGGTAATCTACACAATCTCGCAAGAATATTCTAAAGAAGCTTATCTTTGTGCAATAAAACCTGGAGGAACAGTGAAATGGAAGCACAATATAGGTTACTTACCTTGTGGAGGGATTGCTATTGATTCAAATGGTACAATTTATTTTGGAGCATCAAAGTACATAGAGCCGAGTGACTTTTATCTTTATGCAATGACTCCCGATGAAAATGTAAAATGGAAATATAAAGTGACTTATTCATTTACTTGTCCTGCGATTGGGAAAGATGGTACAATTTACATAGCCACCTCTGAAGGTACTATGTTTGCAATAAACTCAGATGGCACCCTTAAATGGAAAAGTGAAATAGGAGGAGGTTGCTCTTCTGAGCCATTATCTATTGGACCTGATGGGACGATATATTTTGGTTCTATTGATAAAAACCTTTACGCAGTAAATTCTGATGGTACTCTAAAATGGAAGTATCAAACAGAGGGTTCAGTCGCATCTTCTCCTGCCGTCGCAACTGATGGAACAATTTTTGTAGGCTCATGCGACTTCTATCTGTATGCTATAAACCAAAATGGTACATTAAAATGGAAATACAAGATAGGCTATTGGTACTATGAAACAGGTCAGGGTATATTCTCCTCACCTGCAGTTTCCTCTGAAGGCACAGTTTACATATTAGGGAATCCGGGATATCTATTTGCATTTAGCCCGGATGGCACACTTAAATGGAAGACAGAAGCTATTAGCTTAGGTATAAGATCTCCTGCAATCTCTTCAAATGGGACGATTTATATCGGCTCACGGGATGGAAATCTATATGCGATTAGATAGAGTTTTAAAAAGAGTTATAGATTTATGAAGGAGGTTTTATGAAAAATTTTTAATGTTTTTAATTGCATTAATTCAAAGGGTGTAAAGGAGGTATATGATGTTTTGTCCAAATAGCAGTAAAGAAAAACCAGATGAATCCAAAATCTGTTCATTCTGTGGGGGGAAGATAACAAGTGCGAAGAAGCGCAGGAATTCTAATCTTAAAATTATTCTGCCAATTGTAATTGTGCTGTTCTTATTGTTTGCATCTTTTGCTGTATATCAAGTGATTAAAACGCACACTGGTACCAATCAGAAACAGGAAGTTCCAGCGAGCAATAGCACAAATAATGAGCAGAAAACCCTAATGCTCATCCCTTACAGGAAAGGCAACAAGTGGGGATACTGCGACAGAGATAAAAAGATAGTAATAAAACCTGTTTATGATGATGCAAATCCTTTTAGCGAAGACCTTGCAGCAGTTAAAATCAACGGCAAATGGGGATGTATTGACAAAAAAGGCAAGATGATAATACAGACTGTTTATGATGACATTAGACCTTTTTACGATGGACTCGCAGCTGTTACCGTTGATGATAAATGGGGATACATAGATACAAAAGGGAATATTGTAATAAAACCTATTTATGAATTGACAGAAGATTTTAGTGAAGGGTTTGCTTGGGTTAAGATTAATGGTAAGTTTGGCTCTATTAATACAAAGGGGAAAATGGTTATTCCAGCAATTTATGATTCGGCTAAGTATTATGCAAATATTTTTCAAAATGGTTTAGCAAGTGTTTACTATAATCCACCAATGTCTACTATCCAAGCTACATTTTGTGGCTACATTGATAAGAACGGCACGCAGTACTGGGAGAATTAAAAATGGCTTTTAATAAAATAACACTACAGGAGGTGCGATATGAAATTTTTTAAAATAAAGGTAGTTTCAAAGAAAACTGTTGTATTTTTACTTATGGTTGCGTTTGTTATAGGTTTTTCGGGGTGTGGCAAAAAGCAAACAAGCATTACCCCAATTAACCCTAATTCTCAAGAGCAGGCAAAAGTGGTTAAAATCGACTCTGATCCTCAGGGTGCGATTGTGTTTATTGATAATGGTGATGAATCATATAAAACTCCTTTTGAGTGTTCACTTGCAATTGGTCCCCATACTTTAATTGTTAAAAAGGAAGGTTATGAAGAGGTAAATAAAGGCATTATTGTAAAAGGGGATTCAAGGGATTTTTCTATAACTCTTTATAAGGTTTCTAAAAACTTATCATCCCCTTCGCCGCTTGGCCAAATTCTTTTTGATTCTGTTCCACACATTGCCTGTTGCTCTGCCGCTGCCACTGCGTATTCAAACATATTTTACGGTGAAACTTATGCCGTAAGTGGCAAAACGAGCTTAGAATCTTTTGAGCTTGTTTTGCCAAGTAAAAAGAAAGTACACTTTGACACGGAAAAAATCAGTGGGAATGAGGGAGAATTTTATAATCGGAAATTTTCTAAAACTGTTACATTTGATGAAGTTGGTATATACTCAATTTTATCCGATGGGG
>Ga0210031_1002545_pt1 | contig 10947 bp, 9 predicted proteins | sample CryGeyCG2014_080_FD_185455 | JGI IMG/M metagenome (GOLD analysis project Ga0210031, IMG submission 185455) | Groundwater microbial communities from aquifer - Crystal Geyser CG03_land_8/20/14_0.80 (SPAdes) (version 2) | ecosystem: Environmental > Aquatic > Deep subsurface > Groundwater | place... | reverse complement strand
TTGACACAGTGGTTACTGCCACTATGATGACGTGTAACTTGAATAAAAGTTCATTTCGACTTTTTTCAGAAAACGATTAATCGTTATAAGGAGTTTGTATGAAGTACGTTGTGACTACGGATAAGGATGTGGATACCGTTTGCAGTGAAATGGAAGTGGTGGTTCCTGCACATCAGTTTGGCATTGTTGCCGTGCATGATTTGCAAGAAACCATGCAGAAAAAAGGCGTTGAGTTTGATAAGGCCGTAAAGGTTTTTGAGATTTGCAATCCTAAAAAAGCGAAAGCGGTTTTGGAAAAAGACATGGACTTGGCAATTGCCTTACCCTGTCGGATTGCGGTGTATGAAGATAATGGACAAACCAAAATCAGTATGATGGCACCGGCCGCCATGTTAAAAGCACTGAATCCGGATCCTGAATTAGAAGTGATTGCGTTGGCGGTTGAGTCAAGCTTTAAAGCGATGATGGATCAACTCAAGTAGACTTAGCAGTCGATTAATAGAGCAACCCAAAAAGCCACAGTGGAATGCGCTTTTTATGCCCGACTTCCAAGTCGTCTAAGGCTAAAAAGGCCTGGTCTTGATGCTGGATTTGCGTTGTTTTTTTCTGGGCGCCACCCACTTCAAAAATGTATTGATCATTCACCAAAAAATCACCTTGATCATGATAATGCACCTGATGTTGATAACTGAGTTGAGAGACGAAAAAGCTTTCTCTCAGGCTGCCGGTATTCGGGTTGGCACACAATACTTGAAATAGGTTCGGGTTATTGAGCAGTAATTTATCGGGCTTATTGACCGCACGCATTCCTGAACCGCCTCTTAAACTGTACAGTAAATCAGCAGATTGCATCAGTTCAATATATTTGGCTAAGGTTGGCCAAGAGGTGCCAACCGCGCTACTGATTTTGGCCTTGTTTAGTTCAACGGGCGGTGTAGAACAGACCATGTATAAAATTTTTTTCAGTTTATCGAGTTTGTTGGAATCAATATGAAAGAGTGAGGTTAAATCAACATCAATGGTGTGATTAATAACCTCTAATAATTTGAGCGGATAATTTTCCAATGATTCTTGGTAAAAGGGGTAAGCGCCTGTTTCACAGTAGCGACGAAAATATTCAATCGGTCGAATTTTTTGAGTGATTTCAAAAGCCACTTCTTGGTGAGATTGTAGTAGGGATGGCAAAGGGATCACAGGTAAATTTAAGCCGGTTTCAATTTCGATATATTCTCGTAAAGATAAAATGGGTAAATGAAACATGACCGCACGTCGCGAAAGGTCGGCACTCATTTTAGTGAGTTGTAGCGCGGAAGAGCCTGAAAAGATCACTTGTAAATCAAAGGCGTCGTAAATCGCTTTTAGCGCACTGCCAAAATCTTTGGATTTGTGAATCTCATCCAGTAGGAGTAACTTGCCGCCTTCTTGGTAAAAGGTTTGTGCCAATGTCAATAAATCTTCTCCTGCCATCGCAGGGTGGTCACAGGATAAATAGAGTATTTTGGTTGGCGAGAGTTGAGAGGAATGAGCGTATTGCAACATTATCGTCGTTTTGCCGCTGCCTCTTGCACCGCGAATGCCGATTAGACGATCAGAAAAATCCATTTTGTCGAGTAAAAAGCGTCGATAGCTTGGCACAGAACGAGCCAAGATAAAGTTTGAGGTTTGCCGTAGGATGTCATTAATCATGGTTTAGTCCAAAATGGGGTTTGCTATAAAGTCCACTTTATACAAAAGCCTTATTGATAGCAAATGAATTTTAATACCCTAACAGGATTAATCTGGCGATTTAGAACTCGGTGGTGACTTTGTTTCGACCGGATTCTTTGGATTCGTAGAGTGCTTTATCGGCTTTGGAGACGGCATCATCCAGATCATTGCCGGAAAAGGTAATGCCTTGACTGATGGTAAATTTAACGCCGGTTTGTTTTTCTGATTCGGTTTCGATGGTGTGGCGTAATTTTTCGCAGAGATCTTCCACTTCACTGGTGTCTTCAATGGCACCAAATACACAGAATTCTTCGCCGCCAAAGCGAGCCACCAAATAGTTGGCAAAGATGGTTTGTAAACTGTGCGCCGTAAACACAATGGCCTCATCGCCTTTTTGGTGTCCATGGGTGTCGTTGACCGCTTTGAAATGGTCTATATCCGCCATCAGGGTAAAAAAGTACCCTTCTTGTTGTTGAATTTTTTTGAATTGGGTGTTTCCTGCTTCAAAGAAGTAGCCACGGTTATAAAGTCCTGTCAGGGCATCGGTTTGTGAGAGTCGTTCAATGGCTTGATAGGTTTCAGCTTGTTCGATGTTTTGATTCACTCGGGCATAAAACTCTTCGGGGGTGAAATTGGTATTAAAGAAGTCGTTGACACCATATTTCATCAGTTTAATGGCTTCGGTAATGTTTTTGCTGTCTTCACAGACAATAATCGGCAAATGATTTTGACTAAAGGTATCCCGCACTTTTTTTGTAAGTTCAAAAGCATTATTGGTGGCATCTGTTTGCACGCCGTCTATGACAACTAGACTTGGAACGGTGTTTTCGAGATCGGAAAGCAATTCGGATGAGTGCTCATAGAGGCTGACTTTAAATCGGTGGTTGCGCAACATGCCTAGAATCATGGAGCTGTTGTGATTTGTGGAACTGAGCATCCAGACTTCACGCTGGGCATTTTTATAAAGTCGATGCGTAATGCCAACCGCATAACGGATTGAGGAGAGGGTGTCTTTAATCACATAATCGGCGACTTTTAAGCGGAACATTTCTTCGCGGGTTTCTTCTTTAAAAGAGCCGGTTAACACCACGGTGGTAATATGTTGGCTTTTAAGGTAGTGCACGATTTCACCATTTGCTGAATCGGCTAGATGGAGGTCGCTGAGGCAGACAGCAATGTTTTTTCCTGAGCTTATAATTTGTTTGGCTTTGGCCATGGTATCGGCTAGATAAATGGGGCGCGAGGTCAGCTTTTCAAGTTCACTTTTTAGCAAACTGGCAATGGATTTTTGATCTTCAATAATTAAAAAGCAATCAGATGACATAGCGGAGTTCTCGTGAATGATGGATATTCTTATTAAGAAATTAGTTACTCACTATACATTTTTTAAAGAGGCGTAACAAGCCAATTTTGGGGTGAATTTTGACCAGGCCTGGTGATTTTTACACATAATAGGCATAAAAAAATTACTAATAAAAAGTGATTATTGGGCTATTGTTATATTTAGCGTTTGCGCTGACGCTATCGTCGGGGGAACTTTGTTATAATTCAGCGCCTGATAAAAGCATCGACAAAGCTGATGCCAATGAAAAGAGATCCTTTATTCAACCATGTTATGTCAAACCTATCCTGAACACTATGCCGATCAACTCGTTGAGAAGCAGCAACGCCTGGCTAATTTGCTTGGCGATTTGCCACAGTTTTCATGCTTTGCGTCTTCGCCGTCACATTATCGTGCGCGTGCCGAATTTCGGGTTTGGCATGAGGGTGATCGGCTTGATTATGTGATGTTTGACCCGGACACAAAGCATAAAAAAATTATTTTGAGTTGTCCAATGGTGTTGAAGTCGATTGATGAGCTGATGCCCAAACTGATTAAAAAAATTGCGGCCAGTGTAGCGTTGAAACACAAACTATTTGAGATCGATTTTTTAGCCACCTTGAGTGGCGAGATGTTGGTGACCTTAATCTATCGCCGTTCTCTGCAACAGAAAACAGATCAAGGCGTTATCACCGATCCGGAGTGGTTAGAAGCCGCAGATCGTTTAAAGGCCGGTTTGCCCATTACCCATTTGATGGGTCGGGCACGGAAACAAAAAATTTGCTTGGACGCAGATTTTGTCACTGAGCAATTAATGGTGGATGGCAGACGTTTTCAGTATCAGCAGGTTGAAAACAGCTTTACCCAGCCCAATGCGGAAATGGCGCAGAAGATGTTGCATTGGGCACGAAAAATGGCCGTTGAAGCCAATCCGAATCAGCAAGGGGATTTGATTGAGTTGTATTGCGGCAATGGTCATTTTTCAATTGCCTTGGCTGAACACTATCGTCAAGTTTTAGCCACTGAGATTTCCAAAACTTCGGTGGCGTCCGCTCAAGTCAATTTGAAAGCCAATCAAGTCGAGAATGTCACCGTTGTAAAAATGGCGGCAGAAGAGATTTCGGCAGCCTTGCAAGGTCAATCGTTTCAGCGGTTAAGAAATATTGATTTAACGGCTTATGATTTTCGGACAATTTTTGTCGATCCGCCTAGGTCAGGCTTGGATGATTTAACTCGGTCAATGGTGACTCAATTTGACACGATCATTTATATTTCATGCGACCCTGAAACCTTAGCAAGAGATTTAGCGATTATTTCACAAACGCATCAATTGGTGGCAACCGCGTTGTTTGATCAATTCCCTTACACGCACCATATTGAAAGCGGTGCCTTTTTACAAAGGAAGAAACCATGATACTGGCTTGGTTAGGGGCACTCAGTATCGGCTTGAGCTTAGGGCTATTGGGGTCTGGTGGTTCTATTTTAACCGTCCCGGTTTTGATTTACCTGGTGGGACAAGACCCAAAGGTGGCCATTGCCGGTTCTTTGTTAATTGTGGGCATTATTAGTCTGTCTTCGGCATTGCCCTATGCGATGCAAAAGCAAATTCGTTGGCGCACGGCAGTGTTGTTTGGTGGGCCGGGTATGTTGGGAGCCGCTTTAGGTGCGTGGGGTGCGCATTATGTGAGCAGTACGCTGCAAATGTTGGTATTTGCCGCTTTGCTATTATCAGCAGCCTATTTAATGTTTAGACCCGTTAAGTTGGATGAAACGGATTGTCCAACGTCTGAACGTGCCTTTTATAAAATTGCGTTAGACGGATTGGTGGTGGGTGCCATCACCGGTCTGGTGGGGGTTGGTGGCGGTTTTTTAATTATTCCGGCCTTGGTGTTACTGGGCGGTTTACCCATGCGATTGGCAGTGGGAACCAGTTTGGTGATTATTGCCGCAAAATCATTTGTGGGGTTTGCGGCTTACTTAAAAGTATTGGAAGCCCAGTCACTTAGTATTGATTGGCATATTATCTTGTTATTTTCAATTATTGGTGTGATCGGCGGCTGGCTTGGGCATAAAGCCAGTAGCATGGTTAATCAAGCCCTTTTAAAACAAGTCTTTGCGGTGTTTTTAGTGTTGATGGGGGCTTTTATTTTGTGGAAAAATATTGGCGGCTTAATGGCTTAACAACCAAACAAGCCTCTAATCATCTTCCACCCGGCGATGGCCGGCGCCCTGACGGTGTTGAACGGCTGTTAGCCTATCGCCTTCCAATTCATAGGCTTGAGCAAACCCTTTCACAAAATTGGCTTTAATGGGGGTGAGTTCAAACAGGTGAAAATCTGCCAGGTTGCGAAGGATCGAAATCATCTCGCCTAATTGCGCTTGCATGGCATCTAATAGTCCTGGCCAATCGGCATCGGTTCGTGCAATCGGCCGCGCCACAACTTGTATCGTTGCACGTTTGCGAGCGAATAAGTTACCGGCATCTTCTTCCGGCTCAATAAATAAGAGGCTCGCTGTTGGTGTGGTCATCAGGTTTTCAGTGTGCTGAGCCAATTCAGAAATAAAAATATAAAAATGGCCATTTTGTTGCAAAATTGGCGCATAACTGGCATCGGGCGTGGCAGATTGATTAACAGTTGCTAAAATAGCAGACTGGAATGAAGCGATATACGTATGGAAATCATCGGCAATTTGATCGACAGCAGGTTTCATCAAGGCATTCCTAAAATAATCCCAATTTTAACGCAATAGCAGCTTGGAAGGAATGTCATTGTCTATATCATCGAAACGATTCAGGTTAACCCCGTTTGGCAAACCACCGATATTGCTGTTTTGGCTGGGGTTGCTCGTTTTGGCACTGGCGAGTTTTTCTTTATCCTTGGGCGCGATTCCGATCGCCTTAAACGAACTTTTTTTCAGTTTAGTGGGTCAATCTAACCCTCCACAAACGGCGATGATTGTGACTGAAATTCGATTGCCTCGTGTGGTGTTGGCCATTTTAGTGGGGGCAGGCCTGGGTATTTCCGGCGCCGCTATGCAAGGTTTATTCCGTAATCCCTTAGCAGATCCGGGATTGGTGGGGGTTTCCAGTGGTGCCGCTTTGGGCGCGGTGACGATAATTGTATTGGGGGCGACCTGGTTCCACAGTTGGCTGAGTTATTTGGGGGTTGCCGCCTTACCCTTGGCGGCTTTTTTAGGCGGACTGGCGGTGACCAGTGTTATTTACCGACTATCAACCCGAAACGGTCAAACCGATGTTGGGCTGATGTTACTGGCCGGCGTGGCATTGAATGCCATCACCGGGGCCGCGATTGGTTTATTAAGCTATTTTGCTACGGCAGAGCAATTGCGCTCACTCACTTTTTGGAGTTTAGGGTCTTTGGCCGGTGCGAACTGGACATCCATCTCAATGGTTTCGTTTCCCATTTTATTAGCCGTGTTCGGATTGCCATTTGCGGCAAGAGGGCTGAATGCCTTTTTAATGGGTGAAGCCGTCTCGGCACACATGGGCTATGGAGTTAAACACCTTAAATGGTCGGTTATCGGCTTAACCGCGTTAGCAGTGGGGGCAGCGGTTTCAGTCAGTGGTGTGATTGGGTTTGTGGGGTTGGTCGCACCGCATATTGTCAGATCTTTGACCGGTCCCGATCATCGGTGGGTGATGCCGGGAAGTGCCTTGGTTGGTGCGATTTTGGTGCTTGGATCGGATATGGTTGCGCGTAGTTTGCTGGCACCGTCAGAAATTCCCATCGGTATTATGATGTCGGCAATCGGCGGCCCCTTCTTTTTATGGTTGCTGATGCAGCGCCGACCGAGAGTGGGGTTTTAAATGTTACGTACCCATCACTTATCCATTAAGCTGAATCACCAGCCCATTTTGACCGATCTGAATCTCACCTTTTCGCCTGGAAAGCTGACGATTTTATTAGGACCCAATGGTGCCGGGAAAACCACCTTGTTAAAAAGTTTGAGCGGAGACCTTCCCGAGGCAGACTCCCAAGTCTCGCTAGCCGAAAACTTGCTAGAGACATTTTCATCGGAAGATTTGGCAAAACATCGCGCCGTGATGCCGCAATCGATTCAATTGGATTTTCCTTTTCGGGTTGCCGAAGTGGTCGAAATGGGATTGATTCATCAGTTTTCTGCATTGAATCGGCCAAGCAAAGTGATGGAAGCTTTGTCGTGGTTTGATATGACAGCGCTCGCGCAGCGGAATTATTTAACGCTTTCCGGTGGGGAACAGCAGCGAGTGCAATTGGCCAGAGTGTTTGCGCAAATCGGCTTTCAAACCGAACTCGACAGTCGCTATTTGCTGCTGGATGAATGTACCGCTCATTTAGATTTAGCGCATCAGCACCAAGTGTTTAAATTGCTTAAAAATTGGGTGAAAGAACGCAGAATCAGCGCAATCATGGTATTACATGATTTAAATTTAGCATCACAATATGCCGATGAACTGGTGTTAATGCACCAAGGAAAATTGGTTTGTCAAGGCAGTGTACAGCAGGTGTTAACCGAACAGCGTATTGCACAAGTTTATGGTATCGATGTCACGATTCATCGTCATGTGAATGCGTGGCCAATGGTTGTGCCCAATTAACTGTGGGTTTTAATGAAGTCTTGAAACATTAAAAAGGGTAAGGGCTTAGAGAAGTAGTAGCCTTGGATGTCATGGCAACGGCGTTTTTCAAAAAAAGCCAATTGGGTTTGTGTTTCTAGACCTTCCACAGTCACTTTTAAGTTGAATGTTTGCGCCAAGGCCATAATGGCATTGACAACGGCCACACTTTCGTTGGAGTCGGGCACTTCGTCAACAAACGACTTATCTATCTTGAGTCGGGTAATCGGTAATTGTTGTAAGTAGTTCATTGAGGAATAGCCGGTACCAAAGTCGTCAATGGCTAAATCAATGCCCATTTTCCGGAACTCCCCGAGTGTTTGAATGGCCGATTGTTCATTGGTGGCGATATAGCTTTCGGTCACTTCCAGTTCGAGCGCCTTGGCCGGCATGTTTGTGGCTTTTAAGGCGGCTTTTACTGTGCTGAGCATATCGCTGTATTGCAGTTGGATATTAGAAACATTGACGCTGATTTGATCAAGGTTGATTCCCGCATCCTTTAGTCTAGACCAATCTGAGCAAGCTTGATTGAGAACCCATTGACCGATTTCAATAATGAGGTGTGTTTCTTCGGCAATTGAAATAAATTCATCCGGGTATATTTGGCCTAAACTGGCGCTGTTCCAGCGTAACAGCGCTTCTGCACCAACCACTTTTTTGGTGTGAATATCAATTTTCGGTTGGTAATGAAGGCGAAATTCATTGCCTATTTTGAGCGCCACTTTCAATGCTTGAATAATTTCTGTGCGCCTTTCAATAGAATCTGAGAGGTTTTTGGAATAGAAGCAGTAATTGTTTCGGCCATTGTCTTTGGCCATATACATGGCTAAATCAGCATTTTTGGTCAGCGTGATCGCGTCTTGCCCATGATCCGGGTAAACGGCGATACCAATACTGGTTGAGATGTTAATTTCATGTTCAAAACATTTGAAAGTGGGTTCAAAAGAACGAATAATGTTGAGCGAAATTCTCTCTAAGTCTTGCCGCGAATGAAATCGGTTGGTGAAGATATTAAATTCATCACCACCAATTCTTGCCAAGCCGTCATCTTGGTGTAGCGACTCTTTGAGTCGTTCAGCGACTTTTTGCAGTAATGTATCACCCACATCGTGCCCTAATGTATCGTTGATTTGTTTGAATTGATCTAAATCCAAAAACATGACCGCTAAGGGGCGTGAATGATGCTTGGCGAGGTTTAGCGCATACTCCAGTTCAAGGTTGAATAAACTACGATTCCCTAATTCTGTCAGCGAATCATGGGTGGAGACGTATTCGAGGTGTTCATGGGAGATTTTGAGTTCAGATTCTCGATGATCAATTGTTTGTGCCAGTTCATTGATTTGGCTAGAAATATCTTCGAGTTCATCCCCTGTTTTGACTAGAGGCGTCGGGCTGTAGTCCCCTTGTTTGATTTTGGCAATTTGCTGCATCAAATGGTTGATGGGGATTGATAATCGTATTTTTAAAAACTGATAGGCAATAAATAAAGCGACTGAAATCATCAATAATAAAAATAAAAGCAATTGTTTGCGGTTAGCAGTAAGCGCTTTATTCAAATGGGTTTTGTCCCATTCAAGCAATAAGTAAAGGGGGGAGTCTTCGGTGCTGAAACTGTAAATACTTTGATAGTCTTGGGCAGATTCAATAAAGTGGGTTTGTCGCTGTTTGGCGGTGAATAGGGGTTGAGCAAGGTCTTTATATTGAGGTGAGCTGGTCATGGATAAATTGACATTCAGTTCATCCGAAACCGATTTAAAATAGCCCGAATTTAATCTATCCGCCATTTCAAAATGGGCAAACGTTTTGTCAGAATTTTCTTTAAAGGTACTCTCGTGGGCAATAATGTATAGGCTGTTATCTAAATAGTGATAGGTGACAAGGCTGCCATGTTTTAATTGCGGTTGGGTGTAATATAATAAGTGTTTAAATTTGATCGAATGCGGGGCATGATAGGCTAATTTTTTATAGTCGTCTTCAGATTCCTGTTTGCTAAATAAGACTTTTTCGCCGTTTTCGTAAGAAATAAAATTGAGTGAATAGCCTTTTTCATTTTCATAAACAAACGCAATTAATTCTTCATTTTGATCATAAAGCGAAATGAAATGATTAAACGCATTTTTGACCTTTTCTAATAAGATATTTGCAATAATCTTTTTTTCTTCATCCAATAAAATCGCATTATAGTTTTGCTTGTCTTGATAATTATTAACCAGTGCAATGGAGGCATGAAGGGTTTTGTCTTGTGCGATTTGGTTTACGCCTTCCTCCAGTTTGAGTTTGGTCTTTTCAATATCCGTCACAACGCGATTTTCAGCATAACTGAATTTTAAACGCGTTTGGTTTTCATCGTTTTGTTTCAAAAAGAAATCAAAATATACCCCCATAATGGTTACAGTGATAACAATCGTCACTATGAGGATAAAAGAAATTTTGGTATTTAGAGTTGTTTTGTTCATGAAGGTGTTGTTGATTGACCCTGACTAGAAAATCGGTTTAACAGCATTGACATTGGTTTGATCAACAATTTTAACAGGGATAAAGTAGTGCTTGGGAACCGTGTCTCCATTTAAGATTTTCACGGCAAACTCAACCGATTTTTTGCCCCCTAACGGAAAGAGTACAGATGCAGTTTGTGTGCCTTTACGGATTGCTTCTTGGGCTTCACTGGTGTAATCACAGCCGACGGTAATTAACTTAGATGGATCCATATTAAATCGTTGTAAAGCACTGCGAGCGCCGCTCAGCATACTGTCGCTTTCAGAAAAGATGGCATCGACTTCAATCCCTTCTTTCAGCAACTTTTCCATTTCAATAATGGCGTCTCTGCGTAAATAGTTGCCGGTGCGTTTGATGATTTCTATTTTGGGATATTTTGCCATTTCCCGTAAAAATCCCTGGCTGCGTAAGTGAGTCACATCGGCAGTTTGAATGCCTTCCATTAATAAAACCCGGCCTTGACCGTTGAGTTTGTCAGCAATATAGCTTGCACCTAACTGGCCGATTTTAACATTGTCAGAATTGATAAATGTCGTGTAGCTTTTGGAATCAATACCTCTGTCTAAAATAATCACAGGAATGCCACTTTGATAGGCTTTGGTGATCACCGGCACCACCGCTTTGGCGTCATTGGTGCCGACGATGATTAAATCGACTTTTTGTTGAATAAAGTGATCGATTTGATAAATCAGTAAAGACGTTTTGCCCTTCGCATTTGAGGCAATAAACCGTAAATCAGGGTGAGCGGCAACCGCTTCTTGCACTTCATTCACTTGAGCCTTTCTAAAATCGTTTGCCATATCAT
>Ga0210031_1002534_pt1 | contig 10981 bp, 11 predicted proteins | sample CryGeyCG2014_080_FD_185455 | JGI IMG/M metagenome (GOLD analysis project Ga0210031, IMG submission 185455) | Groundwater microbial communities from aquifer - Crystal Geyser CG03_land_8/20/14_0.80 (SPAdes) (version 2) | ecosystem: Environmental > Aquatic > Deep subsurface > Groundwater | place... | reverse complement strand
TAAGTTAAAACTCCCCCTCTGGGGATTCTCTTTACAATCTTATAGATTTTCTTTTGGAATGGAGTCATTTAAAAGATCAATCTTTCGCCTGATGAATTGTAATTTGGCGGAAGGGAATTTCAATTCCTTCTTTATCAAAGGTGGTTTTAATTCTTTTCCGAAGTTCACCAGTCACATCCCATTGCTTTAAAGGTTTAGTTTCTCCTAAGATTTTAATTATCATTGCTGACTCGCCGAAATCATCAACTCTCAGAAACTGAGGAGGTTTTAAAATTAAATCTTTCCATTGAGGGTCTTCAGCCAATTCTTTACCTACTTTGTTTATGACCCCAATTACTTTATCTAAATTTTCTTTATAGGATATGCCAATATTAAGATTGACTCTGGCAAACTGCTTTGATAAATTAGAAGCTTTTTTTATTTCCCCGTTGGGAACATGATGAACAATACCGTCCAGATCTCTTAAAATAGTTTTTCTCAAATTTATATCCTCGACTAAACCGCAGGTTCCGTCCAAACAAACCACATCTCCTTCCCGATACTGATTTTCAATAATTATAAAAAGGCCAGCTAAAAAATCTCGGATCATATACTGGGCACCGAAACCCAAAGCCACTCCTAAAATTCCAGCCCCAGCTAAAATTGGTCCAACATTAATTCCCAATTCTGGTAAAATCATCATTATTGCCACTAACCAAACAATGACTTTTAAAGCTCCAACAAAGACACCAATTAAAGTATTTTGTCTTTTTCCTGTCGCCTCTTTAGTAGTGTCTCTTACTCCTTTTCTAATCGCTCTCTCAATAACTTTTCCTCCCAATCGATTAATTAAATAGGCAATAATTAAAATTAAAATTATTTTAATACCGTGGGAGATAAACCAGGGAATTAAACTTTGAAGAAAGTTTAGCATATGTTTTTATTTTATCACTTCTTTAAAAAGTTTTAAATAATCTCTTAAAAGTCTTGGTATCAAAAATTTTTCTTGGACGGTTTCTCGAGCTGCTTTACCTAACTCTTCTACTAATTGAGGATTTTTAATAAGTTGAGCAATTCTCTTGGCCATCTCTTTAGGATTAGAAACTAAAAATCCATTTTTACCATCTTGAATTTGAAGTTTGATACCACCAACCTTACCTCCAATTACTGCCTTTCTCTTCCACATTGCTTCGGTTACTGACAAGTTAAATCCTTCTCTAATTGATTTTTGTAAAATAATATCAGAGGCAGTTTGAAAAGCATTAACAAAGATGTCAACCTTTAAACTTCCTATTTGATCAGGATTAGAAAAAAGAAAAATATTTGGATCTCCTTCAACTGTCTTTTCTACTTCTTTAAATATTTTCATTGCCTCCGGGTCATCTCGAGCCAAAAAAAGCCCAACCAGAGCCAATTGCAAATCGGGAATTTTCTTTTTGGCTAATTTGTAAGCTTCGATCACCCCAAGAGGATCTTTCCAAGGGTCAAACCTGGAGACTTGACTAATTAAAGGTTTTTTAACATCTATGCCGAAACTCTCTAAAATTAGTCGGGCTTTTTTCAACTCCAGGGGTTTATTTTTTTCCATTAAGGGATCGATAGCCGGGGGAAAAGTCAATGCTCTTTCTTTTATTTCTTTTTGGATAAATTCTTTAGAAGTAAGGATAACTTTGTTGTACATTCTGAAAATTCCGACAAAGAAATTCCAGGCTTCTGGGTTGGGAGAGGTTAAATCAATGTGTAAACGGCAAATTGAGGGATGAAAGTGGGGTAAATACAAAATGACACCAGCTGGTTGAGGGTCGTGAATTATCCAAATGTCGGCTTTCATGTCTCTCATTAAAAAAGCGCTTCTTTCCATATGCTCTAAATATCTTACCCGGTGCCAAAAAGGGAAAGTGTATTCTTTTCCTTGAAGAGCATTGTGAATTTCTTTTGTAATTTTAAAAAAATCCTCTCTTGGTGGAATAGTATACCATTCAGCTTTTAAGCCCGCTCCTTTCATTAAAGGAACCAAACTTTTTAAAACCTCAGCCACCCCACCGCCACGGGGGGTAGAATTAACCATTATCACTTTGAGTCCTTTAAAATCTTTGGCCAGATTCTTTATTCCTTCCAAAAGCTCATCAGAAATAATTCCCTGATATTTTTCTAATTTTTGAATTGGTGTTTCAACGTGGGGCAACATAGTTAATTAAAAAATGATGGGCTTTTTTGAGAATTTCTTTGGCATTTTTGAAAGTTAACTTCTTAAAAGCTTCTTCGTATGATAACCATTCGTATCCGAGATGTTCAAAAGAGACTTTTACTTCTTTGGTTTTTGTTTCTGCCAACAAAAATGTGACAATTTTAAAAACATTTTTTCCTTTAAACTTAAAAAAATATTTTATCCATTCTTTAAAATCTTCGACAAGTCTAATATCATCTAAGCCCGTTTCCTCCCTAACTTCTCTTTTGATTGTCTCTTCGATTTTCTCTCCCTTCTCAATATGCCCTTTGGGAAAATCCCAATACTCCTTCGGTGCTTTAGCCGAAGAAGGATAATGTAAAAGAAGGTAGAGAACGTTCTTCCCTTCCTTCCTAAAAATTACTGCTCCGGCTGAACGCTCTACTGGCATAATTATTTAAACAATTTAAGTAATTTTTCTAAGGGTTGAGTATTGATAATATCTTCTTTTTCGGCCCAGCCGCGACGGGCTTGAGCAATTCCAAATTCAATGAATCTTAATTGGTCTTTATGATGTGAATCGGTATTTATTACCATTTTAACTCCAGCTTCTTTTGCCCTTCTGATATTTTCTGCGTTTAAATCTAATCTTTCTGGGAAAGAATTGATTTCCAAAATTGTTCCGGTCTCTTCAGCCACCCTCAAAATTTTATCAAAATCAATTTGGTATTCGTCTCTTCTTTTTAGTATTCTTCCGGTGGGATGGGAAATGATGTCAATATCGGGATTTTTCATTACATTTATAATTCTCTCTGTCATTTTTTCCTTTGGCATTTTAAAATTCGAGTGAACTCCAGCAATGACATAATCTAATTTTTTTAATGCCTCATCTCTTATATCAATTGAGCCATCATTTAAAATATTTGCCTCGCATCCCTGTAATATCTTGAATTTAGTATTTAGTATTTTGTATTTAGTATTTAGTTTGTCGATTTCTTTTCTTTGTTGAGATAGCTTCTTTTCATCTAATCCGTGTTCAATTCTTAAAAATTTAGTGTGGTCAGAAATTCCTATATATTCATAGCCCATATTTTGAGCAGCTTTTACCATTTCCATTATTGTATTTGTTCCACCATCCCATTGGGAATGACAGTGTAAATCTCCTTTAATGTCTTTGTAACCAATAATTTGGGGCAGCTTACCTGATAGTGCCGCTTCAATTTCTCCCTGATTTTCTCTCATTTCTGGCGGAATCCATTGCATCCCCAGGGCTTTATAAACTTCTTCTTCGGTTTTACCGGCAATCATTTTTGGACCTCGAAAGAGTCCATATTCTGAAAGTTTTAAATTTCTGTCCATAGCAATTTTTCTAGTAGCAATATTGTGTTCTTTAGACCCAGTAAAATATTGAAGGGCAGAGCCATAACTTCTAGCTGGCACTACCCTGATATCCATGTCAAAACCTTCTCTCATTCTGACTGATGATTTGGTGGAACCCTTTCCCCAAATTTTAATTATCCCAGGGAATCGAACAAAAAAATCCATCACTTTTCCCGGATTTTTGGAAATGACTAAAAAGTCGACATCACCAATTGTCTCTTTCATTCTTCTGACCGAGCCGGCTGGGTCAATTTTTTCAACTTCTTTTAAACTTTTTAACTTTTGATAAACCTCTTTGACAGTTGGCAAAATCTCTCCTAAAAGAAACCTTCCCTTACTTCTTTTTAAAAAATTAATGCCTTCCAAAATATTCTTTTCCGTTTTTTCACCAAAACCAAATAAAGAGGCGATTTTATGAGATTTAGCTGCTTTCTCTAAATCTTTCAAATTTCTAATTCCCAATTTTTGATAAAGAACTTTTGCCTTTTTTGGCCCCATTCCTTCAACAGCCATCAGCTCTTCTATATTGACTGGCGTTTTCTTTTTTAACTCTTCGTAATATTTAATCTTTCCAGTTTTTAAATATTCCTCAATTTTCTCAGCCATACTCTCCCCTATCCCGGGAATTTTCAATAATGCTTCCCTTCCTCCTTCTTTATAAATTTCTTCAACATCTTTTTCTAATCCCTCCAAAGTTAAAGCTGCCTTTTGATAAGCATAGGGTTTAAAAGCCACTCCTTCCATTTCGAGGTAATTGGCAATTTCATAAAAAATTTTTGCAATTTCCTGATTCTTCATGGACCGAGCTTCCATATTATGGAAGCGAAGGTGAAGATGAGAACCTTGTTCTCATCGCCCTTTAAAATGGCATCCTAAAGGGGGGGATTCTGGGAAAAAGTTTATCTCGGGGAGCAATTTCTTTATGGATGAGTAAGAGAAGAAGGGCTGAAATTATGGTCAAGGTCCCAACTAAAATAAAAACTACCCAAAACCCAAAAATAGCAACTAAAATGCCACCGATAGCTCCGGCAATTCCTGCTCCAAATCCCAAAGAAGTACTTTCTATTCCCCACTCAAAAGCTTCTTTCCCTTTATCAATGTGGCGAGTAAAAATGGCACTCCAGGCAGGCACTGCCATTGCCATTCCAATGGCATGAAGAAGTTGAAGAGAATAGATGTGCCAGGGAAGAGAAGAAATTAAAAAGCCAAAAGGAACAAGACCACTTAAAAAAGTACCAAAAACCATAAACCAAAAATCGTCTTTCTCTCCGCCTTTTTTGTCTAAAAATCTACCAATCGGAATCTGAATAAAAGATTTTGCAACCCAATAAATTAAGGAGGCGAAACCGGCAATTTTTGCTCCCTCAACTGGATTTCCAATGGCAATCTTTTGAACCAAAAATATGGCGAAAATTGGAGCAATTAATCCCCAACCGGAGTTTAAGAAAAAATCGCTGGAGATTAAGATTTTGATAGCCTTATTGATGGATTTTAACATATTAACCTTTAACTATTTTCACAATTATTTCTCTTTCTCTGGGCCGATTATCAAAGTCAATTAGGACGATCTGCTGCCATTGGCCCAGAACTAATTTTCCATCTTCAATTGGAATAGCTAAGCAAGGTTTCATCAGAGCCGCTCTAATGTGGGCATAACCATTGCAATCCCCCCACTTTTTACAATGCTCATAATTAGTATTCATGGGAGCGATTATTTCTAAAGCCCGCTTTAAATCTTTCATCGCCCCTTCTTCGTATTCAATTGTAGTCACAGCGCAGGTTGAATGGGCAACAAAAACTAAACAAATTCCATCTCTAACATCAGATTTCCCAACGATTTCTGAAACTCTATCAGTAATATCAATGATGTCGTTAAATCCTTTGGTGGAGATTCTAAATTTCATCTTTTTTAAAATTATTTAATTTTTTGAATAAAGTATTTTTCAACAAATCTATTCCTAATCTAAATAAGATTACTACCCCAACTAAAGCTATAATTAATTCTGCTCCTCGAATAATCATGGTGAAGGCGGTGGCGGTTCCTCCCCCAAGCCCGAGAGAACTAAAGGCAAAAGTTTGGATTGCCTCGTGAGAACCTAAAGCGGTTGGAATAGGAATCATCGCTGCTAAATAAGTAAAGCCAAGAATAGATAAAGCAGGTAAAGATGTAATACTTTTTCCTAAAAAAATTACTAAAAACCAGGTTCTAAAATACATTACCAACGCCCTCAAAAAAGAGAGAGAGAACACCTTCCACATTGCTATTTTTTTTGGCTTAAAGAAATTAAAAATCTCTTTTTCAATATCTAAAATTGAATTAGCGTGGTTTAATCTTTCAAGACCTAAAATTCTTAAAAGAGATTTTGCCATACTTTCTCTTTTAATAGTTTTAAAATAAAAGATGGAAATTCCAAAAGCAAAGAGTAAAAATGCCCCTCCAAAAATTATCCCTAAATTTCTTGGAGGAAGACCAATTGTATAGAGAAAAAATAAAATTCCAAAAAAAATAACTACGAGATTAGCTGTCCATTCTGTTATCCTATCTATAAAAACTGAAGCCATTCCTTTTGACCAAGGCACAAAATTTTTGGCTTTTAAAATATAACCTCGGAAAATTTCCCCAGCTAAAAGCAAAATTGGAGCTAAGAACATTACAGCAAAACCAGCTAAGTAAGGTCTAAATAATTCTCTAAAAGAGGTTTTAATATTTTCTCCTTTTAAAATCTCCTTCCATTTCCAATTCCCAATTAGCATCATCAAAAGAGTCAAACCAAAAATTACTAATCCCTGCCAACCAGTGAAAACTAAAAAGGCGTTTTTTATTTCCTGCCAACCCACTATCTTCCCAATCCAGATAAATAATCCCATTCCAACCGATAGAGAAACCAAAAAAAGCAAAAATTTTTTCATATTTTAATATTTCCTACTCTATCTAAAAATGGCTTTCTCCCAAACCTCTTTTTTAAGTCGAATATTAAAAATGGTAGCCCAAAAATTAAGGACATTTTTAAACCATAATCCTCGCCGAGGATTTTTTACTACCTCTTTAATCTCTTTTTCTGGATATAGTTTATAAAGCAGTCTTAAATCTTCCCAGGTTCCATAATTTAAAACCTGAGTAATAATGTATTCTTTATCCTCTTCCAAATCTAAATCTTTCGTATTGTAGGACCAGAGTACGCTTTGCAATTTTTGAAGAATTTTGTATTTCTTATTTTTCATAAAATCTATTTGAGATAAAACTTTTTAAAATCAGTAACAAATTTTATTAAAAATTTTTTAATTTCAGACCAATTTACTGGCTTAATATAGGTAACTTTTCTTTTTATCTTTTCTCTTTCAGCATCGGCAAAGTAAGTCAAAGCTCGAAGAGCCAAATAGGGATCGAAGCTTGGATATTTCTTTTCTGCTATTTCAAAAATTCTTTTCAGACCGAACTCTTTAATCAGAAAATAAATATCAATGAAATCTCTTTTTGTACCTCGCTGAATAATAGCCATTACTTTCATTGCGGCAATATCCTCTTTGGTAGCAATGAAAGGAAATTCTTTTTCTTTTATTGGGGAATAAATTAAAGGGTAGGGGTAATAAAAAAAACTCACTTCTTTCCCTTCGATTTTTACAATTAAAGTTTGCTCTGGAATTTGAATTAGTTTGATGTCTTGAAAATGACTTTCTAAATCTCTCAAAAGTTTTCTATTATCAAATTTTTTAAAGGTGTAAAAATCAAAGTCCACTGAGGTTCGGTGATTAATTTGCAAAGCTAAAGCAGTACCCCCGGCTAAATAAAATCCGTATTTTTTCAAAAACCCGAGCTTTTTCAACAAGCTAGCTTGCTTTAAACTAAGAACAGAGAGATACACAACTTAATTTTACAATAATTTCAGCAAAAAAACAAAATCCGCCATAATCAGTGGATTTTGTTAATCTTCAACTCTTTTCAAAACTTACAAAAGCAAGTCGTTCTCAAAATTATCGCTTATTACAGGTTTCTGTCTAACCTTCAGATAGGGCGGGATATTTGCTTTGGCATAATCAAAGGCTTCTTCTGCCACCACATCTGTTGGTTCTGATAATGACCCGTCTTTATCATGGTCATATTTATCTGCTTTACCCTGCAACATTCCCTCATTGACAAAATAGTGGCTAAATACTCCTTCTCCCAATTCTCCGGTAGTCGAATCTCCCTTTGAGTACACATAAGCTGACTGGTTTTCGCCGGTTGCCATAGAAACAAGTCTTCCATCACCAGCTACATCATTCTGCCCTCCAGCAAGACAAGTATCAAAAATAAAAGCAATCCTCGTGGTCTCAAAATCGCTGAACCAATATTTAAGTGTATCATCAAGTATGCCAACTATTTCCTTGCCATCGTGGACGATAAGCATTTCGTCTTTTCCGTCCGCCTCATCGCCAGAGGTATCGTCAACCCGTCCACCATGTCCGCTAAAAAAGAATACTACTTCGTCTCCCGGTTTTACACTGGGTTTTATTTTGTATAATACGGCGTCTTCAATGTTCGCGAAAGTAGCAGGCCCATCAGTAATTTCAAGATGATTAGGAGTTTCATCCCTGAATAAATAAATATTGTCCGAAGCGTATCCGTAGTTAACGAGGGCATTGTACATATTTACTGAATCTCCATCAGACCAACAAATATCGTAATCTTCGCCGGGATAATCACAAATTCCGATTACTACAGCGTGTTTCTTTGCTCCTTCCGGCAATGGTTGGGTTATAATTCCAGTTGCCTCACCTCCTGTTTTAGGAGGAGGAGAAGGTTTACCTTTTCCTTTTCCCACATCTTCAGAAAAAACTTTCTTTACCACTTCTATATTAGCAGCAGGAATGGGTTTAGGCGCTTCTCTATTTTGACCCTGCTGTTTTTCAAGTGGCGCTGCTTGAGAGACTAAAACTCCAGCCAAACTTAAAGTCAATCCCAGTATAACTGCGCTTACTAATAAAATACTAAATTTTCTTTTCATAATTTTAATTTCAATTCAATTTTATCTTCGACCTTTGAAAGGGGCCCAGCCATAGGCTGGGAGGATGCGGAGGGTGGGTTGTAGTCTAATCTTATTTTATTTCATCAAATGGCTTTGTCAAATTAAAACAAAATCCGCTAAAATCAAGCGGATTTTGCTATCTTCACAAGGAAAAAGAAAATTTTAATTGCTAATTGAGTCGCTGGTCTCTCCAGCTAGGATATACTCTTGGCCACCTTTCACTACTTTATTCACAGTAAAGATCGCTGTACCAGACTCTCTAATAAAGCCAGTTCTAAAACTCACTATTCCCTGTCCATCTGTAGTACCAGAAACAGTGCCACTATAAACTCCACTCCAGGTGCCATCTACTGTAGCATCGGCAATGGCTGGGCCTGAGGCATCGGTTTCAGTGACGGTCACTTTGGCTGTTACTCTCCACCATTTGACGACAACTTGTTTTGACAAATCAATATTCATCCAAGCAGTCGGAGCAGCTGGATTAACAGTGATGGATACTGTGGCAACATTGCTATCAACCGTGCCATCATTAGCAGTATAAGTAAAAGTATCAGTGCCAGTGAAATCTAGGTTAGGGATATAGGTTACCGTGTTATCTGCGTTGAGCGTTGTTGTGCCGTTGGTAGGTTGAGTCAGGTTAGTCACCGAGAGAGCATCTCCATCAACATCAGTATCATTAGCCAAGACGTTAATAGTAACTGCGGTATTCTTCTGGGTAGTAACACTGTCATTATTGGCCACCGGAGGATCATTGATAGCATTTACAGTAATGGAAACTGTGGTAGTATTACTATTTGCCTTACCATCGTTTGCAATGTAGGTGAACGTGTCAGTACCGTTAAAGTTTGCATTCGGAGTGTAAGTAATCAAGGCGCTGTCAGTATTAGGAGTTCCAAGGACACAGGCCTGATTGGTGATTCCACTAAGGGTGCCATTGGCAGGATTTTTTATAATGGAGAAAGTCAGGTCACACTCTTCAGGGTCAGATGCAGAAAGAGTAATCTCCCTAGCTACATCCTCATCGGTGCTCGTAGTAACATCATTAGCGGTGGGAGCTGTATTTGGTAGTCCAGCAGCCCATTGCAAAGCAGCATAGGCATCAACTAAGCCATAACCATAGGTATCATCTCTTCCAGTTGCTCCTTTATCTTCGGCAGTTTCTTGTAAAGCAGCTCTTATATCATCAGGAGTAGTAGCATTTCCCTTGGCAATTAACAAAGCCGCAATCCCCGAAACATGGGGAGTAGCCATTGAGGTTCCCTGGAAGAAATAGTAAGCGAAATCACACACCTGCCAACTACTTTGGAAGGTTTGCTGCAAAACTCCATCTTTATAGCCATCATTGTTTTGGTCCAAATTAGTATTTCCTCCTGGAGCCACTAAATCCAAAGATGGCCCATAGTTAGAATAAGGAGCCTTTTCTTCATCATACTGGGTAGCGCCAACAGCAATGACATAAGCATCGTAAGCGGCCGGATAGAGACAAGAACCATCATTATCATTCCCACAGGCAGCAACTACCGTCACCCCGTTTTCATAAGCATAGGCAACTGCATCTTTTAAGGTATTATCAGCAGCAGTTCCACCTAAACTCAAGTTAATCACTTTTGCTCCTTTATCAGCGGCGAATATAATTCCTTTAGCAACATTGGCATAAGTTCCCGAACCTCGGCTATCTAAGACTTTCACTGGCATTAAGCAGGTATTAAAAGCTACTCCAGCTACACCGAGATTATTATTAGTGCTTTGAGCAACGGTTCCGGCTACATGAGTTCCATGGCGATTGTCATCATTGGAATGACTATCATTATCAACAAAATCATAACCAGCTACAAAACAAGTCTTAGCTAAATCCGGAGTCTGACAATATTTGCCATAATCTTCATAGGCGATTCCAGTGTCAACAATTGCCACCACCACGCTAGAAGTTCCGGTCTGAATATCCCAGGCTTCTTCCATACCAATCCCACCATAAATAGGATTATCTAAGTGCCACTGATACTTGTAATAAGGGTCATTGGGAACCATCTGAGTATAAGCAATATAGTTTGGCTCAGCATAAATTACATCTACTCTCTTTTTAAATTCCTTTATTTTTTCTCCAACCTTTCCTTCAGGAACTTTAAGAACTCTAAATGGCTCTTTGTCTCCCTTGAATTTAACAATAATTTCATCTGGAACATATTCAGCTTTGCCGTTATTTGAACCATTCTTAGCCATAACTATTCCCGCTACAACTAAACCAACCAGCGCTATCGAACCTAAAATTATCAATCCAATTTTTATCTTTCCCATAGTTAATTTTTAATTAAATATTAAATTTTCTTGCCCCGTAGTGAGCTTTGCTCTACTACTGGGGTCGACCTTTATGAGGTTTAATCTCTACTTTTATTATATTTCCTCAAATCACCTTGTCAAACTGCCTTATTTGCAAAGTTTCAAAAGTTCT
>Ga0210031_1002528_pt1 | contig 10990 bp, 9 predicted proteins | sample CryGeyCG2014_080_FD_185455 | JGI IMG/M metagenome (GOLD analysis project Ga0210031, IMG submission 185455) | Groundwater microbial communities from aquifer - Crystal Geyser CG03_land_8/20/14_0.80 (SPAdes) (version 2) | ecosystem: Environmental > Aquatic > Deep subsurface > Groundwater | place... | reverse complement strand
AACTCGGCTTTGAACTTAATCACTTCTGCCTCGCCGGAAACAGTAGTTTCTGAACTGCGGTTGATTACATTCAAACCAGCGGCTGCGAAATCCAACCAGCATTTATCTGCAGTCTCGATGCCGCCGACAGTATTACAGGGAGCGGCCGGTCCTGCGGCATTTAAAAATGCCTGAACGGTATCAGCAGCTGTGGCTGGCTCAACTGTGTAACCAAATTCAGCATCACTTTCAGCTACTGTCCAATCATAATCAGGAGTATCAGCAACGGTTTCAGTATAGTCAGCAAAACTGTCTCCCTGGGTGGCTCCTGCCAAAGCCGGGTTAGTGCTTGAGGCAAGCTTTAGAATAAAACCAGTATTGTTGTTGGTTACTACTGTCCAGGTAGCCGAGCCGGTAGCTAAACCTCCGGTCATACCAGGAATGCTGGCTGACATCGTTACATTAGACGGACTACTTATGCTAATTTCTGCTGACACATCTTGAGTAACAGTAATCTCATCTGCCACTGCTTTGGATAATTGCGGCTCAAAACACAGGAAACTTAAAAAAGCAATCAGGCTAATGATTAAGGTTAAATTCAGTATTTTTTTCATATTTATTTTTAATTTTTATCTTTTATTTTTGATTTTTCTTTTACGCTCCCCCCGAAGATTCGGTCGACCTTTTTGGAAGCAATCTAATTTTTTATTGGCACTAAAATATAAAGATATTTTTCTCCCTCTCCCTTTTTGAAAATTGGAATAATAATTCCTGAGGTTTTATCTTTCACTTCCACTTTGACTTCATCAGAAAAACTTTCTTTTATTTTTTTTACTGTTTCCTCCTCTTTCTCCGTTGAGGGAATTACCACCAAACCTTCTTTAGTCGGCCTGGGAATTAGTTTTTCCTCAACTATTTTTTCTGTTTTTTTAAAAAACTGAGTGATTGCTTTTAATCCTTGACTAATTTTTCTTTCTAAAAAATCATTAGCAATAATATAATTTTGGACTATTTCTTCTGTCTGGGAACTAAACCACTCCCTCAGGGAAATTTCGGGCATAGAAATGGCTGCCATATTTTCTCCCAGTTTAGAAATTGCACCATTGATATCTCGAGAAACATTAACAAAGCTCTGAGGAATACCCAAAGCTATATCAGCGGTAACTTCTACTATATTTTCAGCAATAATATCTCCAGCCCCCCCTACTATATATGTATAGGGCTCAATGTCTCGATAAACATTTTTAAAACTTTCTTTACCAAAAACAATTCCGGTTGCCAATAAAACAAAAGCCAACGCCACAACAAAAGCAAATCTTACTCCTATCGCTGGTTTAGTTTGCAGAGGTCTGACCTCTGCAATTTTTTCTACTGGAAGATTTTCCGGTGGAGCAACAACTTTTTTGATTTTTAAATTTTCATTATACTCTTCAACTTTTTGCAGATATTCTTCTAGCCATTCTTTTTTAGTCACCCAATTTCTTCCAAATTTTACGGCCTTCAATTTTCCCTGCCTGGTTCTCAATGCCAAATATTCCTGCGAGTAAGAGCAGTATTTTGCAGCCTCTTGCAATGAAATGTATTCTGAATTGTTGTCCATGATTAACTTTATATCGGATATCCAAGATATCCACAGATTATCTTATTATACAAATAAAAAAACACTTAAAAAAGAGTGTCAACTGTGGAAAACTTTTTTAGCGGTTTAGTGGCTTTTTATACCCTGGACTATTCCCAACCCGATAGAGGTTGCAATCAAACTTGAGCCGCCATAACTAATCAAAGGCAAAGGGATTCCAATTATCGGCAAAAGACCGAGATTCATGCCGATATGGATGAAAGCTTGAGAAACTAAAATAATAGAGAAACCTGCGGCAAAAAGGCGGGGAAAATTAGTTTGACTCAAAATCGCAATTTTCATAATTCGCCAGATTAAAATTGAAAAAAGAAAAAGTAAAACCGATACGCCTAGAAGCCCCGTCTCTTCAGCTATGGCGGCAAAAATAAAATCGGTTTGGGGCTCAGGTAAAAAACCATACTGGGTTTGAGAACCCGAACCTAAACCCTGACCAAAAACTCCTCCGGCGCCTACAGCTATTTTTGCCTGATTCTGACTCCAGCTTACTCCCAGCGGGTCATAGGGAAAAAGAAAACTTAAAATTCTTTCTTTCTGATAATCCTTTAATAAAAAAGACCAGCTTAAGATTGAAATTAAAAGGAAACATAAGACCAAAATTAAGAAATGGCGGAGCTTTATTCCGGAAATAAGTAGAATCCCCACCCATAAGGCAATCAGGATTAAAACCTGACCTAAGTCCGGTTGAGGAAAAATTAAAACGATTGGAAGTAAAATATAAGCTCCAGAAAGTAGAATATGTCTGACCCGATACATCTCAATATGACGCATCGAAAAATACTTTGCTAATAAAATAATTAAAACAATCTTCGCAAATTCTATCGGAGAGAAAGTGAGAGGACCTAATCTATACCAGCTTCTAATCCCTCTAATTTCTGGAGCGAAAAAGAATAAGCCCAAAAGTCCAAGCAAACAAAGAAAATAAAGAATTAAAATTAAATAGGGATTCTCCCTTAACCCTCGCCAGTCAAAAAAACTGAAAATGAACATCAAAAAGAGGGATATTGTAAAAAAAATAATTTGCTTTTTAAAATTTAAAAAATCCCCCCTGCCAATAGAGGAACTATAGATTGATAATAATCCAATCCCTACCAGCAAAATAGCAGTAATAATTAAAATCCAATCCAGTTTTTTAAAATGTAAAATTATCTCCCTCATTAAGCTACCCGAGGCCCGTCCTCGGGTTTCAATTTATTCTTCTAAAGAGAGTTTGGCGAATTCTTTAATTTTTCCTTTATATCTTATCCAATACTCAACAAACTCTCTACAGCCCTGCTCACCATTCATTATTTTCAAAAGAAAATCTCTATCGGTTACTGAAGGAAAATTCTTTTTTGAAATATAATCAGGATAACTTGACCATTTATAATTTTCTAAAAATTTGATAGTTTCTTCTGGATTTTTAATTCCTATTTCTTTCCATTTTGGTTCTATTAGAGATATCGAATTAGTATGAATATACACAAATACAGTTTTCAATTGAGTATCATCTTCAATATGAACTGCCAAAAATCTATTCTGAAATACATAACCTTTTCGATTACATTTCCGGTTAAAATATCCTCCATAACCAGTGCCGACCTTACTCATAAATTTAGTTATCCCTTCATCTTTGAGTTGTCTCACTAACAAATGAGTATGGTTAGGCATAAAACAAAAAGCTAAGATTTCTACCAACTTATCCCGCTCATCCACCTCGGCCCCCGAGGACGGGCCTCGGGTAGCTTGAATTTTTTTTATACTGGCTCGAATCTTTCTACGTTCTTTAATTGATACTGGTTTGCTGTTGTTAAATTCGTAAATGGAAAATATTCCCCGATAGTAATCATTTATATCTTTAAAAATCAAATTATCGTCAATCCCTCTTAAAATAATATGATAAATTTCACCATTTACAAATTGTTGTTTCCTATAAGGCATGGTTTACCCCGAATCGCCCGAGGACGGGCCTCGGGTGCTTTATTTTATTAGATGGAGGAATTCTTTTTCATTGATTGTTTTTACTCCTAGTTCTTTGGCTCGCTCATATTTAGAGCCGGGCTTTTTACCAACAATGATATAATTGGTTTTTTTAGAAACCGTTTCTGAAATTTCTCCACCCAAAAGTCGAATTTTTTCTTTAGCTTCCTCGCGGGTTATTGTTTCTAAAGTGCCAGTTAAAACAAAAGTTCTGCCTGTCAATTTTTTACCAACTCTTTCCGGAGTTAGAATTTTTACTCCGGCTCTAATTAAGTCGTCAATTAGTTTTTGATTTCTTTTTTCTTGAAAGAAATCATAAATACTTTCTGAAACTTCCGGCCCAATGTCGGGAATTTTCTCCAGTTCTTCTTTGGTTGTTTTTTTTAATTTTTCGATACTGCCAAGTCGATGAAATTTCATTTTATCTCCATCTTCGCTAACGCTCGATAAATAATTAGCCAAATTAATCGCTGTTTCTTCTCCAACATGACGAATTCCCAGGGCATAAATGAAACGGACCAGAGGAATTTTTTCGCTATTTTGGATTGCCTCGATGATATTTTGGGTTTTCTTTTCGGCAAATCTCTCCAACGGAATCAAATCTCCTTCTTTCAACTCAAAAAGGTCAGGGGCGCTGGAAATTAAATTTTCATCAATTAGCTGGTCAATGATTTTTGGGCCCAGTCCTTCGATATCAAAAGCCTTCTTTGAGGTAAAATGATATAAAGATTCTCTTTTCCTGGCTCCGCAATTTGGATTCGGGCATCTCCAAACTACTTCGCTTTCTGGCCTTTTTAATTTAGCTTCGCAAACCGGACAATTTTTTGGAAAATGAAATTCCCTTTCTTTACCAGTTCGAAGGTCCGGCAAAACTTTGACAACGTCGGGAATAACATCCCCTGCCCTGCCGACAATAACCGTATCTCCAATTTTCACTCCCAATCTTTTTATTTCGTCTTCATTGTGAAGAGTGGCTCGGGTAATCGTTACCCCGCCGACCTGAACCGGTTTCAAATGGGCAACCGGGGTGACGGCTCCCGTTCTTCCCACCTGAAGTTTTATATCTTCGATAACCGTTGTCGCCTGTTGAGGAGCGAATTTAAAAGCCCGACTTCCTCGGGGACTTTTACCCACTACCCCCAATTTTTTGAATAAAGAATTGTCATCGATATTAATCACTATCCCGTCAATTAAAAAGGGCAGGGTTTCTCTTTTTTTTGCCACCTCCCGCCAAAATTCCACAGTCTCTTGTAAACTTTGACATTCTCTACCAGGGTCGGTTTTAAAACCCAAAGCAGTTAAAATCCGATGTTCTTGGGAGTGTTTTTCCTGACCGAAATCGGTAACAATATCATAAGCCAAAAATTTTAAAGGCCGGGAGGCAGCCAATTTTGGATTTAGTTGTCTGATGGAGCCGGCGGCCAAATTTCTGGGATTGGCGAAAGGAGCTAAGCTCCTTTTTCTTTGTTCTTCATTGAATTTCTCAAAGGCCTTTTTTTCCATATAAACTTCGCCTCGAATCTCAATTTTCCCCTTTTCAATCAGCTTCTGGAGATTTTTAGCAATCTCTTCATTCTCTGGTAGTTTTCTCCGGATTTCCAAACTCAAGGGAATGCTTTCAATTGTCTTTAAATTCTGAGTGACATCTTCTCCTATCTTGCCATCACCCCGGGTGGCACCAGCGAGAAAAATACCATTTTCATAAATTAAAGTGATGGCAAATCCATCAATTTTTAATTCGGCAAAATATTCAACCCCCTCACCACTTTTTTGCGAAAAGTGGTGGGGGGCAAGTCTATTTAAGTAATCCTCCCAATCTCGAAGCTCCTTTTCGGAAAAAACGTCCTCCATAGATAACATTGGGAGAGGGTGAGAAACTTTTTTAAATCCCTCCAGAGGTTTGCCAGCCACCCTTTGAGTCGGGGAGTCAGGAGTAATAAATTCGGGATACATTTCCTCTAATTTAAAAAGTTCGTGTTTTAGAGAGTCCAAAGCAGCATCAGAAATCTCCTGTTTGTTCAAAACATGATAAAGATAACGGTGGTGATTAATCACCTTTTTTAACTTTTCAATCCTTTTTTTTGCCTCCTCCTTTGTCATATTAATAATTGATTTCGATGGCTCTTTTTACTCTTTGGTAACTGCCGCGAGATTTTAGACAATATTTTGTAGTGTTGCAATAATCAGGGTTATTAGGGTCATTAGAGCCAATATTCTCATCCCCTAAAGGGCAAGGAGGTCTTCCATCTTCGGGATCAGCAGGGTCTCTAAAAGAACATTTATCAACAAAAATAAAATGGCAACATTTTGCCTGAGTATCATATTGGGCATCTCCCAAATAAGCAATATCAAACGAGTTGGAATGAGTAGAAGTTGGGGCCGGATGTTGATAAAGGTCGTAAACGGCAGCTTCAATGCCACTATCAGCAGCATAAAAAGCAACTACTGAATAGCCAATCTCGCTCATTATTCTCATTCCCTGAATCAAAAGAACAGTGAGCCCCAAACCAATAGCTAAAATCAAACTGGTAATCAAAACTATAAATAAAAGCGCAACACCTCTTGAGTTTTGAGTTTTGAGTTTTGAGTTTTGAGTTTTATTAATATGGCACATCTAAGTTTCTTTGAGAAATTGTAGTTTGGATTTTGATTTCTGGCTGAAGCTCAGGTTTTTGCCCCCTCGCTCCCTTTATTTTTAAAAAGAGGGTTACTCGGGGCTGGTCGGTATCGGCTTGCGATTCTCCAGAAAGTTTAAACTTCAGGCCAGTTAAAGAGGTTATTTCTAAATCTTCGGCGGTTAAAGCAACAGGGGCTGCCCCATTTTTTGATTCTTTCAGCCGATGGTCGTTTTCATCCAGAAAGAATTCCTGGCATTCATTTTTATAATTTATAAATTTTAAACCGTTGCCACCTCGAGTGATTTGGTAATTATGGCCATAAAGAATCGTTCCGCCTTCAAGCAAGCAGGCAGTCAAAGGGTCAGCTGATAACTCTTTCTTTGCCATTCTTAAAGACCTGCTAATATATTCTAAGGTATAGGAAGTATTATCTAAAAGTTTTTGAGAAGCCAGAGTTTTTAGTTGCCCTCTAAGGGAGCCAACGAAAAAACCGGTGGGAGCAGCAATCAATATAGTAAAAATACCAACTGCCACCAAAATCTCAATTAAAGTATACCCCTTTTGTATATGTTGAATGCTCATTAATTTCATATTTTATACATCGAAATCGTGTCTGACACCATCTGTGCACCATCTGTGCCATCTATCTAACCATCTGGCACACACCATTGTCCATTTTGTCCAACTGCTTACTCCTCGCTCCCCCAAGTTCCCCAGGTTGGCTCAGGGGAGGCGTACTTGCGCCTCTCATAATGAGCCACGATCTCTCCCGCTGATAAAACTCGATTATAAACCCTAACTTCATCAAGAACACCTATGTAGGGCTCGTAACCTCGGTTTGCTTGATGACCCAGACTAAAAGCAACGCCAGTAGAAACTATTGGAGGAACAGCTGTGGATGTTGCATACAAACTTCCATCTACATATACTGACATAAGTCCATTATTATAAACACCTACCACATGGTGCCATTCATTTAATGAGATTGAGTAATTTACGCCACTTCCCCCCCCGCTGTCTTTTACCCCGAAACTTACGACTCCTGATACATTTGATTCTCCAAAACTATAGTGCCAGGTTGTTGCCGGATAATTTCCTTTAACCATTATTCTACCCCAAGTATACCAACTAGTAATCTTCATCCAGGTTTCGAGTGATAGCGTGTTTCCAGTAATATCCAGACTCGCGGAATTTGGAAATACAACTGTATCATCTCCACTAAAATATAAAGCAGAGCCAGTTGCAAATTTTATATCGGTTCTATTGCCCCAACGTCCTCCGTCTGTGCCCTCCCAGCTTAACGAGCCATAAAAAGTCCCGGTATTCCCATTCCCGGAGTTATCAGCGATTGAACTTCCAGAACCTTCATCCATGTGCCATAATCCCGCGAGACCGGATTCTCCAAAATCTTTTGTAAATGTGTTGTCGAAATTGGAAGCTGAAGAAGCAGAAGAATTATCATAGTAAATATAGAAGTTTACTGTGCCTGGGGAAGCAGGTACGGGATCAAACTCTATCCAAAAGACAGCAGAAGTGCCAGAGGTATATGATTCACGCCAGTGGTCTAATCCTGTTACACCGTCTGACTTGGTAAATCTAATGTCGTTAAAATCATCCCGGCAGTGGTTGTTGAGGTATACAACTCCTGCTGAATCAGTCCCTGAACCTTTGTAAACAGTGAGCTTCATCTGGTAGTTGGTCTGAGCACCGGCTGTTGAACCATCAATAGTTATTTGTTTGCGGTAGTCATATCCTAAATTCCATATACAATCAGCGCTAGAACAGTACCCGTTTCCACCGCTTGATACCCTTACCTTTGTTGAAACAGTGCAGGTGCCAGCATCTGTATCAGTGTTGATACAATTTCCGCTACTACAATAACTAGCACAGGTACCGGAACAATCAGACGCAGCAGCATCAATATCGGCGCAGGCGCCAGAACCATTACACATATTTCTTAATCTTGTTATAAATCCCGAGCAACTATATACGCCAGTGCAGTCGTTACCGGGATCTTTACCGGCGTCAGCAAAACCACAAGTACTATTTTGACAAGCCTGGCATAGTTCATCACATCCTGGGACCTGGGTGTTATCAGCAATGCCAGTACAAACATCCGGTGAAACACAATAGCCACTCACGTTACATTCGTAGCCTGTCTCACATCCATGCTGACCGCTGGTGTAAGAAGTGCAGACGCCGTTATCACATCTTCTGCAGGCCTCTTCGCCAGCGGTACAGCCGAGGGCAGTAGCTGCAGCTCCATCGCAGGTTTGGGGGATACCATCTAAATAACATGCCTGTGGCATTTCCTCTTTGTAGCTATACCAATTATATAAATATTCTTGGGCAGCAAGCGAACGAAGTTGGCCCTTTTCTCTCCAGAAGACTTCGACCGAAACCTTAAATCTATCTGGTTCTTCCGATTCTTTTGAAATAGTGATTTTTCTCTTAAAAATTGTATCCGTTCCGGAAGAATAATTGTAAAATTCATCAGTTTCAGGAATTTTAAGAAAACTGTTATCGTCATAGATATGACAATTATAATGCTCTACGTTTTCGCAATCCTCATCAAAACTAGTAGTAGTATAATCAGCTTCCCAGTCCCCTGCCGGCAACCCCTGGTCCCAAGTCTGATTTTTAAGCCAATTGCTATCACGGATATTTCTCACTATCTCTAACCCCTCTTGAATAAGATAGCTAGCGATTAGTCTTGACTGAATCACCGATACGGAACCTATGGTTTGGCTGATTAAAATAAAACTCCCTCCCACTGCCAGGGTTAAAACAGTAATGGCTAAAATTACTTCTAAGATGGTAAACCCCGCACTATTTTTTCTCATGGTTTTTTAGTATCAATTAGACCAACTTTGTTGACGGTAACGGTTCTGGTGATAGTTGGGGCATCTTTAAGAGAAAGGGTGATTGTGGCTATGTTTCCGCCGCCAGAAATGGAGATTTCCGGGTCAGGAGGTTTAAAAGTAATAGATAACTCAGATGAAGAAGGAGAAAGAGTTTCTATGACGACTCCTTCTTCTAAAGTGAGTTCTTCGATTGTTTCGTCTCGGGAGAGACCAAACCCAGACTCAGCTCCAGCGCAGTCCGCAGTACCTGATTCATCATAATCACCTTGGCCATCGCAATCAGCAAATAAAATAATCCGATATCCTTTGGGGTCCCCGGGGTCAATTTTAAAATAAATTCCATAGCCGCCTCGGGGAAAAACTTCCTCACCGAATTCTAGCGGCGTTTTCTGGGAAGATATCGCCATCTCTTCCGCTCGCCTTAAATCCTGAGCCAACTGGTGAGTTGAACGCAAAAGGGCAAATTGCCTTTCTCCTCCTCGGTAGTTAGCCAAAACAATAGCAGCCAGCAAACCGATAATACCCAATACTATTGTTATTTCTATCAGGGTAAACCCCGCACCACTTTTGGTGGCGTTTTTTTGAATAGATTTTTTTATTAAAAAGTAGTGCGGTGGTTTAAACATTGAAAAAATTTAAATACCATTTGATGATATTTTCGCCCCAAAAAAGGGCAATAAAGGTGCCGGTGACCAAAAATGGGCCAAAGGGCACCTCGCTTTTAAGAGTCTTTTTGCCACCTAAAATCAGCCCTACTCCTATTATAGCGCCAACTAAAAAAGCTAAAAATAAGGCAGCTAAGATCTTAGGGAAAGATAAAAAGAGTCCCATCAAAAAGGCCAATTTTATGTCGCCCGCACCCATCCATTTTCCTCGAGATACCAAGACTATTAACAAGAAAAAAACAGCCGCCCCAAAGACGCTGTATATTGTATTTAGTATTTCGTATTTAGTATAAAGATTTAAAAAAATACCAGATACAAAATACCAGATACCAGATACCATAATGGCGGGGTAGATTATTTTGTCCGGTATAATGTAGTGCTTTAGGTCGTAGACAAAAATGATGATTAAAAAACAAGCAACAATTAACAGATAACAAAAATTAAAAATGGAGGGAATTGCTAATTGCTGATTGTCAATTGTTAATTGAAAAATGGAAAGAAATACAATAGCGGTGGCGAGTTCTACTAAGGGGTACTGCCAAGAGATTGGCTTTTTACAGTAGCGGCATTTTCCTTTTAAAATTAAAAAACTTAAAAGAGGAATCAAATCTTGCCAAGATAATTGATGTTTACAATGAGGACAAAAAGAGCGCCCTTTTAAAAAACTCTTCCCCTCCTCCAGACGGTAAATGGCGCAATTTAAAAAAGAGCCGACTGTTAATCCAAAGAAAAAGACAAAAATATAAACTAAAATTTCCATTCTTTCATTTTAGCATCTTTAACCAAAACGAAAAACTGCCCCCCACCAAATTTGGTGGGGGGCCAGTTAATTCCAGCCAATCGAAAATCTCTTTATGGGCAATTGAAGGCTGTATTATCGCAAGCCACAGCAGTCCCACCAACGGAACCTCCGCTATCTAGACACCAGCTTCCTGTACCAGGAAGAGTACATTGAATACAATATTTGGTTGCACTAAAATATCCCCCATCTGCAACGATAAATGTAGCACCCTGGGCTACAGCAGTATCCTTTGCATTATTATAGGCAGTCTCCTCGTCACTACCAGTGACCAACACATAAGTATTTGCTGCAGTAGCGTTCATTTCTAGAGCTAATCTCATTGTATCCATATTGGCTTTGACAGAGGCGTCTTTGGCTTTGGTTCTGGCTCCACCTAAAGAAACCAAAACAATACTGGCTAAAATGCCAATGATGGCTATCACTACCAACAACTCAATTAAGGTAAAACCTCGATGTTTCTTTGTAAA
>Ga0210031_1002511_pt1 | contig 11027 bp, 10 predicted proteins | sample CryGeyCG2014_080_FD_185455 | JGI IMG/M metagenome (GOLD analysis project Ga0210031, IMG submission 185455) | Groundwater microbial communities from aquifer - Crystal Geyser CG03_land_8/20/14_0.80 (SPAdes) (version 2) | ecosystem: Environmental > Aquatic > Deep subsurface > Groundwater | place... | reverse complement strand
TGGGAATAAAATACGAAGAAGAAGATTATCATCCCGAAGATTTAGAAAGAATAATTAATGTCCCAGCTAGAAATAAACAAATAGTTCAAGCTTATCGAGAGGAAGAAGAAAAGCGTCAAATCAAAAAACAGAGAAAGGCTATTGTTTTTGCTGTAACTCAAAAACATGCAGCACAACTTAATTATTATTTCAATCAAGCTTATCCAGAATTTAAAGGAAGATATGCCGAGGTTATCACTTCTAATGTTCCTGACGCTGACCAAGCCATAAAAAGGTTTAAACAAGAAGAGTTTCCTTATGTAGCTGTCTCTGTTGGAATGTTAGATTGCGGGTTTGATGCGCCAAAAGTTGAAAACATTTTAATGGTTAGACCAACCAAATCTCCCATTTTATATCAACAAATGCGAGGTAGGGGGAGTCGTCTTTGTAAAGAAATTGGCAAAGTATCATTTAGATTTTATGATTTTGTAGGCGTTAGCCGTGATTTCAACGACGAAAGTTATAATCCTTATTCAGAAATTTTAGAGCACCGTAAAGGAATTCCTTGGGGTACCGAGCTCGAAGAGTTAACCGACGAAGAAAAAGAAATTCCAGAAAATATCAGAAAGATTTTTGTTCAAGTTCCGGAAGAAGCGCCAGAAAATATCGATATGATAGTTAAGCGAGAATATGTAGAAATAGGGCCTGAAGGCGAAAGGGTTGATGTCGACGATTATCAAACTCACTGGCAAAGAGAAATTCAATCTTTAGCTGAGATAGACCCTTTAATTAATAAAATAAAAGAGGGCCAAGAATTAACCAATGAAGAGGTTCGAGAACTTTCTGAAAAATTAAATTCCCCGGATTTCTATTTTAACGAAGCTAATTTAAAAGCCGCTTATCATTATCCCGAAGGTAGTCTTTCAGAGTTTGTTAAAGCTGCCTTGAAGACTTATGAGTTGCCAACCGAAGAAAAAATGCAAGAAAATAAAATTAATGATTTATTCGAAGCTTGGTTAATTGAAAAGAAATTTGGCAGTCAGCAGTCTAAAATTTTAAGAATGGTCAAAAACCAATATTTAGCTAATAAAGAAAAAATCGATGTTTCAATTTTCAACCAGTCGTTATTTAATCAATTCGGTGGTTTGCCGGCCATTATAAAAATTTTTGGTGAAAAAGAAATCCAAAAAAATTTACAAGAACTAAATAATAAAGTTTTTGTTTAGTATGGACCCAAAAGTTTCCCAATTAAAAGAAGAATATAAGCAAAAGATTAGCCGTTTAAATAATTATTTGTGGGGAGCTGGTTTAAAAGACCCAATTTCTCGAATTCAGCAAATGAGTTTCCTTTTCTTTTTAAAAATGTTAGAAGAGCAAGATTCTGCCTTGGAAAAAGAAGCCCAATTAACAAAAAGAACTTATAAATCAATTTTTGAAAAAGAAAATGAAAAATATCGCTGGTCAAATTGGGTTCACAAAACTGGTAAGGGACTCTTTAATTTTGTTCGAGACAAAGTATTCCCATTTATGGAAAAAATTAGCAATGGCAGGGAAAATATCCGAAGGATGTTTTACGGAGCTAAATTTTTAATTCCTGATGAGGTCACTCTTAAAAGAGCCTTAGACATAATTGATGAAATTGATTTTTCACAATTAGATGCTGATGTAAAAGGCGATTTATACGAAGATTTATTAAATCAAATTGAAGCGGCCGGCGAACTTGGCCAGTTTTTAACTCCTCGCCATATCATTCGTTATATGGTTCGGATGGTAAATCCCAAAATAGGGGAGACAGTTTTTGATCCAGCCTGCGGAAGCGGTGGATTTTTGTTAGCCGCTTATGAACGGATTAAATTCCAAAATTCTGATCCAAAACTTATTGATGAATATAATGGCGTAAAACGTGGCCCCGGCGATAAACTTAGTAAAAAGCAGTGGAAATTTTTACAGCAAGGAACATTTTTCGGCCAAGACGTTGACCCGGAAATGGTTCGCCTAACTCTAATGAACTTCTTTTTGCATGGACTTGAAGAGTCGGATATTAAAAGAAAAGATACGGTGGCTGGTCCAGAAGATGAGGAAGATTTAAGAAGATACGATGCAGTAATGACCAATCCGCCATTTGCTGGCAAAGTTGACAGAGAGAGAATTAAAAAATCTTTGCCTATTCACTCAACTAAAACTCAAGTTCTATTTTTAGGTTATGTAATTGATGCTTTAAAATTAAACGGCAGGGGAGGAATAATTTTGCCAGAAGGAACGCTTTTTGGCACAAACAGAGACGATAAAGAAACCCGTCGCTATCTTTTAGAAAAATGCCAGCTTCAAACTGTTGTTTCAATGCCAGGCGGAGTTTTCCAACCCTATGCTGGGGTCAAAACTTCGGTTTTTATTTTTAAGAAAAAACCAGTTCCAAAATTAGATGAGAATGAGAAAATCTGGTTTTTTAATATGCAAGGCGATGGTTCTTCGCTATCTGCCGCCAAAAAATTCGGTCCACAATATAAAAACGATATTCCGAAACTCATTGAATTATGGAACAAGAACAGAGCCACAGAAAAACCTTATTCTTGGTTTACTCCAGTCAAGGAAATAATTGAAAATGACTACATTCTATCAGCCAATGCTTATAATCCGTATGTTGGAGGAGAAGAAAAAGAGTATAGAGAACCCAAGGAAATTTTGAAAGAGATTAGAATTATCGCAAAGGAAATTATTAAATCTTTAGACAAATTTAAAATTTAAAATTAAGATGCCATTTTTAAAAGTAGATATTAATCCAGAAGTACTTAAGTGGGCACGTGAAAGTATTGGAGAAACTACAGTCAGTGTCGCCGATCGTTTGAAGATCGAAGTAGAGATAATTAAAACATGGGAATCGAATGGTAAGGAAATTCCAATAGGTAAACTAGAACAATTAGCGAAGATTTATAAAAGGTCGCTCGCCGTCTTTTTTTTATCCGAGAAACCCAAGGAAATCCTGTCGCCAAAAGATTTCAGAACTCTGCCAGAGAATCAAAAAATGCCATTATCTCGAGAAACTAGGCTAGCTATAAGAAAGGCTCAAAGACTTCAGTTATTGGCCCTCGATTTAGCTATAGAAATTGAAGAAAAAATTCCCAAAATAATACCAGATGTTGGTTCGCGTGAGCCGGGAATTTTAGCAAGAGAAATTCGAAATCGCCTAGGAATTAAGGTGGAGCAGCAACTCGAGTGGAAAGATGATTATCAAGCTTTAACAGAGTGGATTAAAGTTTTAGAAGAAAATGGCGTCTTAATTTTTCAAATAAGCATGCCCGTAGAAGAAATAAGAGGATTCTCTCTTCAACCTAATGGTTATCCAGTTATTGTATTAAATCTTAAGGATTCAGTTCGTGCCAGGATTTTTTCTCTTTTTCATGAATATTGCCACATCCTGTTAAAGATGGTTGGAATTTGTGATTTAGGAGATGAAGAGCACGTATCAGACGAAGTTAAATCTATTGAGAAATACTGTAATTATTTTGCTGGTGCTTTTCTTGTACCCTCAAAATACTTATTAGAGCATCTGTTGGTAAAAGGAATTTCAGAACAGCAAGAAGATTTTAATAAAATTATTCGACAGATATCCAATTCTTTTAGAGTAAGCCGTGAAGTAATTTTAAGAAGATTATTAATTTTGGAAAAAATTTCTAAGAATTTTTATGAAGATAAAATAAAAGAATTCAGAGAAGAATTTAAACAAGTTAAGGCACAAAGTAAAGGGGGATGGCTTGTTCCTTACAGGAAATGTCTTCAGGAGAGGGGAAGTTCTTTCATTTCTATGGTTTTTGAAGCTAAGAGGCTCGGGAAAATCACTACGAGGGACATTACTGATTATTTAGGCATTCGCAGAAAGCATTTATTTAAACTAGAAAAAGTAGTTATAAAAAAGTCTTAGTTTATGCAGGAAAGACTTTTAAAACCAAAATATAACTATTGCCTCGACACTTCTGTACTTATAGATTTAAATGAGTATTACCCTTCAAATGTTTCTACCTTTAAGCCGTTGTGGGTAAATTTAGAAAATTTAATTAAAAATAATTGGGCACATGCGCCTCGTGAAGTATTTAAAGAGTTGCAATCTTTAGATGATAGTCTACTAGAATGGGCCAAGCAGAATAAAAATATGTTCCGGCAACTAGATGATTTACAAGTTACAAAACTAAAGGAGATTTTAAAACAGTTTCCTAACCTTTGCGATCCTAAAAAGGAATATGCTCACGCTGACCCCTTCATTGTAGCGCACGCATTATGCGAAGGCTGTACTGTAGTTACCAATGAAAAACCCAGCGCACCAAATGCTAGAATTATTCAAATTCCCAATGTCTGTTTATCCTACAAGATTAGACATATTTCGTTGCTTGAGTTATTTCACGAACAAAATTGGTAACTGAAATAAAAATAGTATGACTTGGCCAACAAAAAAATTAGGAGAAGCCATTGGCTTTTTGAAGGGGAAGAAAATGTCTGTTTCCGAGGAACAAGGGCTTGGTTACGAGCCTTATATTGGTATTGATACGCTTAGAACTCATCAATACAGCTTGTTTACGCCAGAAAAAGATGGAGTAAAGTGCTCCAAAGATGATGTGCTTGTTGTTTGGGATGGGGCGTATGCAGGAACAGTCGGAATAGAAGTAAGTGGTTTTGCTGGTAGCACCGTTGCTAAAGTAGTCATTAGAGAACCTGAGCTGGGTAGTCACTTCTTGAGGTACTTTTGGGAATTTAATGGAACTAAAATTCGTAGTGCAGCTCAAGGCGCAGCCATTCCCCATTTAAGTAAAACATTTATAAATAATCTCAAAGTTCCACTACCGCCTCTCAAAATTCAACAAAAAATTGTGGAGAGGTTGGATGCGATAAAAAAGGCGCAAGAATTGAACGATAAACAAATCGAATTAGCCGAAGAATTATTTCAAAGCTTACTTCATCGCGAATTAGACTCAAAAGGTAAAAACTGGGGAGTAAAGCGAATGGGAGAAGTTACTCAAATTGAAAGTGGAGGAACTCCTTCTACCAAAAATCTAGAATATTGGAATGGTAAAATCCTATGGCTTACACCTAAAGAATTGTCAAATTTTCAAGATATTGAGATATATAATACCGAACGAAAAATTACACAATTAGGGCTTGATTGTTCATCTGCAAAATTATTACCAGCAGGCGCTGTATTGCTCACAAGTAGAGCCCCAATTGGTTATATTGTAGTAGCTGGAAAATCTATGGCGACAAATCAAGGATTCAAAAATTTTATTTGTAAAGGAAAATTATTAAACAATAAATTCCTTTATTATTTTTTAAAGTATAAAACGAAAGAAATTCAGTCATTGGGAAGAGGCGCAACCTTCGGGGAAGTAAGTAGAACTATTGTTTCTAATATTAAAATTCCCCTTCCATCACTTGAAACTCAACAAAAAATTGTTGAAAAACTCTTCGCCGTCCAAGAATATAAAAAGAAACCTTTACAGCAAAAAGAAAAATTAAATGAACTTTTTGAATCCGTTTTAAATAAATCATTCAAAAAAAATTATGTATAAGCAACGAATTATAGATGCAATTCAAAACCAAGAATGGTTAAAGATTACTTTTCAAAGAGAAAAAGATGAAACATATGTTACTCGTATCGTTGCGCCATACGATGTATTTCCTCAAGAAAGTGGAAAACACGAGGGAGAAGATAGGTTACTTGGATATACAAAAGCTCACGAAGACTATCGGCCTGGCGTTATTTCTTTATATCTAAACGAAATAATAAACATTACCGAAACTGGAGAAAAATTTGATGGCCCCACTATTAGAAGGTTAATTAACCCCAAAAAACCACCCTATATACCACGAGATTGGTAAAATGATTTTTTAAACTACAAAAAAGCCCAGTAATGGGCTATTTTTGTTTTTAGTTCAATAGAAGTTAAGTTAAATAATCAGTTAATTAAAAGATTTATTGCCAATTTTCTCTTATAAAATCATTGATTTTTTCTGGATCTTCCAGTGGTTCGGTTCTGTTTTCAATTCTTATATAGAGAATTTTTCTGCCATTTTGTTTTATAAAGATAGGCTTAAGACTCTTTTCGACTTGAACCACGCAGAGTTCTTTTTTGCCAAGATTATAAAATTTTATATTTACATACTTATTATAATTATTTAACCCAATGTTGTTTTCAATAAAACGACTAAAATTCAACAAAAACCCGTCTTTGTTCCCTTTCCAGCTTGATTTATAATCATACTCCATCCCAATAATATTTTTATTATCGTCGACGCCGATAACTAAAGTCCCGCCATTAGAGTTCATAAAACCCACAACTGTCTTCAGTACAGAATGTTTCATGATTTCATCTGATTTGTTTTCTTCGGTGTTCCAACCAAAACTAGATTTAAACTCTAAATTGTAACTTTCATCTGCTTTGACCAATTCTTTAATATCTAATTCGAGTAATTCTTCTTTAATGAGACTGCCTAGAAAATTATTAATTTCTTTTGCAATTTTCTGCCTTCTATCCTCTAGGAAATCCTCGTATTTTTCTAGCTTATAAAGCCATTCTTTATCTGTTACGAATTGTTGTTTTAATGCGTTAGGATATTTGTTTTTAACTTTGGGTAAATAAACTTCTGGTTTACTATTTAAAGCCCTTAAATTAGTTTTCGCTGTTAAAAAAGCTCTATTAGCCAATTCGTTCCTCATTTTTTGCTCGTAACCCCTCTTCTTTAATAAATCTTTCGGGAATATATGATGTTTATGAAGCTTATATAATTTTCCTAATAAATGAGGATATAGTTTATTTCCATTAAACCAATCAATAGCTCCTCTACTTTTAGCAACAATAAAAGCCATGTTGAAAAATGGGCTTGATACTGGTAATCCTTTCAGATCTTTTGCGTTAACTTCAAAATTTCTTACCTCTCTTTTTAAATTATTAATTAAACAATCGGTATTATTTTCTTTTGTTACAGAAACTATATCTTGTTCTAGTGGCGAAGATTTTCCTCGTCGAGTGTATCTTCCCCATATCATAGCTGCATAGAACCAATAGAGGAATTTCTTTAATTCAACCTCATCTTTAAATTCTGCATCATTATGTGCTAAGTAAGTAATCAGGGGCACTAGAAGGGCGTCAGATTTTAATTCGTATCTGTCAGTAGAATTAACGAAAGCTTTGTCATACAAGATATTAATTAAAAACTCTAATCCTTGTTTTGTTTTTTCCCAAGCATCTTTTATCTTTTCTTCTGCTGTAGTATATAAATTATCAAACTTAGCATGCCCAGTAGCAACACAATTTAAACATAAAATTAGAAAGTTAAAGTTAAAGATAAATCCCTTTTCCGATAATAATTTGATTTCTTTTCTAAATAATTCTTTTATTTCTGGCCAAAAAACACAGACATGAGCCAATGCTAAATCTTCTTCTTGAAGTGTTCTCCCCGCTTTATTTACTAAATTAAAAACCTCTACAACCTCTCTAACATTAGAAATTTTATTAAGTTTTTCTTCATCAACGTAGTAATCATAATTTTTAATTTTCTCTAGTTTAGCCAATTGATTAAGATAATCAAAATAATACTCCCTATGTTCACTATTTTGAATAAAGTTAGTAGCACTACTGCTTTCAAAAAAATTTCTTATTGAAATCCATTCTTTCTTATCTTTCATTAATGTTTTTTGATAATATCGGAATTCTTCGGTTTCTACATTAAAATATAAATTAAATTTCCCTTCGAAATTAGTATCATTTCCGTAATAAGGAGGAATCCCCCCTTTTATAAAAAAATACAATGCAGTTAACCTTTGCTGTCCATCTAAAAGAACTCTTGTGTAGATATTTTCTGCGGGTTTTTGTTTTCCTCTCAGTTTTGGAGGATTTAATGTTTTCCAAATTAATAAACTGCCCGTAGGATAATCTTTGTATAAAGACTGAATATATTTTTTTACATCCTTTTCATTCCATACAAAACCTCTTTGGAATTCAGGTAATACCAAATCTTCATTTTCGATATCTCTTAATAAACTTTCAACTTCCATAAGAGTATTATGGTTTTTTATCTTGACTTATCTTATTATAAGTAAAATAGCATTATTCTACAATGGGTAATTTTTATTGTCTTGAATTTTTAAAATAATGAAGTTATCTTAAAGGTAGAGAAATTTATGACGAACCAAAAGTTGAAAAAGGTTATTGGTCAACTTAAAAAGCTGGCAGATGAGGTATATAGGGAATTGGGCAGCGGGTTTGATGAGAGGGTATATCAGAAAGCGATGGAGGTTGGTTTAAGGTTGGCTAAAATTCGTTATGAAAACCAAAAAGTGGTTGAGCTTAAATTTAAAAATCATTATGTCGGAGAGGGGTATCCGGATCTTGTTTTAGATATTAACGGCGTTAAATTGGTGCTTGAGTTAAAAGCTGTTGCCGGAAAACTTGGCGGCAAGGAAGAGGCTCAAATACGAAGCTATATGAAAATTTTAAAAATTCCTTACGGTTTGTTGATTAATTTTCAAGCGCCGGGCAGCGACGCAGAAAAAGAAACCAATCTTGATATCCGCGAAATCACACTTTAATCAAAATTTAGGCCGAAGTTGAGCGCACTTCGTGGGCCTAGGGTAAAGAAAATTTATGGAGGATTTTTGGGTAAAGAGATATGTATTACTTTGCTTACGGTTCAAATATGAACCATCAACAAATGAACGAACGGTGCCCGGGAAATAAGTTTTTAGGCTTGGCAAAATTAGAAGGATATAAATTGGTTTTTGATGGGTTTTTCAAAAAGCGAGATGGTGCCGTTGCTAATATTACTGAACTTGCAGGAAGTATAGTTTGGGGCGGTTTATTCGAGATTTCGGAGGCAAACCTTGCAGCCTTGGATTGTTATGAAGGTTACCCGTCAGCATATAATCGAAAAAAGATAAGCGTTTTTCTTGAAGGAAGCGAGGTGGTAGATGTTGTTGTGTATTACAGAACAGGACAGAAACTTGGTAGTCCCAGTAGAGAATACAAGGAATTAATTTTACAAGGAGCAAGAAATTGCGGCTTGCCGGATGATTATATAAAAGCCATTCGGGATTTACGAATAATGTTAATTTAGAAGAAGCCAAACAAAAAGTCGAAAAATTAATTGAGAAATAAAATTATGGGGAAGCTAAGTAAAAAAATAAGACCAACAGAAAATAATTTATCAGAAATTCCAAATCAATCCGGTAACTACTTATTATTTAGAGGAAATAAACCACCATATGTGGGAAGTGCTGGCGCTGGTAACTTGCAAAAACGAATCAAGCAGCAATTAAATATTAAACGGGGGATTACTAGTATTCGATATAAACCAACGAGTAGCGAACGGGAAGCGAAAGCTTGGGAAAAGAAATATCGTGATAAATATAATCCAGAACAGGAGAAAATTTAAAACTTAGACCGAAGTTGAGAAACAAAACGCCCATCGCCAGGCAGTTTTCAAGATATAGTAGGTAGATTAATCAGTATTCAATATATGGATACAATAAATCCTCAATCATTTATAGAACAAATTCTTTTTTCAACACTAAAAATAGAAATTTTAAATGAGAATAATAATCCTCGTATTGGGACAGGATTTTTACTTAAGGTAGATTTTCCAGAAAATCCAAATGAGAGTTTAATATTGTTGGTTTCAAATAAGCATGTATTAGAAGGGGGTAAAGAGCTTAATATCACGTTCCATCGAAGAAAAAAAGATTCTAATTTTCCCGAACTAGGGCAAACTTTAAGTTATCATGTTGCCGACTATAAAGAAGTTTTATTTCTTCACCCTAATTCCAAAATTGACCTTGCATGTCTTAATATCTCAACTATTATTTCTCAGTTAGCCACACAGATATATTTTAAATTTTTAGACAAGACAACATTCGCAAATTTCACTGAACCTGAGCTCGATGCTGGGCAAAGAGTAATTTTTATAGGGTATCCTGAAAATCGTTATGACCAGAAGCATAATCTTCCGGTAGTACGAGGCGGCATAACAGCTAGCCATCCAAAACTAAACTATAACGGCGAGGAGCAATTTTTAATAGATGCTCAAGTTTTCCCCGGCTCAAGCGGAAGCCCAGTATTTTTTAACATGAAAGAGGCTCAATATAACCGAGGCCAAATTATTCTTGGCGGAGGGCTTCCTTATTTGTTTGTTGGAATTGTTTCAGCTACAATGATTAGAAATAATATTGTTAGTCCCTTGCCTACAAATTTAAGAGGGGTTTCTCAGGAAGTAATTGGATTAGGGCTTGTCTTTAAGGCAACAGCATTAAATGAACTAATTGATACAACAATTCAACAGACCCGAAATAAGATTCAATCTAAGAAATAATAAGTGGTATAATAAAAACGGTCCCATAAGCTGTTTAAAACGGTATTGAAAACTTGGCGTTCTAGAACGCCAAGTCAACGCCAACTTTTGATAAAACTCGTCATTTGGGAATGACGAGTAAATGACGACTTTTGTAAAAGTCTGCATTAGGGAATGCAGAGTGAACGCAGACTTTTTTGAGAGAATTTTCGCCTCTTTTTACCTTCAAAACCCCCGTTTTTGAATACAAAATAAGGGCGAGGGAGCGAGCCAGAGCGAGCGACCGAGCCCCCAAAAGAGAGAATAGAAACAACAGTGAAACTGTATATAGTCGGGGGTCAGGTTTTAGTGGTTTAAGTCCCTTTTCTTGGATTGGTGAATAAGATTTGGTAAAATAATAGAGAAAGTTTGAGAGCGTTTAATGTTGGAGCCATCTCTTTCCGATACGAACTTATTTTGTTGAGGGGGGAGCGAACTTGTTTCGCTCCTGCCAGAAAAATTTGCCCTGCCTTGCGAAAGCAAGGCAGGGTTTTCTTTGTCTTTAGAATTTTCTGAATTTTCCGAATAAAACAGGGTGATTTTGACGTTTTCTTCTGTGGATATTTATCCACAGTTTCAACTTTCTAAATTTTCCAAAAATGTAGTATAATAAAAGTGGAAACAGACCTGAAGCTCCGCGATTTTAATTACAACGATTAAGTTGTAATCCCGAAGGGGCA
>Ga0210031_1002502_pt1 | contig 11047 bp, 9 predicted proteins | sample CryGeyCG2014_080_FD_185455 | JGI IMG/M metagenome (GOLD analysis project Ga0210031, IMG submission 185455) | Groundwater microbial communities from aquifer - Crystal Geyser CG03_land_8/20/14_0.80 (SPAdes) (version 2) | ecosystem: Environmental > Aquatic > Deep subsurface > Groundwater | place... | reverse complement strand
AAGTCTTTTTTTCCTTTTTTAGTGAATAAAAAATAGATCGGAAAAATTTTAAAATTAATTCTAGCTAAATAGTACTTGACAAAATGAAATTATCTGTTAAATTTATGATATAATTTTTTATTTAGTGAAAATAGAAAATATAGTTAGGGTATTGAATAAAAGTTATTTTTTCTTAATTGGGAAGAATAGGATTTTTTATAAGAACTTAAAAATTTTAATCAGTCCCAGGTAGTAATCTATAAATTATATTCATTACTACTGGAATTTTTTTATATGGTTTTAATTAGATAGGAGTTAATAAAAAATTAAAGGATAAAATCATTATTTCAGTAATATAAAAAGTAATATTATAAAACATAAGGAGGATTTAGATAGAGAATGTATAAAAAATTATTTATTCCAGGACCTACTCATGTAACTGAAGATGTTTTGCAAAAGATGGCTACTCCGATGATTGGACATCGAGGTAAAGAAGCCTCTAATTTGCAAAGAAGTATCAGTGATAAATTAAGAAAATTAATGTCCACTAAAAATGAAATTTTGCTCTCCACCTCTTCGGGAAGTGGCTTAATGGAAGGATCTATCCGTTCCTGTACTCAGAAGAAAGCAGCTGTCTTTTCTTGTGGCAACTTTGGTAATCGATGGTATGATATGGCTAGAGATAACAATGTCCCTGCTGATAAGTTTGAAGTGGAATGGGGATTACCTAATACTGCGGAATCAGTAGATCAAGTTTTAGCCAGCGGTAAATATGACCTGATTACTATAACCCACAATGAGACTTCCAGCGGAATAATGAATCCAGTTGAAGAGATTGCTGAGGTGATGAAAAAATATCCCAAAGTAATATTCTGCGTAGATGCGGTTAGCTCTTTAGGTGGAACTAAGATAGAAGTGGATAAGTTAGGCATCGATATCTGCCTAACTTCCAGTCAGAAGTGTTTAGGCCTCCCCCCAGGACTTTCTCTCTGCTCTATATCGGAAAAGGCCTTAGAAGCAGCCAGGAAAGTTAAATTTAGAGGAACTTACTTCGATCTCTTACAGCTATATGAGTATATTCAAAAGAAAGATTATCAATATCCCTCTACCCCTTCTCTATCCCATATGTTTGCCCTTGATTATCAATTAGATAAGATATTCGAAGAGGGTTTAGAAAAACGCTTTGCCCGCCATATAGAGATGGCTAATTTTGTAAGAGCTTGGGCTAAAGATAAATTTGCTCTCTTCGCTCAGGAAGAATTTGCCTCCAATACCGTAACCTGTGTAAAGAATATCAGAGAGATTAACATAGGTGACCTGAATAAAGCCTTAGGCGAAAGAGGTTTTATGATTTCTAATGGATATGGAAAGCTGAAAGAGAAGACCTTCAGGATAGCCCATATGGGGGAACTTACTCTCAGCGATATTAAAGAACTTCTTTCTATAATTGATGAGATTTTAGGATTATAGGCGGTGATAAAGATGTTAAGAATATTAGTAACTGATGGAATGGATAAAGGATCTGTTCAGACCTTAAAAGATATGGGGTATAAAATAACAGAGCAATTCTTTGAACCCGAAGAGTTAAAAAAACAGGTGAAAAGCTTTAATGTAGTAATTGTGCGTTCTGCAACTAAAGTTAGGAAAGATATAATAGCTTCTGCCGTTGAGACCGGAAATTTAAAGCTGATTATTCGGGGTGGAGTTGGAGTGGATAATATAGATGTAACTTATGCTGAATCGAAAGGGATAAAGGTTAGAAATACTCCCAAATCGAGCAGTTTAGCAGTGGCAGAATTAGCTTTGGGTCATATGTTCTCTCTGGCTCGATTTATTGGAATTGCCAATGTTACCATGAGAGAAGGTAAATGGAACAAAAATAAATATACCGGGATAGAACTTTCCGGCAAAACTTTAGGACTTATAGGATTTGGTAGAATCGGAAGAGAATTAGCTAAAAAAGCTAAAGCATTAGAGATGAAGATTATCTATAATGATATTTTAGGCCCAACCAAAGATTGTCCTGAATATTCTTTTGTTTCTCTGGATCAACTTCTAACTGATTCTGACTTTATCTCCTTACATCTACCAGGGAATGAAGATGAATCTCCGGTGATTGGTAAACCAGAATTTTCCAAGATGAAAGACGGAGTATATCTTATTAATTGTGCCCGAGGTAGTGTGGTAGATGAGGCAGCTTTATTGGAGGCACTAAATTCCGGGAAGATTGCTGGAGCGGGGATTGATGTATTTCCCGAAGAGCCAACCAAGAATCTGGAACTGGTAAATCACGAAAGAGTTTCGGTAACTCCACATATCGGAGCTTCTACCAAAGAAGCTCAAAAAAGGATTGGAGAAGAAATCATTTCGATTATTAAAGATAATTTTTAAAGTAGAGGATGAAAAATGGCAATAATCAAACCGTTTAGAGCTTTAAGACCTATACCTGAATTAGTATCCCAAGTAGCTTCCCCGCCTTACGATGTAATGAATAGAGAAGAAGCTTACCAGAGGGCCAAGAATAATCCTTATTCCTTTCTTCATGTGAGTAAAGCTGAAATAGATCTTGATTCTACTATAAACCATTATGAGGAGAAAGTGTATGAAAAAGCTAGAGATAATTTGATTAAATTGATTGAAGAGAAGGTATATTTAAAAGAAGAAAAAGAGACTTTCTATATCTATAGGCAAATTATGGAAGGGAGAATTCAAACTGGGCTGGTAGTTTGTGCTTCTATTGATGATTATCTTAATGATATAATTAAAAAACATGAAAATACCCGAGCAGATAAAGAAGAAGATCGGGTAAAACATATTGAATATACTGATGCTAATACTGGACTCGTTTTTCTTACTTATAAAGCCAAGGAAGAAATAAATCAAATTATAAATAAATGGATTGAGGTAAAAAGTCCAGTATATGATTTTACTTCTGAGGATAGAATAACCCATACCTGTTGGATAATTGATGATAAATCAATAATTCAGCAATTAGTAAATTTATTTACCAAAATTGATTATTTCTACATCGCTGATGGGCATCATAGGGCGGCAGCAGGGGCAAAAGTGGGGCTTAAAAAAAGAGAACAATTTAAAAATTATACCGGAAAGGAAGAGTTTAATTACTTTTTGTCGGTTCTTTTCCCCCATAATGAACTTTATATTATGGAGTATAATCGGGTGGTGGCTGATTTATATGGAAATTCTCCAGAAGAATTTATTCGAAAAATTTCTGAAAAGTTTACTATAGAAAATTATAGTGATAAAAGTCCCTACCAACCAGAAGCTAAACATCTCTTCGGGATGTATTTAGGTAATTGCTGGTATAAATTTACCGTCAAACCGGGAACTTTTGACCAAGATGATGTAGTGAATAGTCTTGATGTATCGATACTGCAAAATAATCTTCTTGCCCCGATTTTGGGAGTACAAGATCCACGAACAGATGAGAGAATTGAATTTGTAGGCGGAATTAGAGGTTTAGAAGAGCTGGAAAGAAGAGTTGATAGGGGGATGAAAGTGGCTTTTTCTTTATATCCCAGCTCCATAGAAGAATTGATGGAAATTGCTGATGCAGGGAAATTAATGCCTCCCAAATCGACCTGGTTCGAACCTAAACTTCGTAGCGGTATCTTTATCCATAAGTTATCAGAATAAAAAATATTTCCAAAATAGTATTTGACAAAACAATTTGTATATGTTAATATTTTTTAAAATTAAATATATGAATACAGAAGTGTATCTAGGGTTCCGTCTAATTAATGGTTAGAGTCTGGACCAAGCGATGCAAAGTATCCAAGCTGATATGGATATTACACTTTTAGGATAAAAGCCTGAGAGATAGGTTCTGTTGATATTACTAACATTACCTATTTTTCAGGTTTTTTTATAAATAAATATTTAACACTTTAAATACTTGAAGAATGGTAAAGATATTGATTTTAATGAACAATAGAGAGAATTATGACTAATATAGATTATGAAGACTATTTAAAAACATTAAATAAAATAAGTAGAGCTATAACTTCTGATCTTTATCTTGAGGATATATTAAAACTTATTGTAACTTTAACTGCCAATGTAATGAAAGCAAAAGTTTGTAATGTATGGTTAATAGATGAAAAAAAACAAGAATTTAATATTAAAGCTACTCAATCAATGCACCAAGAATATCTTAAAAAAAGAACCATAAAATTAAATGAAGGCATAGTAGGATTAGTAGCTAGAGAGAAAAAACCAAAAATAATTTTTGATGTATTAAAAGATGAACAATACAAAGAAAAAAATCTGGCTATAAAAGAAGGCTTAGTCTCTATGGCTAGTATTCCTATGATAGTAAAAAATGAAGTTATTGGCGTTCTTAATGTTTATACCAATAAATATTATGAATTTACTACATCTGAGATTACTCTTTTAAGCACCATTGCCAATCAAGCAGCGGTAGCTATTGAAAAAACTGAACTAATAGTTAAAACTAAAATAATTCAGGAAGAATTAGAAACCAGAAAAAAGGTAGAAAAAGCAAAAGGTATATTGATGAAGGAGAAAGATATAAGCGAAGAGGAAGCATTTTCTTTGATAAGAAAATCTAGTATGGATAAACGAATCTCCATGAAGGAGATTGCCGAGGCCATAATACTTTCTGATGAAATTCGGCAAATAAAATGAATTAATATATTACACACCTAACCTAAATCAACTATTACTAATTACTAAGTTTTTAGGAGATATGATTTTTAATTATTATTTTTACAAATAAAAAAATAGAAAATAGATAAATAATTTAAATTTCTACAAGGGAGTAGAATAAACGGCAAAGAAGCTCAACTATTTAAACAAGGCCAAAGAAGCCCTTTTTGACAGCGTATGTCTTAGAAGGGCTTCTTCTTTTTTAGATTAGGCCTTTTCATTGAGGCAAATAAAGAGAAAATGGGAGGTGTTATTGTTTATTCTATATCTTAATATTAAATGTTAAATATAAAAAATATTTATGGTAATTAAAAAACTTAATTTAGGAGGAAAATTAACGATGACAAGTCAAATAGACACTTTGAAAATGATGCCAATACAATTGGAAAAAGATACTAATCAAGCAAGTGCTTTTGAAGTAGCACAGATACAATTAGAAAAAGCTGTTAAAAAAATGAATTTAGATCCTAATATATTAGCTCAACTTAAAGAACCAGAAAAAGTCCTAATAGTTTCTATTCCAGTAAAGATGGATAATGGAACCGTAAAAGTATTTACCGGTTATCGAGCACAATATAATTCTGCTCGAGGCCCACTAAAAGGAGGAGTAAGGTATCATCCCGATGTGACTTTAGATGAAGTAAAAGCCCTCTCTGCCTGGATGACCTGGAAGTGTGCTGTTGCGGGAATTCCTTATGGTGGAGCCAAGGGAGGAGTAATTTGTAGTCCAAAAGAAATGTCAGAGGGGGAGCTAGAAAGACTTTCCCGAAGATATATCTATGAAATTTCATCTATTATCGGTCCTAAAAAAGATATTCCTGCACCCGATGTTTATACTACCCCCAAGATTATGGGTTGGTATATAGATACATATAATAAACTTACTGGAGGAGCAAGTTTTTCCACTATAACTGGGAAGCCTTTAGAATTATGGGGTTCAGAGGGTAGGGGAGAAGCTACCGCCCGTGGTTTATCTTATACGGTAGAAGTAGCTGCAAAAAAGCTAAGTATTAATCCTTTAGAGGCTACAGCAGTAATTCAAGGGTATGGGAATGCCGGTTCAATCTCTGCTAAATTACTTCATGAACAAGGATATAAAATTATCGCGGTCAGTGATTCTAAAGGTGGGATTTATAATCCTCAAGGGATCGATATTTTAGGGGTTTCAGATTATAAAACTAAAACCGGTTCAGTAAAAGGTTTTCCGAAGGCAGAATTTATCTCCCATAAAGATTTATTAGAACTAGAATGCGATGTTTTAGTACCGGCAGCCTTAGAAAGGGTAATAACTGAGAAGAATGCAAATAATATAAAAGCAAAAATAATAGCTGAAGCTGCAAATGGGCCTACTACTCCAGAGGCAGATGAAATATTGTTTCAGAAAGGAATTTTCATAATTCCTGATATTTTAGCTAATGCTGGTGGTGTTATTGTATCTTACTTTGAATGGGTGCAAGGTCTTTATGGCTATTTCTGGAGTGAGGAAAAAGTGAATTCAAGATTAAAAAAGCTAATCTTAAAGGCATTTAATGAAGTCTCAAGAATTGCTGAGAAAGAAAAAACAGATAATCGGACTGCAGCATATATATATGCTGTATCACAGGTAGCGAAGGCAATGAAAGTGCGAGGAATCTGGCCTTAAATTTTTAGATTAATCTATTTATTAAGTAAAGTCTAATCAGATTAAAGGAGAGTGAGCAGATGGCAAAAGTAGAATTTAGTAAGCGAACCAATCTTATAGAACAGGCAGTTTATAAATTTAATCTTCAGGATATACCCGAATCTAATCTTTATCGGGAGATATTTCCATACAAAGAGATACCCAAAGTAACCTTTAACCATAGACATGTTCCGATGTTTGTTCCTGAGGAGATCTGGATTACGGATACTACTTTTAGGGATGGTCAGCAATCCAGATCTCCCTATAAAGTAGATCAGATAGTAAGAATTTACGATTATTTACATGAACTCGATAATGATTCTGGGCTTATAAGACAGACAGAATTTTTTATTTATTCCCAAGGCGATAGAGAAGCCGTGGGAAAATGCCTGAGTAGAGAATATCTGTACCCTGAAGTAACCACTTGGATAAGGGCAAAGAAAGAGGATTTTAAATTAGTCAAGGAGATGGGCATAAAAGAAACAGGTATATTAGTCCCTTGTTCTGATTATCATATATTTAAAAAACTTCACCTTACTCGGAAACAGGCAGTAGAATTATATATTTCTATTGTAAAATTAGCTCTGGAAAATGGAATAATTCCCCGGTGTCATTTTGAAGATATTACTCGGGCTGATTTTTATGGTTTTGTGGTTCCTTTTGCCAATGAGCTTATGAAACTTTCTCGAGAGGCGAAGATTCCTATTAAAATTAGGGCTTGTGATACTTTAGGTTTAGGTGTTTCTTATCCGGGGGCAGCTTTACCTCGATGTGTGCAAGGCATTATATATGGACTTAGACATTATGCTGAGGTGCCCTCAGAATGGCTCGAGTGGCATGGGCATAATGATTTTTATAAAGTGGTAACTAATTCCACTACCGCCTGGCTTTATGGTGCCTCTTCTGTGAATACTTCTCTTTTGGGAATAGGTGAAAGAACTGGGAATTGTCCTCTGGAAGCAATGGTTATTGAGTATGTTCAACTTAGAGGGACGATAAGAAATATGAAATTGGAGGTCATAACTGAGATAGCTAATTATTACGAAAAAGAGCTCAAATATCGAATTCCATCTCAAACTCCTTTTGTGGGGAAAAATTTTAATAGAACCAGAGCGGGAATTCATGCGGATGGAATATTAAAGGATGAAGAAATTTATAATATATTTGATACAGAAAAAATATTGAATAAACCCGTATTAGTAACAGTTGGCTCGCATTCAGGGCTAGCTGGGATTGCTTTTTGGATAAACAAATATTTTAAATTAGAGGGAGAAAGAAAAATAAGTAAAAAAGATCCTAGGGTTTTAAAGATAAAAGAATGCATTGACCAAGAATATGCAACCGGTAGGGTAACTAGTTTTAGTGATGAAGAACTAAAATCTTTTACCAGAATGCATATACCAGAATTATTTGAAGAGTTGAAAATAAAAAGTAATGAAAACGGGTCGGATAAATCCGACTCCTACATAATTAAAAGCAATAGTTTATTAGAAAAATAGCTTTGAATTTTGAATTAAGGAGGTTTTAAAGGTTGCCTTTAACGATTACGCAAAAGATAATAAAAAGTCATTTAATCAAGGGGAAGATGGTTTTTGGAGAAGAAATAATAATAAGTATTGACCAGACGCTTACTCAAGATTCCACTGGAACAATGGTTTATCTTGAATTTGAAGCGTTAGGTATGGATAGGGTAAAGACAGAAAGGTCAGTAGCATATATTGATCATAATATATTACAAACTGGACCTGAAAATGCTGATGATCATTTATATATTCAAACTATAGCTAAAAAGTACGGAATATTTTTTTCCAAACCAGGTAACGGTATATGCCATCAAGTTCATTTGGAAAGATTTACCATCCCAGGGCAAACCCTCTTAGGATCAGATAGCCATACTCCTACAGCTGGGGCGGTAGGGATGTTAGCAATAGGAGCTGGGGGAATGGATGTTGCGATAGCAATGGGCACTGGAGAGTATTATATCACCATGCCTGAAGTGGTGAAGGTAAATCTTAAGGGGAAATTACCTCCCTGGGTTTCAGCAAAAGATATCATATTAGAAATTCTAAAAAGGTTAACTGTCAAGGGGGGTGTTGGTAAGGTATTTGAATATGTTGGTGAGGGCATAAAAGATTTATCTGTTCCTCAAAGGGCAACGATTACTAATATGGGAACCGAATTAGGAGCATTAAGTTCTATATTCCCCAGTGATGAGGTAACCTTGGAGTTTTTAAAAGCACAACAAAGAGAGAATGATTTTTTAGCAATAAACGCTGACTATGAAGCAATCTATGATGAAGAGATAGAGATAGACCTTTCTCAATTAGAACCCTTAGTAGCCTGTCCTCATAGTCCAGATAAAGTAGTGACGGTATCTTCTTTAAAAGGGCTTAAGGTTGATCAGATAGTTATAGGTAGCTGTACAAATTCCTCATATATTGATTTGATGAAAGTAGCAAAGATACTGGAAGGGAAAACTATTGCTGAAAATGTTTCTTTAGTGATAGCACCAGGATCGAGACAAGTATTAAGTATGCTGGCTAAAGAAGGGGCGTTGGTTTCTTTAATTGCAGCAGGAGCAAGAATTCTGGAATGTGCTTGTGGACCCTGTATAGGTATGGGGCAATCTCCATCAACAAATAGTGTATCTTTGCGAACTTTTAATCGAAATTTTGAAGGGAGATCTGGTACCCCTTCAGCAAAAGTTTATTTGGTTAGTCCTGAAGTTGCCGCAGCTTCAGCTATTACTGGTTATCTTACTGATCCAAGGGAGTTAGGGGCACCTATTATAATTGAAGAACCAAAAATGTTTTTGATAAATGATAATCTAATAATACCATCTCTTAAAAATTGTAGCGGAGTAGAAGTAATCAAAGGACCAAATATAAAACCATTTCCCAAAGGTCATCCTTTAGGTAAAGAGGTTCAAGGAAAAGTTTTAATCAAAGTAGGGGATAATATCACCACAGATCATATTATGCCATCAAATGCAAAACTTCTTCCTTATAGGTCAAATATACCCTATCTTTCTGATTATTGTTTGACCCCTTGCGATAAAGATTTTCCGAAGAAGGCAAGGGAAAACAGAGGTGGTTTTATAATTGGAGGTATAAACTACGGACAAGGATCAAGTAGGGAACATGCAGCTCTTATCCCTTTATATTTAGGGGTAAAGGCAGTTTTAGCAAAATCATTTGCTAGAATACATCAAGCAAATCTTATAAATAACGGAATAATTACCTTGATATTCGAAAATCCAGAGGATTATGATAATGTTGAAGAAATGGATGAACTTTTAATAGAGAATGCCTTTCTACAGCTTAAAAAAGGCGTAGTTAAGGTAAAAAATATGACCAATGGCAAGGAATATAAGATGATTTTAAAAATTACACCAAGACAGAAAGAGATAATAGTTCAAGGAGGCATTTTAAATTTAGTAAAATCAAAAGGAAGTATAAAAAAATAATTAGTTAGGAGGAAATAAAATTGGCTTATAATATTACCTTAATTCCGGGAGATGGAATTGGGCCGGAGGTTATCAAGGCGGCTCGAATAGTTTTAGAAGCAAGCGGCGTGAAAATTAATTGGGAAATTGTGGAAGCTGGTGAAGAAGTTATTCAAAAATTTGGTACACCTCTTCCTAATTATGTGATTGATAGCATTAAAAAAAATAAAGTAGCCCTAAAAGGACCCATAACTACTCCTATAGGTACCGGCTTTAGAAGTGTTAATGTAGAATTAAGACAGACATTAGACTTATATGCAAATGTTAGACCAGTAAAATCATATAAAGGTGTACCCTCTCGATATTCGGATATTGATTTAGTGATAGTTAGAGAAAATACAGAGGACTTATACGCCGGGATAGAGCATAAGATAGGAGAAGATGCTGCCGAAAGTATAAAGATTATAACCAGGAAAGCCAGCGAGAGAATAGCCAGATTTGCTTTTAAATTGGCTAAGAGGGAAGAAAGAAAAAAAGTTACCGTGGTACATAAGGCAAATATAATGAAATATACCGATGGGCTTTTTTTAGAGTGCGTTAGGAAGGTATCTCAAGAGTATCCAGAGATAGTTTTTGAGGAAATGATAGTAGATGCAATGAGTATGAAATTAGTTCAGGTACCCAATAACTATGATGTCTTAGTTATGCCCAATCTTTATGGAGACATACTTTCTGACTTAGCTGCAGGGCTGGTTGGTGGTCTTGGAGTGGTACCAGGGGCTAATATAGGAGACAAAGAGGCAATATTTGAACCAGTACATGGGTCTGCACCAAAAGCATTAGAAGCAAATACGGCTAATCCAACAGCAGCAATTCTTTCCGGTGTGATGATGTTAAAGTATTTGGGGGAAAGTAAGGCAGCAGATAGAGTAGAAAAAGCGGTAGTAAAAGTATTAGAGGAAGGAAAATATTTAACTCGCGATCTCGGTGGTAACAACGGGACAGTAGAATATGCTAAAGCGGTTATAGATGCTATGGAATAAATATGACCGAATAGATTTATACAATAATGAGTCCCCTCTAAAAACCTCATCAAGCAAGTGGACAACATTTTATTTTAAAATTGGGCAATTGGCAGAATTTAACCATAAAAAAGATGAAACGAAAAATATTGCGCAATTTCTTGACCAATTTGAAACAAGTTTTTAAAAAACAGATGGTTTTCGGTCTTCATTAGTCCCAATAAACCGCATAAACTCGGATTTACCGTCAGA
>Ga0210031_1002478_pt1 | contig 11107 bp, 17 predicted proteins | sample CryGeyCG2014_080_FD_185455 | JGI IMG/M metagenome (GOLD analysis project Ga0210031, IMG submission 185455) | Groundwater microbial communities from aquifer - Crystal Geyser CG03_land_8/20/14_0.80 (SPAdes) (version 2) | ecosystem: Environmental > Aquatic > Deep subsurface > Groundwater | place... | reverse complement strand
CTTTTATCTGCTTCCTGGCATTCTCCAGATCGTTTATCTCTTTTCCGGAAAGTTTGATACCTGCTGCCCTACCCATAGGAATCGCCTATGGGACTATATCATTACGTTGTTTATAAGACTTTGCTTAATAGAGTATTACAAATCCTCCTATATGGGCAAAAGGGAAGTCGAATGGAGAGAGCAATTAGGAGACGATTTAAATTGGGCATTATCATTTGATTATCTTAAAGAAGCAGATACGACAAAACATGTTCACAGATTACATCCATATAAGGGCAAATTTATACCACAATTAGTTGAATATTTCTTAGATGACCATATCGACGATTTCAAAAAAGAGATATATTTTAAAAAAGGGGACATCGTACTCGATCCATTCTGTGGAAGTGGAACTACATTGGTACAAGCTAACGAATTAGGCATGCATGCGATAGGTATCGATATCTCAGCGTTTAATACGGTAATTAGTAATGTAAAATTAGAAAAGTATGATTTCAATAATCTCAAAGATGAATTAAACAAAATAACAAAGGCATTAAAAGAATTAATCTCAGAATCTGATACAATAAAATTTGAAAAAGAACTAACCGAGGAGTTATATAACTTCAATAACAAATATTTTCCGTCTCCCGATTATAAATATAAAGTTAAACGAAATGAAATTAATGAAGATGATTATGGGGCGGAGAAAGAAGAGAAGTTTTTGCCCATATACATCCAACTTACAGAAAGATACAATATACAGTTGAAACAAGATAAATGTGATACCTTTTTGGACAAATGGTATTTAAGACATATACGAACAGAAATTGACTTCGTGCATAATCTTGTAAATCAAGTTCAAAACCCAATAACTAAAAAAATAATAATGGTAATTTTGAGTCGGACTATTCGTTCATGCCGCGCAACGACGCATGCGGATTTAGCTACCCTGAAGGAGCCGATTACTACAACGTATTATTGTGCAAAACATGGCAAAGTATGTAAACCATTATTTTCAATCCTGAATTGGTGGGAGCGTTATAGCAAAGATACAATAGAAAGATTACGAATATTCGACAAATTAAGAACTGATACCTATCAACTTTGTATAACTGGGAATTCGAGATCATTGGATATATTTGAGGAAACGTCTAAAGTTAACGAAAATCTTGCTAGATTGATAAAAACACAAAGGATTAATGGGATTTTTTCGAGTCCCCCTTATGTAGGTTTGATAGATTATCACGAACAACACGCATATGCGTATGATTTATTTGGGTTTGAAAAAAATAAATCTCTCGAAATAGGGAATATGTCGATGGGGCAGGGCAGAGAAGCAAGAAAAAAATATGTACAAGGAATTGCGGAGGTATTAATCAATTGTAAAAAATATCTGGTTGATGATTATAATATTTTTCTAGTAGCCAATGATAAATATAATCTATATCCATTAATCGCAGAACAAGCGGAGATGAAAATTGTGAATCAATATAAACGACCAGTACTAAATAGAACTGAGAAAGATAAAGGGGCATATTCTGAATCAATATTTCATTTAAAATCAAGGTGATACTATGGGATTAACAAAAGAACAGATAGAAAGCATCGAGAATGTGCTGAGAACCAGTCTGAGGCATAAATTTCAGAATTATAAACCAGAACCAGCATCCATGCCTTTTCATACAAGATTATTAGGAAAAGATAGATTAGCCTTGTATTCGTTTATACATTCACTTAGTACGAATTTTGGAACTAGCATCTTCGAGCCTGTAGCGGTTACATTGGCTAAGAGGAATTATAAGGAAGCGAAATCACATATAACTGCAGGTGAAAATATTAGTGAGGGAGCGCAATCAGAAATCCAAAAAATAATGGATAATCTAATAACAGCACGATCATCTCCCAATAAAATCGAGGAGATTGATGCAATTAGAAAAGTGTGCCAGAATGGTAATATGATAAAGGTTAAACCGACGAAAGTAGATGTATATCTTGAGAGTAAAACTGGAGATCTTTATCTTTTCGATTTGAAAACTGCAAAGCCGAATGTTGGCGGTTTCAAAGAATTCAAAAGAACCCTTCTAGAGTGGGTTGCGGTAGTATTGGCCTCAAATCCAAAGGCAAAAATCCAGTCACTTATAGCAATTCCCTACAATCCTTATGAACCACAACCATACAATCGGTGGACAATGAGAGGAATGTTGGATATTAACAACGAATTGAAAGTCGCAGATGAATTCTGGGATTTTCTAGGTGGGAAAGGTGCTTATCAAGAATTATTGGATTGTTTTGAGAGGGTTGGAATTGAGCTAGGACCTGAAATCGATAAATATTTCGCTAAATTCCAAAAGTAAAAATTAAAAATATGTCTCGACCCACCGTTATTTCACAATCAACTCATCAGCAAACCTGTCAGTATTTGCTATCAGGAAATCACTGCTCATACTCAGGCATTTTCTTGGGCAGACGTCAACGCACTGGGAGCAGAATGTGCAACGCGAAACATAGATTTTGATTTTCATGGGCGCAGCAAGTTTTGCACCAGCTTTTTCATGGAATATCACAGCTTTTTCATCAGGAACAGGTTCTATTGCTTTCGCAGGGCATACCTTTACACACAAACCGCAGCCTGTGCATCTATCCCTGTTATAGGATATTTTCCCCCTGTAATTAGGCGGAATTTCTACCGGAGGATTAATTTTTACCTCTCCTTTTTCAACCTTTTTCACTACCTCTGTCACGGATTTTGGAGTGTATTTTACAGGAAACTTGTTTGTTGCAGGTTTTCTAAAGAGTTGTTTGAGCAGCTCAAACGCCATTGCTGTCATTTTTTCACCCCGTTAATACTGGAAGTATTGTGTCCAGCACTATGAGTACAAGGCCTATCAGTCCAAACAATGTTAGCTGAATGAAATATGTGTATGCTACCTGATCTATTTTCAGTCTTGCAGCAGCAACCCTAACAAATGTTACGCATACTGTTATTATAATGAGTACCTTCAGGAGGAAGAAAAGAATGTCAACAATAATGCCTATGGTTGTTGGAAGATTGAAGAACACTGAAATGTTGTACGGGAAAAACAATGCTACAACAATACCTGCCATAGCAACTGTTTTCACAGCATCAGAAAGATAGAACATTGCCAGATTCCTGCCTGAGTATTCTGCAAGCAGACCCCCTGCTATTTCTGTTTCTGCTTCAGGCGCATCAAAAGGTATTTTTGAAAGCTCGGCAGGGGTTACAACAAGGAGGGTTAGCAGCAGGATGGCTAAACCAATAAAACCAACAGGACCCACTGCCTCCCACACAGGATATTTTGCCAGTGTTGTTAATGAGAATGCATCAGTTAAAACGTAGGTTGTTGAGAGTTTCCAAACAATGCTTATTACTGTGATAGCAAGCGGGAACTCATAGCTCATGAGCATTACCATTTCACGCTGAGCGCCAACAGTTGCATACGGTGAACCAGAGGCAAAACCCCCTGCTATCATTCCCAGCGCAGGTATCATCAGAAGATAAAGTATGAGTATTAAATCACCGTAACCTGAGAGAATTGTAATGCTTCCTATTGGTATGTACAGCAAAATAGATACAGCCGCAGTTAGGGAAAGCACCGGTGTCAAATTATATATCCACGCTACTGCGTTTTCAGGAACAATGTTTTCTTTAATGAACAGTTTTCTTACATCCCTGAAAGGCTGCCTGAGCGGAGGACCAATCCTTGCCTGCATGTGCGCAGCAAGTTTTCTATCAACACTTTTGTAGATTAATCCCATGAATATAGAAAAAACAGCAAGGATAACAGGCAGAATGAGGAGTCTCAAAATAAGCATCATTTCATCAGTCTCCTTGTTTTCTCAACACACATTTTATGCAAAATTTCCTTTGTTAAAATATTTTTCTTGTTTCCTCTGATTACTGCAACCCTGTCAGTACATGCTATGCATGGGTCTGTGGATGCTGCAACAATTGGTATGTCTGCGATTTGCTCACCAACAAGCATTGGTATCCATGCAAGAAGGTTGTTGTAGGTTGGCGCCCTCGCCTTCCAAGTATAAGGGGTTTCTTTTCCATCGAGTTTAACATAATGGAAAACCTCACCCCTTGGCGCCTCATGCCTCCCTATACCCTCACCGACTGCTTTTTTCAGGTTTATGAGGAGTTTTGGGATTTTTGGTTCAGACATTATTTCACCAGAAGGCATGTTTTTCAGGCATTCTTCAATGATTTCAACTGATTGTTTTATCTCAAGCAATCTTACAATGATTCTATCATAAACATCACCAACCACTTTACCTGCAAGGATGTCAGGCGTTATTGCTTTAACATCAAGGTCAGCATAAGCAGCATATGGATAGTCCTGACGCACATCCTTTTTAACACCGGATGCCCTTGCAGTAGGACCAACAGCGCACAGTTTTAATGCGTCCTCCTTTGTTAACACACCAACGTTTCTTGTTCTCATCCTTATGGTTGGGTCTTTCAGGAATATGTTTCCAAGTTTTTCAAGCAAGCCCTTATAATAGTTTAATGCTTCTTTGACTTTTGGTATTTGTTTATCTGTTATATCCCTTCTGATTCCACCAATCATGTACATTGCATAGTTAACCCTGTTACCAGTTAGATACTCAAGTATATCCATGACTTTTTCCCTAACCCTCCATGTTAAATATAGAACGGAATCAAAACCGAGTTCATGTGCCGCAACACCAGCCCACAGTAGGTGTGAATGTATTCTCTCAAGTTCTGCAACAATCACCCTGAGATACTCCGCCCTGTCAGGAACAGAAATATCTGTAGCGTTCTCCACTGCCATGCAGAATGCAAAAGGATGAGAGGCAGAACAGATGCCGCATATTCTCTCGGCAAGATAAATAATCTGAATAGGATTTCTTCTCATGCCGGCCCATTCTATTCCCCTGTGATTATGCCCTGGTTTTATATCAACATTTACTATTTTCTCTCCTTCTATTTCAAACTCAAACATTATCGGTTCCTTCAGGGCAGGATGTATGGGACCTATTGGTAGTGTGTACTTCATTTTTTTTCCTCCCAGAGTTTTTTAACCATTTTTTCAGGTATGCCTTTTTCGTCCTTCCTCCAAGGATAAACATTCTCAGGGAAATCGTCAGGCAGGAACATTCTTCTGGAATCAGGTATGCCCTCAACATTGATACCGAACATCTCCTGCTTCTCCCTTTCAGTAACAAGCGCCCCAGGGATAAGGTCACATATTGTTGGGATTTTCAAATCGTTTTTAGGCACCTCAACTGATATGTTGACTGGTATTTCCCTCAGATGCTCACCATAGTTTACTGTGAAATGATAAATCAGCTCTATGTTTTCCCCAACATCGTTTCCTGAAACAACAGATAAATGTGGGAACTGTAAATCCAACAAATGTTTCACAGCATCCTTGAAAACGCTTCTTTCAACCCTGAACCAGACCATTTTTTGCTCATTCTTTTTAACGCCAATTTTCCTTTTCTCAACTCTGAAATCAATGACTTTATCACCAAACTGGTTTTTGAAGTATTCAACAATTCCCTCTGGGGTGATTTCTGATTTTTTGTTCATTTCTTCACCACCCCCTGCTCATTGTTTTTCTTCATTTCTTTCTGCAGACCTTCAAGTTTCAGCCATGCCTTCACCACACCGTCAATTATTGCCTCTGGTCTTGGAGGGCATCCTGGGACATAAACATCAACAGGTATGATTTCAGATACAGGTCCTTCTAAATTGTAGGATTCATAGAAAACACCACCTGTTGAGCCGCAACCCCCTACAACTATTACTGCTTTTGGCTCAGGGGTCTGATCATATATCCTTTTAAGTTTATCAGCCATTTTCTTTGTCACAGGCCCTGTAACAAGAAGCACATCTGCATGTCTTGGTGTTCCCACAAGTTTTATTCCAAAGCGCTCAACATCATATCTTGGTGTTAATGCCGCAATTATTTCAATGTCGCATCCATTGCATGAGCCGGAGTTTACATGAAAAACCCATAATGCCCTGTTAAACGAGTCAGTGAGTTTCATGTTCCCACCCCCGTCTTAGGGGTTAGTAGCCAGTAGCTAGGGAATAGGGAAGCCCTAATCCCTGACTCCTGATCCCTGACTACTCTCATGTTCCCACTCCTATTATTATAAACAGCACAGCCAGCACTATGACAAACCAGTAAACATAATCGTTGACTATTCCTGTATGTTCTTTTACTGCTGGTGTATAGTAGTCTTTCAATGCCTCTGTGAAACCCCAGAACAGGTTTCCTGCTCTTATATGAACGTTTTCTTTTTCAGGTTCAGGGTTGCCTGAAAGAAAAGGTTTTGTCTGCTCAGAATCCTTTTTGTATGCTTTCTCACCAAAGGCTCTGAGGATGTAAACAACAAGTGCTATGACAACAAATGCTATAACAAATATGATTGCGTTCCAGTACCCTGCTGAGGTTTCAAGTGTACCAAACATATTACACACCTCCCAGTCCAAGTATTTTATTTATGTATCCCTGATAATCGATTAGTGCATTCGCAGCAGGCTCAACAATTGTATTAATCACTGTGTCCGGGAATAATCCGAAGATTATGATGAACACTGCAAGTATTCCCATTGCTATGAGCATGCTTCTTGGAACCTCCTTCACATTCTCATATTCCTTCAGTCTTGGACCCAGGAATGCTGAATGGAAAACCTTCACAAACACTGCAAGCATGAGTATGCTTGCCAGGATAGCAATTATTGACAGTATCGGGTTAAGCTGGTATGCTGTTTCATATATCATGAGTTTGGATGCGAAACCATTCATTGGTGGAAGACCTGAAACAGCAGCAAGTCCTATTATGAAGAATATGGTTGTGTATTTCATGTTATGCGCAAGCCCCCCGAGCCTGTTAAGGTCACTTTTGCCAGTTGAATAAAAAACTGCTCCTGCCACAAGGAACAATAATCCGAGGTCTAACGCATCATTCATTACATGGAACAAACCTCCTTGAATAGCTTTCAAACCATAATCTGCTATACTTCCATTTGCAATGCTTGCAAGGCCAACACCAACACCGAGCATCATATATCCAACTTCAGCAACTGCAGTGTAACCTATCAGGCGTGCAAATTTGTTTTGAACAAGTGCCATTGTCACACCAACAAATATTGAGAGAATGCCGAGAATAATTATAACCCATCCAACAACCACTGTGTTTAATACATCCCCATATAATGTGAAGCACACCCTGAGCAATGCGTAAAGGCTTGCCAGCGAAGATGCCACAAGCATTATTGCAACAGATGATGGGGCTTCACCATAGGCATCAGGCTTCCACATATGCATTGGAACAGAACCAGCCTTCATCGCAAATGCACCTATAAGCAGTACCAGTGCAATTTTATCTATAAAAGAATACTGAATCCTGCTTGCAAGATACCCGATGTTTAGGGCATTATATTCACCGTAAAGCAGTGCTACTGCAAAAAGCACAAACAATGCGGCCACTGTGCCTATAACCATGTATTTGAATGCCGCCTCAGCAGACTCTCCCCTGTCTGTGTAGAATGCAACAAGTGCGCATCCTGAAATAGATGTGATTTCAAGGAAAACAAAAAGGTTGAACATGTCACCCGTGAGTTCCATTCCAAGCATGCCTGCGAGAAGAAGTAACAGCAGTGTGTAGTATTTGTCAAGCCCTGTCCTGTTTTCCATGAATTTCCAGGAGTAAAGAGCGGCAATAAATGCCAGAGAAACTGAAATCATTGCCATGAGAACACTTAATGCATCAGTCTCAAGTATGATTCTTACAGGCATGATGTACCCTGTTGGCGTGGTGAGCGTTGATGAAGCGGCACCTAAAACATAAACCCTGATACCATTTGATAGCACATCCCTTGTTAAAAGTATTGTTAAAAAACCTGTGAGCATCAATATAATTAGGACAAAAATATTTCTAACCTTTGGATGCACTCTGCTTATTAACGGTGTTAAAAACGCACCAAGTAATGGTAATGCAATGATTAGGATTGGGGCGTGGGTTAAAAGAAAATTCATCCTTTCAGCCTCCTGACATTTTTAGCATCAATACTGTTGTAATGCCTGTAAATCAGGACCACGAATGAGAGCATAAGCGCGGTTGTGGCAAGACCTATAACAATGCTTGTCAGGGTCAATGCCTGCGGAGTTGGCAGAACCATGTTTGTACCTGGGGCATTTGTGTATATTGGTGCAACACCGCCTTTCACATATCCAAGTGTGATAAGGAAAAGGTTCACACCTGACTCTATAAGACTCACGCCTATGACGATTTTAATAAGGTTTCTTTTAAACATAAGTGCATAAACACCGAGACCTATGAGTATGACAACAGCAATAAATGGAAAATATCCTATCGTTCTTTCACCCCCAGCCCAGCTGTGAACATATAAAGAATGATAAGCCCAATGCCTGAGAGCACCTCAACACCAACCGCAATATTCATAAGTGGTATAACACCCCCTGTGTTCAGATCCCCTGGGTTTATGCCTACCGGGATATTACCAAAAATTGCTCCTCCTGTGAGGAAGTTGTAGAAGAAAGCTGTTGATATGCCAAGAAATGCCAGAGCGATAAATGCAAAAAGCCCTGAGCATTCTGAAACAGAAAAGTTTTCCTTTTTAAGCATGTCCTTTATTTTTAATGCACCATAGGATATTACAAGTAGTGCAAATGCGGATGCAACAACTGCACCACCCTGAAAACCTCCTCCTGGGGTGAGATGACCATGCATTATGATATAAAAACCGAATATGATTATGAATGAATAAAGGATGTTTGTTATTGTTCTGACTATTTTCGACATTTCCTTCATTTCTTCCTCCTCCTGAGTGCCAAACCAACACCTGTAACTGCTGTGAATAATACCGTTGCCTCACCAAGCGTGTCATATCCCCTGTAATCAAAAACAACAGATGTTACAACATTGTTTGCGCCTGTTTCATTCTGAGCATTTTCTATGAAATAGTCGTCCATACCTTTTTCATCTGGCTCCCCAAATGGATGCATGTACATTGCAGAAAGGAAAAGGAAAACAAAAACAACAGCAAATGCAAGAAAACCTATTTTTTTATTCATTCTTCCTCCATCCTTCTTGTTCCCCTTATCGCAAGTATGTATATAGCAGTGGTCAGCCCTGCGCCTATAGCAGCTTCAGCAATTGCTACATCAGGTGCCTGAAGTATATAAAATTCCAATGATAGTAGAAGACTCATTATAGCAAGTGAGATTACTGCAGCAAGTAAGTCCTTAAATTTAATTGCTGCATATGCTGTGCAGATGATTATTATGAGAACTGCAATCTGCCCTAATTCTGGTAATGTCATCATTCTATTTTATCCTCCTTTAACTCATCAGTTACTGCCTGCTTTGGCATTATGCCGCTTCTATGCGCTGCTCTCGCTATCGCATGAGCGCCTGTAGGATTGGTAATGAGCAATGCTGCTAATGCAATAATTGTATGAAGCGAGAGTGTAGCATAAGCAACTTCTCCTCTGTACCAGCAGCCTGCCCCATAGATTATAATAGCCAAAGCAATGAATATAGAACCAAATGTGGTACATTTGGTTGCAGCATGCAATCTTGTATATACATCTGGAAACCTGAGCAGACCTATGGAGCCCAAGCAGTTAAAGAATAAGCCTATCCCAAGAAAGATATAAAGAATGTATCTGATAATAAGCGCCATCATATACCTCCCTCCAGATATTTTGCTATATACAGTGTTGCTATGAATGATAGGATTGCATAAACAATTGCTACATCTATATAGATTACTTCTTTATAGCCTGCACCTAAAGCTACCATGCTTGCTACCACCAGTGTATTGATTGTGTCAAGAGCAACCACCCTATCCGGTATAGTGGGCCCCAAAACAGCTCTTATGAGTGAAAGGAGCATAAAAATCACAAGCAATGAGCCTACAATCAAGAATATCTCACTGAACGGTATCATTCCGCAATCCTCCTAGCCCATTCCGGGAATTTACCACAAACATTTTCGATTTTCACAGGAGATTTCACGTTTATCCAGTGAACATACAAATCATTGTTTTTTTCGTCAATGTCAACTGATAATGTCCCTGGCGTTAATGTTATAGAGTTGGCAAGAAATGTTATTCCAAGATCTGTTTTCAGGTCTGGTGAGATTTTCACAATACCAGGATTTATTTTTCCTGTAAGAACCCTGTATGCAACATCAAAATTTGCTTTTGCCATAGCGAAAAAGAAAGGACAAAAAAGATAAAATATGAAAAAAAACCATCTTTTTGGGTTAAGCATCCTGTAATTTTTTTCCCTGAACAAAACATTTCTACCTATGACGCCTGCAACTATGCTTAGAATTATTCCTGCAAGTATTTCCTCCCTGCTCCAGAGAAAAAACATGCTTCCAGGGATAGCTGAACCTGCTGTAAGAAAAAGGTAGAGAGCAAACACTGCAATTGCGGTTATTACAAAGGTTAACATCTTATTTTCCTCTAAACCCGTATTATCTTGGAATATTAAAAGGTTAATGGTTTATACAGCGAAATATTAATGTTTTAAGAAAAACATATGGGATAAATGTTCGACTGGGTTATTATTGCATGGATGGGGGTTTTGATTCTCTTCTTTGCAGTAGTTGGCTACTGGCTTGGGAGAAAAATAGGTGAAAGACTTTATGAGACAAAATTTGATGAATGGAAAAAAGAATATGAAAAAGGTATAAGGAAGGATGCTGTTGAAAGAAGCAGGGCTGTGCTTGGTGGAAAATTCTCTGAGCAGCTTGCGCCTTATCTACCAGACTTCAAATATGACCCAACAGAGGTTAGATTCATAGGCTCACCAGTGGACTTCATAGTTTTCAAAGGCACAAGTACAAAGGAGCCTGAGGAGATAGTGTTTGTTGAAGTGAAAACAGGAAAAAGCGGGCTTTCAGAAAATGAAAGAAAAATAAAGGAAATTGTGGAAAACAAAAGGGTTAGATGGGAGATGTATCACAGGTGAAAAAGAGTATAGGTTGATTAAGAGAAGAAAAGGGCTGTGCTGGAAAGAAAAAGAAGAGGTTACGGGTTGTTGTAATGATCTGATACCAAAAAACACAAATTTTAAATATTCGGAAACACATGA
>Ga0210031_1002473_pt1 | contig 11112 bp, 12 predicted proteins | sample CryGeyCG2014_080_FD_185455 | JGI IMG/M metagenome (GOLD analysis project Ga0210031, IMG submission 185455) | Groundwater microbial communities from aquifer - Crystal Geyser CG03_land_8/20/14_0.80 (SPAdes) (version 2) | ecosystem: Environmental > Aquatic > Deep subsurface > Groundwater | place... | reverse complement strand
GCAAAGCGAGGCAACAATTTCAAGTTTTTCTTTGGCGGCAAATTCTTTTTATCTTTACACCTAAGCGGAATAAAATAAAATTGACCAGAGTATAATGTAATTAAAAATCTACGAAGTAAACTCGAAAAGTTTACGAATCATATACGAATGGATGTGAAATCTTAAAAATTAGTAAGAAAACCAATTGTTAATGAATAATTGTAAGATAGAGCAAAACTAAACCAGGAACAAGGAATACTATGCCCATGATTCTGTATATTTTTGGAATTATTTTTCCAGGAACCCATGTTGATCCTAAAATTTTCATCCACCAAACTTGAAACCTTAAAATCCAATCTGGTTTTATTGAAAATAATAATCCTAACAAAATAAATGGAATTGCTAAAAACAAACCATAATTCGCCCAAAATATATCGCAGGGAATTTCTCTTCCATTAACGGTGCAAGTCATTGCCATTACCGGACTTGCCACTAATAACATTGAAATGAGAACCCCAAAATTAATAAATTTTCTTTTCATAATAGATGTAGATAATATTAAACTATTAATTTTTCGACCTTATGATTAAAAATTTTCTTTTCCCAAAATTAAAATGCAGTTCGAGCCGATATTTTTATCAGGTTCTTTGGCAGTTTTTGCCTCTTGAAAAGAGGCGACAATTTCAAGTTTTTCTTTGGCGGCAAATTCCTTTAATTCAAAAATCTGGGCTTCAATACTCAAAATCTGCTTGTCATCTTCTTCGGTGCTCTTGCGAGCGTAAAGTATGTATTTCATAATAAATTAGTTAAAAAATTTTCTTTTTCTAAAAACAGAATCGCCAACTGATTTTTTCGCCCAGAATTCCTTACGATTTGGTCGCCGAGCGAAGCGAGGCGAATCTTGAAAACTTGCAATTTCCTGTCTTGTGGGCGAGGTGGGAGTCGAACCCACATGGGTAAAATACCCAGTTGATTTTAAGTCAACTTTGTCTGCCTTTCCAACACTCGCCCAATTTTTAAGGCCACGGCGAGATTTGCACTCGCGTATAACGCATTTGCAGTGCGTCGCCTTTAGCTACTTGGCTACGTGGCCAGATATTTTGCGTTTTCGTTTAAATTTTCGGTGATTTCCTTATCTAACCATCTTGGTCTTATATTAAAAAATCTCTTAAAATTATCAAATTTCCGTTTTAACAATAAACCAGTGGAGTTTTTATACATAAATTTAAAGATTTTAACGCTTTCTTTAGTGAAATATACAATTCGAAATTCTCTATTACCTTTATAAATCTTCGCACTCCGTAAATTAAGGGCTTTTGCCAAAACAGCAGACAGGTCTTTAAGAAAAACTTTACTTCCACTACAAAGAATAGTACAAGCTCTTTTAAAAATTAGTCTCTGGTTAATACCTTTTCTTTGTTCTATATAAAATGTGCCGTCTCCATCAAAATATCCTCTTAGAAAGTGACCCAAATATTCCATAGGAATGAACGGGAATTTTATAACTTTAGATTTTTGGGGAATTAAACCAAGTTTTATTAAATCGCTAAATACTCTTTTACTTCCAATTCTTAAACGAAATCCACCTGAACTTTTATAAATATGGCCATATTTGTCGCTCGATGTCCGAGGCGGCTGAAAGTGAATAGGGTGTTCTGATTTCAAAACCGCTTTAATTTTCTCTATTATTTCCCGGTCTTTACTTGCGAAGGCAATATATCGAGTTCTTGATGAGGCGTCCGCATCTTCTATATCACCATCGGCATAGAGAAAACCTAATACATAAGCCACTTCATTCGACCATTTTTTAAAGAAATCAACATTAAATTTATATCTGTTCCAACCGCCACGAGGATCAAAAACTTCATCGATTTTGAACCGTTGAGCTTCGACTGCCTTCCTATTCATTATTTAATTTTATCTCATTTTTCTTCTTTTTTCAATCGGATTTTCTTATTTTTTCTAAGAGCTCTTCGACTCTGGCTGCTTCTTTGGTTTTGGTTTCAATTTGAAATCTGATTTTGGGAACGATTCTCATTCTCAAAATCTTATTTATCTTTTGTTGGAGAAAATAGATTCTTTTATTTAAATTTCCGACAATTTTTTCAGCTTTATCTCCGGGCAAAACCGAAACCCAAACTTTAGCCTCAGTTAAATTTGCTAAGGTCTCAACCTGAGTAATGGTTACCAAAATTCCTTTGGGAAAATTTCCTTCTCTAAGCAAAATTTTTCCCAGCTCTTCTTTTAAAAGTTGGTTAAGGCGTGAAATACGTTTTGACATTTTAGAGTCCTAATTTTCTTTTCTCTTTTGTGAAAATTACTAAAATATCACCTTCTTGAATTTTGGCATCGCCCTCGTATAAAATTCCACATTCTTGGCCCCTAATGGCTTTTTCAACATCTTTTTTATTGATTTGGAGATTAATCAATTTTCCTTGACCGACTTTTTCCTCGCCTCGAATAACCTCGATTTTAGTTCCTTTTTTCACTTCCCCTTCCAAGACCTTGGCGCCAACGATTTGACGACTCCCCTCGGTCCAGAAAATGAGCAAAGTTTTGAGTTTCGCCAAATCTGTTCTGACAATTTCTGGCTCTAAAATTTTTTCCATCAACCCTCTAATTGTTTGAACAAAATCGTAAATTATTTCAAAGGTTAAAATTTTGATTTTTTCTCTCTCGGCTAAACTTTTGGCTACGGGGGTGATTTTAACTCGAAAACCCAAAATTTTTGCCTTGGCTGATTGGGCTAATTTAAAATCTGATTCGTTAATATCCCCTACTTCGGCTTTCAAAATCCTTAGAATCACCTTTTCTTGGGGAAGTCCTTTCAAAACATTTTCAATGGGTTCAATCGAGCCCAAAACATCGGTTTTTAAAATTAAATTCAAAACCTTTTTATCCGGGGTAATCAAAAAGACCTCTCTCTTTTCTTCTTTTTCTACTTTTGGAATATTATTTTGAGCTTCTTCAATCGTTCCAAAAACTTTGAACCTTTCTCCAACCCGGGGAACGTCTTCGAAGCCAATTGAAATCACTGGCATTGAAGGATAGGCAATTTCGATTTTTTTACCCTGAAAATTTTCCAACATTTTGATTTTGCCAAAGGTTGAAAAAGTTCCAACAATTTCTCCTGGTTTTAAAATCCCGTCTCTTAAAAGTAAAGTGGCGGTTGGTCCACGATGGCTATCCAAATAAGATTCAATCACTACCCCTTCCCCCGGCTTGGAAATATCGCCTTTCAGATTTTCAATTTCCGCTACCAAAAGGATTAATTCTAACAAATCTCCAATTCTTTTTCCGGTCTTGGCTGAAACCTCAACTGAGGGAACCTTACCGCCTATTGATTCAACCAAAATATTTTCCTTTGCCAATTCTCTTTTTATTTTCTCCGGATCGGCTTCTGGTCGATCAATTTTATTGATAGCAATAATCATCGGAATACCGGCTTTTTTAATATGGGTGATGGCTTCTTTTGTTTGGTCTTGAACTCCAGCCACTCCATCAACTACTAAAATAGCAATGTCAGCCACTTTTGCTCCTCTGGCTCGCATGGCTGAAAATGCTTCATGACCGGGGGTGTCAATAAAGGTAATTTTTTTACCTTGAAGTTCAACTTCGTAGGCACCAACATGTTGAGTAATGCCACCAGTTTCTTTTTCAGCGACATGGGTTTTTCTAACGGCGTCCAAAATTGAAGTTTTCCCTGAGTCAACATGACCTAAGACAACAACAATGGGAGCTCTGGAAATCAAATTTTCTCTTTTTTCAATCATAAAAATTTTTAATTTTTGATTAAGAAGATTCAATTTCTTTAGATTTTATTGCTTTTTCAATTGCTTCTTTTTCTTCTTTTGATAAAAGATACTGAGAGTTTCCTTCAACAATGGGTTTAGCATAAATTCGATTTCCTTCCCGGGTATATAAACTGGTAATCACCAAACCATTGTTTTTACCGTCGAGCAAGGCGATAGAAAAACTCTGATTGCCGCCAATTTCTGAAAAAGGATTAAATCTGACGATTCCGGTTTTTTGAATAGAAAATTCACTTTCCCTTTTCAACTTTTCTAATTCTTGAGAAAGTTTTTCTAAATTTTCTTTTAAATCCTTAAATTGCGACAAAATTTCTTGAAAATTTTCTTGACCCAGAGGGTACCCCTTTTTCTTTTTAAAAAAGTTAAACATATTGTTTAGTTGAACTAACTAACCAATTCGGTAAGGAAAATTTCTTGAGCGAGGCGGGCTGTGAGGGGAGCATTTCGCAGCCAGCCCTCTAAGCACAATGTTATTTTCATATAAGCATAGAGGGCTGGGGAGAAATAGCAACGGCGGGAAAATAATTTTGTTTTTTCTCTAAAGCCGATTGCGTGCCCCGTACCACACTGGTTGTGGTTACGGGGCGTGCTCCCTGAACAGCCTGACGAGCGAAACTGTTACCAAATTGATTAGCAATTACAATTAAGTGAACATCTTTTAAATTCTGAAAGAAAAAAGCAAAAATGCTCCCAAAATAGTCATTAATGCCCCATAGCCAAAACCGAAAAGAGGAGAAATGGCTGACCAAAGGTAACCGACGATTGCACTGGAAGCGAAATCTCCAACCCCATTAACAGTTGCCAAGGTACCATAACCAGTTCCCCTTAAACTTTCCGGTAGAAGATCGGCGGCCACCGTTCTTTCTAAAGCATCGGTGATGGCAATGGCTATCCCGGCTAAAAGGAAAAACAAACCTAAATAAATTGAGCTTTTGGTGTTGAAAATAAATCCTAATGAAGCAATGCCGGTCAGAAAATAGCCGAAAGAGAGCAATAATTTTTTGCCGAATTTGTCAGCCAAGGCACCGATGGGGAAGGAAAAACCAGCGTAGAAAATGTTATGAAGCAGGTATAAAAGGATAGCCAAACTGGCAGCCATAATCGCTCCCTTAACGGGTGTTAACAATTGAGTGGCTCTTAAAATAAAAAGGGAGTCAGCAAAATTACCCAGGCCGAAGATTCCGACTGCTATTAAAAAGAGACGAAATTTAGATGGGAGCAGCTTAACACTTCCTACCAATTGTGTTCGATTATTATTCACTTTACTTCTTTCTTTAACAAAAAAACTGATCGTTAGGAAGGCTAAAATACTTGGGATTAAAGCAACAAGGAAAATTGAGCGCAAGGAAATAAATTTAATTAAGAAAAAGGCGAGAGCTGGACCAACAACTGCTCCCAAAGTATCCATACCTCTATGAAAACCAAAAACTCGGCCATAATATTTGGGCCCTGTTGAGTCAACTAAAAGAGCATCTCTGGCTGGTTCTCTCGTTCCTCGGCCAAGCCAGGCAACCACCCGGCTTATTAAAATATGAATCCAGGACGAAGCTAAGGCAAATGAGCCAACCCCTACGGCAGTCAGGAAATATCCAATAACAGCAAAGGGTTTTCTTTTGCCGATAAAGTCGCTGTACCAGCCAGAAACTAATTTCATAAAACTAATCGAAGCATCGGCTATTCCTTCAATCAGCCCCAAAAGGGCGGCTGAGCCACCCAGAGAAACCAAAAAGACCGGCAAAATCGCGGTTGCCATTTCGTGCCCAAAATCAGAAAAAAAACTGGTCAATCCCATAGCAAAAATATTTTTATTAAGCCAACTTCTGTTCATGTTGTTGCGGAGAGGGTGGGATTCGAACCCACGTGCCTTTAAAGGGACCGACCGCTTTCGAGGCGGCGCCGTTGTAACCATTTCGGTACCTCTCCGGATTGATTTTTAAAATATTTTTCGAATTTTTCTAGATATTTTGGATTAGATGAACCTATCAATTGAAAGTACTTAATAATTTCATCTTCTCGTCTTAAAGAGATACTGAATTTTGTATTGTGGGTAGGATGAAATCCAAGTTGTTCTAGCTTTGTTTTAAAGAAAAATAAAATTGGTAAGGAACGATTACTAAAATTCGTTGCACAATTATAATATGTTTTATTTTTATAACGGTGTTCATCGACATAGAAACATCCATCGGTATCGAATAGTCCTCGCAAACAAGATTTTGTAAATTCCTTAGTTTTCTTAATCCAAGAAGGCACATCTACTTGATGTTTTACCTTACTTCCAATGCATAATCCCATCCTAACAAAAAATTGTACAAGTTTCGTCCTTGAAACCACAATATTTACCACACTTTCTCTCTTTCTTTCACTAATCGAAGGATTTACCGCGAAAAGCTTCTGAATTAGATTTTTAACATAGGATATAAAATCCCGATCATCAAACCTGTTAAGAGTTATTGTTACTTGTCTTTTAGTTAAACCACCATCCCCTAAAAGAATACCCACAAATTCAGCCAATTCAACATTTTTCTGAGGAAGAGTAATTTCTTTAACTACAAAATATTTATTGGGATTAAATCTTCCGACCCTTTCCCACCATTCGTACCATTTCTTCTTGCGATATTCAGGATTTCCTCCTACATAGCCATATTTTTTGTATACTGCAATTCCTCCTGCTGATGATCCGTACGATGTATACCAAAACGGATCTTTTATTTTGATATTGCTGGGTAAGGGGATGCGTGCTCTCTGACATAATTTTTTAAGTGCTGGTAATGACATCGAAAGTTTCTCTCTTTTCCAATCGGTCATCGATCTAACACAGATTCCAGCAAGTTCAGCTAGTTCTTTTAGAGTTAGGTCTAACCGAGTTTGTATTTCCCCCAAAAAATCTTTCTGTTTTCCTTTAGGAAATATAACTCGTTTATAAAATCTACGATATTTTATACCCAATTCAGCCATCTCTCTATTATATCAGATATAAAATATAAGACAGTCCTCTCCCCTTACTTCCGGACTGAGTTAGTATTGCTCTTTTTTCCCTGCACAACATCTCTCAAAATATCATTTTTCGGCTAAAAAATCAATGTGGTATAATGGAAAAATGGCAAAAAAAATAGCCATCATCGGAGTGGGAGGAAGAACCGGAACAATGTTTGCTTTCGAATTAAAAAAAGCGGCTGAAGTTTTAGGGGTGGGGAAAGAGAAGGAAATAGAAATGATTAATCAAAAAAAATTTTATATCGACAGGGATGGGAGGCTAGAATTATTCGAAGGAAAAGTAGTAAAAGATAGAGAATTTAAAGAGGATTTTCTGCCAGATTTCATTTTTTTGGCAACCAAAAATCCGGTCGGTCCAGTAATTAAATTTTATTATTCAAAATTCAAAAAGGCAAAAAAAATTCCTGCCCTTTTAATTTCCCAAAATGGTTTTTCCCCTTTCCAAGAAGCTGAAAAAACCTTAAGAGAAATTTTTGGAAAAGATTTTGAAAAAGTAAAGATAGTCAGATTGGTCCTCTTTAACCCAATTCAAAAAAAAGAAATCAAAAATAAAATTTTCATTAGCTATTCTTCGCCCATCAAAATTGCCCTGGCCAATCCCGAGGGAATTGAAAATTTAATTGAGATTTTCAAATTAGCTAACTTCAAGATTGAAGTTTTCCCCAAAGAGGAGGGTAAAAATTTAGAATTTTCAAAACTTTTTTTAAGTCTCATCGGAATGGCATCGGCTTCGCGGGGGTTTTCAGTCAAAGATGGGCTTTCAAATTCGGAAATCTTCAAAGAAGAAGTTGAGGTTTTGAAAGAATATATCAGGGTGGTAAAAGCAACCGGCGGTAAATTCCTCAATTTCTCTCATTATCCGGTAAAATTTTTGGCTCATTTATTGGAATTAATTCCAACCAATCTCTTTTTGGTTTTTGAACCCCTTTTAGTAAAAATCGTCAGCCAAAAAAGAGAAGAAAAAGAAAAAGATTTGGACGAAATCGAATTTTATAATGGAGCGGTAGTAAAATTGGGGAAAAAAATGGGAATTGAAACTCCGGCCAACGAAAGAATTTATAAAAGAGTGTTAGAGAAATTAAAAAAAGATTAAAAATAAATAAACGGTTAAAAGAGATATAAAAACTGCCCAGCGATGGGCAAAAACTTTTGGACCCAGAGGGACTTGAACCCTCGATCTTTGGTATGCCATACCAACGCTTTTCCTCTAAGCTATGGGCCCTTATAAATTATTTTGGGTATTTGTAATAAATCTAAGAGTACATCTGCAGAAAAATAATTTATACAACAAACTCCTTTATAATCCAACTTCTTAGATGGTTTTCCTATGGTTCTTGGATCAATCCGAGCTTTATAAAATTGTGATGATGGAATTTTTGTAATTCGTGACCAAAATTTATTTAATTTTTTTATATTTTGATCGGCTCGGCATTGAAGAGTACAGCGAAATTTCTTTTCGTCAACACTGTAACAATATCGTAATAGACTTAAAAATAAACCTATAATAAATGGGTCGGAATTACCAAACATTAAAGAACCTCTTTTAGAACTTTTCGATCCCTCGCCTAGATAAAGCGCCGCTAGCGTAATTTTTGCAACATCTCGGTTTTTCAACACTCCCTTAAGATGCATATTCCGTTTGACTATTGATTGTAGGTATCTTTCTCTCTTAATTCTATTAACTACCAAGGCAACTTTTCTCGCTTTATTCAGATTAAAATTATTATACTCTCGTATTTTCCGTTGATAGCCAAAGGGCAGCGGAATATTATGACACCAATAAGAAAAAGTGCTTTTGGGTATAGATACTTTCAATCCTTTTTGAATCTCTAGATAGGTTTTGCCTTGTTTTCTAAGTTTTATAACTTTTTCTTTTAATTCTGTTCTGCCCATTAAATTATTGTACCACAGAGATTATCAATGTGCTAAATATGATTATGCCCCTGATAGGAATTGAACCTATATTTCCACGTTAGGAGTGTGGTGCTCTATCCGTTGAGCTACAGGGGCTATTAATAAAAATTTTAGCAAGTTTTTGCTTTCTTGACAATATTTTTTATGCTAAAATTAATTATATGATAGAAAAATCACCAATCATTGAAGTGGCAAAAAAAGTTTGTCCGGCTGTCATTACCATCACCATTACCAAAGACCTTCCCAAGGTTGAAGGATTTTATTTTTTCCCTTTTATGGGAAAGGAATTTGTCGTCCCGAGGGTTGGGAAAAAAGGGAAAGAAAAAATAAAAATCGGCGGGGGTTCCGGTTTTATTGTTTCTCCTGACGGCTTGATTTTAACCTGCCGCCATGTGGTCAGCGAACCGGAAGTTGATTACACTGTAATTTTAGAGCCAGAGAAAAATTATTCGGCCAAAGTTTTAGCGGCTGACCCTCTGATTGATATTGCCGTTTTAAAAATCAATGAAAAAAATCTCCCTTTTTTGGATTTGGGGGATTCAAACCAAATTGAATTAGGTCAAACAGTGGTGGCTGTTGGTAATCCTTTGGGAGAATTTTATGACACTTTGAGTGCCGGAATTATTTCTGGTTTAAGCCGGAAAATCCAGGCGGTCGGACTTTTAAGCCGACAGGTTGAAAGTCTAAGAGGATTAATTCAAACCGATGCCGCCATTAATCCCGGAAATTCCGGTGGTCCCCTGGTCGATTTGGAAGGAAAAGTAATTGGAATTAATACGGCTATGGTAATGGGAGCCCAAAACATTGGTTTTGCCATTCCGATTAATTATGCCAAAAAGATTTTAGCCGAAGTTAAAAAATATGGAAAAATCAAAGTTCCTTTTTTGGGAATAAGGTATATTATTTTAGACAAAGAGATTGCTCAAGTCAACAAATTGCCGGTTGATTACGGGGCTTTGATTGTCAGGGAAACTCTTGGTGAACCACCAATTGTCAAGGGAAGCGCAGCCGAAAAAGCCGGATTAAAAGAATTTGATATCGTCTTAGAACTGTCCGGAGAAAAAATCACCATGGATAACACTTTGGCTGAGGTTTTACAGAAACACAAAATCGGAGAAGAGATCAGTTTAAAGGTTTTAAGAGAAGGAAAGGAAATAAATTTAAAGACAATTTTGGGGGAGAGAAAATAAAAAATCGATTCTTCTGTTAATTTTAAAATTAAAATAGCCCAAAATGGCTATTTTTGTCTTGAAGAATTATTAAATATAACTTTTAGCGGTTTAAGAAAGGCGACTCTGTTTGGGTCTGCTGATAATACGTGGCTTGCCTGCTCGAATACCAAAGAGTACCGGCTCCAACAATCAAACCAAAAACAAAGACAATCAAAAGGTACTTCCAGTTAGTCTTTTCTTTTGTAATAAATATAAAAGCCATATTGTTTAATTATACCAAAACAAACCCCGAGAGAAAAAATCTCGGGCGAAAATAAAAAGTGTGAGTGTGAGTAATTGGTAGTTAGGGGAAATTTTCTTTGATTCAAAATACTAAATATAAATTATTAACTACTGAGTTTTCGCAAGAAAATTTTTTGGTGGTATAGGAGAGTTGAACTCCTTCCTAGGGTTCCACAGACCCCAATGCGAAACCGCTACACCAATACCACCATATTATTTTATCTTTATTTGATTTTTGTAATAATGCACCAAATGATGACAATTTAGACACAGCCAGACTAAGTTTCTTATAGCATTATTATTTCTCTTTCTATCTAGGTGATGAACAACAAGTACTCTTTTATCTTTACAACCACACAGTTTACAAATTGGCTTAGTCCCATTTTGAATCAGGATATTTTTATATTCCACATGTTCTCCTCCTTTCCAAAGCGGATGTTTTGGACCTCTAAATACTTGATTTCGCCAGATAGTTTGGTGAGATTTACTACAAAAAAATTTTCCGCTTTTCGAATGTCTAAACTCATGGGGTTCCCTCCAAATCTTTTTTTCACAAATCTCACAATACACAAACTTTCCTTTTAAATACGCTTTGTATTGACATTTAGCAGAGCAATACTTTCCCCATCCCTTTTTTAACCAACTGGGTTTTGCATAAAATTTTTTCCCACATACCTTACAATGAACCTGTGGCATTTTTTTATTTTATCTTTGTCAGTTGAAAAAGTCAAGAAATATGACTGTGGATAAATCCTATGTGCTAACCTTAATAAAAATGTGCTGGTGCCCTATATTGAAAATAGTTCGAACGCATTTCGCCGCCTGCGGCGGCGAAAACAAACCCCCCTAATCTGCAGCTTGCCCCAAGCGGGCTCGCCGCGTTTATAGAGAGAATTTATTTTTTGGTTTAAAAGCTACAAATTTAGTGCTAACTATTTTCCCTTGCATTTGGGCTAGTT
>Ga0210031_1002459_pt1 | contig 11134 bp, 8 predicted proteins | sample CryGeyCG2014_080_FD_185455 | JGI IMG/M metagenome (GOLD analysis project Ga0210031, IMG submission 185455) | Groundwater microbial communities from aquifer - Crystal Geyser CG03_land_8/20/14_0.80 (SPAdes) (version 2) | ecosystem: Environmental > Aquatic > Deep subsurface > Groundwater | place... | reverse complement strand
TAATTGATGAGTGGCGTTTCACAGCGCCAACAATGTGGATAGCTATGTTCGTATTTTTCTTTAGCAAAAAGCAAACCTTTTTTTGCCAAATATTTTATAATTTCTACATCAGTTTTTTGCGGGTCGCCCTGTGGCTTCACATGTAGTCCAGAAAAATCAACTGCCTCGGTTTTTATTATTCCATCCATTCCAACATGTTGAATAAAAGGTAAGTTTTCTTTTTTTCCCAAGTTCATATCATCTTCTCCGAAAGCTGGAGCAATATGCACGATTCCAGTTCCATCCTCTGTTGTCACAAAATCACCCGCATAAATTTTCCAACCATTTTCATGATTTTCTAGTTTTTCTTGAGAAGAATAATAATCAAAAAGTGGCTTGTATGTTTTTCCAATCAAATCTTTACCGTCTATCTCATTTACTATTTCATATTCTTTATTCTTGAAAACCTCTTCCACTCTTTCTTTGGCAAGAATATAAAAATTATTTTCATATTTTACTAAAACATATTTAATATTTTCGCCAACCGCCAAAGCTACATTGCCAATCAATGTCCACGGCGTTGTTGTCCATGCAAGAATATATGTTTTTACATCTTTCGTATTTTCGTATTTCGTATTAATTTCGTAGTTCGTAATTTCAAACTTAGCAATCACTGATAAATCTTTCACATCCTTATATCCTTCGGCTATTTCTGATTGCGAAAGCGTCGTTTCGCAACGCGGACAGATATGCATTGAACGATAACCTTCATAAATCAAACCTTTGTCATAAAGTTCTTTGAAAACCCACCAAACTGATTCCATATAGGACAAATCCATTGTTTTGTACGCATTTTTCATATCCGCCCAACGCCCAAACCGTTTGATTGTTTTTTCCCATTCTGCCACATAAGTAAGAACTTTTGACCGACAAAGATCATTAAATTTATCCACACCCATTTTCTCTATATCCTTTTTCGCTTTTGAGCCCAATTCTTTTTCAACAATATTTTCAATTGGCAGTCCGTGACAATCCCAGCCCCATTTTCTTGGAACATATTTACCCTTCATTGTCCAAAACCGTGGAACAATATCTTTCATCGCACTGCCAACTAAATGGCCGTAATGCGGAGTGCCAGTTGCAAATGGTGGTCCATCATAAAAAGTATACAGTGGCTTGCCTGCTCTATTCTCAAGAGATTTTTCAAAAATTTTATTCTCTTCCCAAAATTTCAAAATTTCTTCTTCCATCTCAGGAAATGATTGTCTCGCATCAACTTTTTTAAACATACACTATAAAATTACAAAAATTGTACAAAAATACAAATGTACAAAAATTAATTTATATTAAGAATTCTTTTAAATTTTACACCGCTACTCGTTATGTTGATTAAAATTCCTAGCTTTAGATTTGTTGTTTTCAAATACTGCAGAACTTGAGTTATATTATTTTTAGAAAAATAGTCTCCTCTTTTTAATTCAACTACAATTTTATTTTCCACAAGAAAATCAAATTGATAATTCCCAATTACTTCGTTTTTATATTTAAGTTTATAGGGTATTTGCCTTTTAAAAATAATTTTTCTGTTTTTAAATTCTTTAGCAATAGCATCTTCATAATATCTTTCCTTGAAACCATATCCTAATTCCTTAAAAACTTCAAAAACTGATCCAACTATCTCATAGCTCAACTTTTTATAGATAACTTTATCATTGTCCATTTTTTGTACTTTTGTATTTTTGTAATATTTTGTATTTTTGTAGGGAAATTACTGAAAACTTTTATAAACCTCCAGTGTTTCTTTCGCGCATTTTTCCCAATTGAATTTTTCCACTTGTTTTTTGCCTTTTTCGCGAAACTCATTTTTCAAATTTTCGTCCATGGCAAATTTCATCATTGCTTCAGCAATACTTTCGGTATTTATCGGATTGATTTGATAAGCCCCGTCTCCTGCCACTTCTGGGATAGAAGAAACATTCGACACAATCGCCGGCGTACCTGTTGCAAAAGCTTCCAAAACTGTCATACCAAAACCTTCATAGAGCGAAGGCATCACGAAAAAATCAGCATTTTTGAAAAGTGGCACCAGTTCATCACCCACCACATAGCCGGTAAAAATTACATCCTTAATCAAACCAAGGTCTTTTACTATTTGTTTGTATTCCTGTGAGAGCCAGCCATTTTTTCCGGCTAAAATAAGTTTATGATCACACTTGCCTTTGGTTTTTTGACATTTTTCTTTGAAAATTTTGAAGGCTTCCAAAAGCTTGGTGATATTTTTTATCGGTTCAATTGTGCCAAGGAACAATATATATTTTTTATCCTGTGGAATTCCATATTTTTCCAAAACTTTTTCGCGGGCTAGCTTTGATTCTTCAAAAAGTCGCTTGTCAAAACCAACATTGATGACTTTGATTTTTTCGCTATCATATTTGAAAATATTTTCAATATCTTTTTTGGTGGAATTTGAAACGGCAATTATTTTGTCCGCTTTCCCAATCATTAAACTTGTTTTGGCTTTTATTTTCGTCCGCTTGAGCTTAGGAAAAACTTCCGGCACTTTGTAAACCGCTAAATCATGCACTGTCACAATCATTTTTCCAAGATAACCCATCGGAATCCGACTCATTGGCGAAGTCGAATGGATAACATCCAAATTTTCTTTCATGAGAGTCGCCGTGCCTAAAATTTCATTATACGCTCCTGGTAAATATTTTTTATAGTCCGAAAATGGATAGAATTTTATCTTCACATTGTCTCGGGCAAATTTTTTGATATCTTTTTCTCGGACACGAAAATCAAAAAACAAAACATATTCGTTTTCTTTGTCAATTTCCAAAAGATGACGAATGAGCTGGTAGGTATAATGCCCCACTCCAATTGCTTCACCCTTCTCTGGATTCAAAATTGTTCGAGCGTCAATTCCTATACGCATAATACAAATCTACAAATAAATGCTAATCTGCGAATATGCGAATGCTACAAATATTTGCATATTTGTAGATTAGCATAAGATTCGCATCATTTGTATTATAAATTTTTACATTTTATTTGGAGAATTCACCCCCATCAATCTTAGCGCTTCTCCTAATACTATTCTAACAGCATTTATAAGGTTTAGTCTAGCACTGGTAAGTTCCAAATTTTCTTCGTCTATCACTTTGCAATCATTATAGAAAGAATGAAATTTATCCGCCAATTTTATCGCATAATACGGCAATTTGTGCACTTCATAACTTTTTGAAATTTCTTCAATCAATTCCGGAAATTTATTCAGTTCTCTGATTAAATTCAATTCTTTTTCGTGAGTTAATAAAGATAAATCTACCTTATTCCTCCTCTCCCTTTGGGAGAGGATGTCCGGTACTCCGGACAGGAGAGGGTTCCCCTTGACCTTCTCTAAGATACTACAAATTCTAGCGTAGGCATATTGCACATATGGACCAGTTGCTCCGTCCAGTCGAATTGCCTCATCCATATCAAATTCAATATTTGTTTGGGCGCTATATTTGAGCATAAAAAATTTCAAAGCTCCCAATCCTATTTCTTTCTCTATTTTAGTCTGTGGAAATTTTTCTCGCACTTTTTCAATTATTTTTTCCATCAAAAATTTAGCTGGAATAATATTTCCCTTTCGCGAAGACATTGTTTCGTTTCCTTTAAGTGAAACGAATTCATATTCAATATGTTTCATTTCTTTTTCAAATCCAATCAGCTCTAATATTTTGAAAATTTGCTTGAAATATAATCCCTGTCGAATATCCACCACGACAATACTCTTATCAATTTTATATTCCTTAAATTTTTTAATCGCCAGAGGCACATCCTTGAGACCATACAGTACGCTTCCGTCTTTTCTAACTAAAACCAATATACCCAAATTATACTTTTCTAAATCCGCAATTATCGCGCCTTGGCTCTCTTTGATAAATTCATATTTTAATAATTCAGGCAACATTTTTTTCCCTGATTTTTCTTCTTCACTTTCCCAAAAATACACCTCGAAATCCACGCCTAAATTTTTATATATTTCTTGAAATTCATCCAGCGACCACTCTTTGGTTTTTTCCCATATTTCAATTAATTTTTTATCGCCTGCTTCAAATTTTTTTTGCAAATTTTTGAATTCATTTTCATATTCTGGATTTTCAGAAATAGCTTTGACCGCCTGCGAATATACTTTTCCTAAAAATTCCGCTTTATTTTTGATACTATCTAAATTTTCATCTGAATAAAATTTTGTTATCCCCCAAAGGCACTTGGCAATATGCGTTCCTGTGTCGCCAATATAATTAGCCGAAATAACATTATTTTTAGCTTTCTTTAAAATATTAACCAAAGAATTTCCGATAAAAACATTTCGCAAATGCCCAATATGAAATTCTTTGTGTGTGTTCGGTTGAGAATATTCCACCATTATTTTTTCTTTTTTCTTTTCGCTCTCTCCAAATTTATTTTCTAATTTATTTATCTCTTGAACTTTATCTTGTAAATATTCTTTTGATAAATAGAAATTAATATACCCTGGTTTCACAACCTCAACTTTTTCAATTTCATTTTGCTTTATACTTTCTACTTTATTCTTTATACTTTCTGCAATCTCCATCGGATTTTTTTTAGCGATCTTAACCCGCCTCGCGTCGACAAGCGATTGTCTCCGCGAGTCGAGGCGGGCCAAAACCATCGCCACATTCGTCGTATAATCGCCAAAATTTTCGACTTTCGGATAGTCAACTTCAACCTCCCCAATTTCATAACCAAGGTCTTTTACTGCTTTTTTTATTAATTTTCGAATTTTGTTTTTCATACTTTTATACTAGCTTAAATAGGCGCAATAATCAAGAATGCCCTATCCTAACATTCGATGTTAGGAGAAATTTACTAGGCATTTTCGGACTGGTCGGAAACTTTTGCGGTGGATTTCGCAGGGGCCGTGCTTTTTGAGAGCATCCATATGTATTTTTGTGCCATAGCCCTTGTGCTGGGCAAAATTATACTCGGGATAAATTTTATGCATTTCACCCATCATGCGGTCACGAGTCACTTTGGCATAAATCGAAGCGGCAGAAATTGATTTGACAATTTTATCTCCACTTACAATCGCCCGTTGTTCAAAAGAAAAGTTGGGAATTTTTTTGTTGCCATCCAGAAGAATTATCATTTTCGAATTCTTAAAATTTTGAATTTTATTTTTCAACTGCGAAACCGCGCTCTTCATCGCCAAAAAACTCGCTTCTAAAATGTTTATTCGGTCAATTGTCCGATGATCACAAATCCCCACGCCGACATAAAAATTTTCAGCTATAAAATCAAACAGGCTTTCCCTCTGCTTTTCCGAAAGCATTTTGGAGTCGCGAATAAGATTGAATTTTTCCAAATCCTCCTCGCCCTTAGGGAGAGGATGTCGTGTACTCACGACAGGAGAGGGAACGCGTAGCACCACCGCGCACGCAACAACCGGACCAGCCAGTGGTCCTCTCCCCACCTCATCAATGCCAATGATAAAATCATAACCTTGAGCAATTAATTTTTTTTCCAGCTCAAAGCTTGACCCTGTTAAATATTTTTTGTCTTTATTTTTTGCTAATTCAAAATCATTTTCCATACCATTAAAATTTAATCATTTTGAAATAATTATTTACACGGGGTTGCTTTAATCATAATTCTATTATAGCCTATAGTTAAAATAGGAGGAAGTTTTTTAACAACAAACTATTAGGGAGGAAACCGTTATGATTATAGGCTTCATAGATAAAGGCGCAACAATGAAATTTCACGGAAAATCTCTGACTGTCTTATATTTTTCCGTAAAAAAGACCGTTGTAAACTGCACATTAAGAGATGAGAAGTTAAATCAGATTTTTACAAAAACTTTTCGTCGCATCGGAGGAGATATTAAAAGCGGAATTGATCTTGGCGATTGCCAAGAATATATTCCGGCAAAAAGAAAAGTTCCAGAAGTTGACCAGATAATCACTCTTCCAGATGGATTTGATCTAGTAATTCGCCAAATCTTAAGAAAGACGGATGAGGGGTGGAATTGCCTTGTCAGTTATCTCCACTCTTTCCCATGTTTTTTAAAACTAATCAGAAAATCAGATCTCTAAAAAAAGGAGTTAACTAATGAAAAAAAAAATTGTTTTTATTGGAATTTTTATTTTTTGTGTATTATTTTTCAGTTGCAATAGAAATCCTGAAGAAGAAATACTCAAAAAATTAAATTTCACTTACGCAAATTTACAAAAAAATAAGTGCCAATTAAACTCTTTAATAATGGAGTTTAACACTCAAAGGGAAATGCTTATAGCTTCCCTTATTTTCCAAAAAAAGGAGCTCCTCCCCCAAAAAATCGAACCACTAAACATTCAGTGCCCTTAAAACAGGGCACCAAACAAACCCACGAAAGGGTTTCCGCCACAACCGTGCGAAACCCTTTTTTTATTTTTCCATAAAAAAAGAACCTTAAGTATTGTTCTTATCTTTTGGATAAAAGATAAGAAAACTTTCTACTTAAGATTCGGTGCAGGAGCCCTTTTAGCAAGGACCCCTGCTTTTTTTACCACTCGGCGAAACAAAGAACATACAAAGTCCCCAGCTTTGCGTTCATGTGACACCTCCGGCGGTTTAAGGGTTTTTGTTTGCCCGTCAAGCAAGACGGGAGCCTCAATCTACATATTTAATTTTTATATCATCATCAGCTTTTTGTCAAGTTTCATTTTTATGCTAAACTATATGCATCGCTATTAATTCTCCTGCAAAACCCAAAGGGGCAACCCAGGCTATGAGGAGAACGAAATCATATGAAAAAACTCACTGCTATTTTATTTAACTGGATTATCAACTAGCTTGAACCAGTTTTTATTTCGCTCAAATTACGAACTACGAAATGAACGAAATACGAAAGTACGAAAATGAAGTTTAATCGTTTCGTATTTCGGTAATTTCGTAGTTCGTAAAACATTATGAAATTTACTCATCTCCATGTCCACACCCACTATTCTCTCCTCGATGGTCTCGCCAAAATTGACGACATTCTTGATCGTGCCAAGGAACTTGGCATGGATTCTTTAGCGATCACTGATCACGGTGTGCTTTATGGCGCCATTGAATTTTATATCAAAGCCAAAGAAAGAGGCATCAAACCGATTATCGGCTGTGAAATGTATCTCACCGCGGGAGATTATTTGAGTAAAAATAACACCCAAGAAGACAAAACTCGCTATCATTTGATTTTACTTTGCAAAAATGAAAAAGGCTATAAGAATTTAATGAAACTAATTTCCATTGCTCATTTGGAAGGTTTTTATTACAAACCCAGAATCAACAAAGAAATTCTTCGAAAATATTCCGAAGGGCTAATTGGTCTTAGTGCTTGCGCCGAAGGAGAAATTCCTTCCACTGCCATTTCCGGCAATCTTGAAAAAGCAGAAAAGTTGGCGCTAGAATATCAAGAAATTTTTGGTAAAGGTAATTTTTATTTAGAAATTCAACATCATCCAAAATTTGAAAATCAAGGTCTTGCCAATAATGCGCTCATTGCAATTTCTAAAAAATTAGATATTCCCCTGGTAGCCACCAATGACATTCATTATGTAAAAAAAGAAGATAATGAAATTCAAGATATTTTGCTGTGCATTCAGACTAACAAAAAAGTTACCGAAACTAATCGTATGAATTTGATGGCTTTTGAACTCTATCTCAAGAGCCCCGAAGAAATGGCCGAGCATTTCAAAAATATTCCCGAAGCGCTAGCGAATACTCAAAAAATCGTGAATGAATGCAACCTTACTATAAAACTTGGGGAAACTCAACTTCCGGAATTTGATGTTCCGCAAAGTTATACAGCCGAAACTTATCTTCGGCGTCTTACCGAAGATGGACTCAAAAAAAGATTTGGCGAGAATATTAACCTCGAACAAAAACAAAGAATGGAATATGAATTAGATGTGATTAGAAAAACTGGTTTTGCTTCTTACTTTTTGATCGTGCAAGATTTTGTCAATTGGGCCAAAGAACAAGGTATCGTGGTTGGCCCCGGCCGTGGTAGCGCTGCCGGAAGTTTCGTTTCCTATCTTATCGGCATCACTAATATTGATCCGATAAAATACGACTTGCTATTTGAAAGATTTTTAAATCCTGAAAGAATTTCTATGCCAGATGTCGATATGGATTTCGCTGATGACAGAAGAGATGAAGTTTTGGAATATGTGAGAAAAAAATATGGCAATGATCATGTGGCTCAAATCATTACCTTTGGAACTATGGCCGCCCGCGCTGCCATCCGCGATGCCGGTCGGGCACTCGGTTTGCCTTATGATTTTTGCGACAAAACCGCTAAAATGATTCCAATGTTTTCTACAATTTCCGATGCTTTAGAAAATGTCAAAGAATTTAGCGATTTGCATAAAAATGATGAGGGAGGAAAAAAATTAATTGACAGCGCTGGACGGCTCGAGGGCGTGGTGCGTCATGCTTCGATGCATGCTTGCGGAGTAGTTATCACCAAAGAACCTGTGAGTGAATATACTCCCCTGCAAAAAATAACCGGCAAAGGCGACGGTACTGTCACGCAATATTCTTCTTCGACTAAATATAGTTTTGTGGAAAAAATTGGCCTGCTTAAGATGGATTTTCTGGGACTAAAAAATCTCACTATTATTCAAAACACCCTTAGAATTGTAAAAAAAACTTACGGTCAAGAAATCAATATCGACGATATACCACTGGATGACAAAAAAACTTTCAAGCTTTTGCAAGAAGCCAAGACTACGGGAGTGTTTCAATTGGAAAGTTCTGGCATGAAAAGATATTTGAAACTTCTTAAACCTAATACTCTAGAAGATATAATTGCTATGGTTTCACTGTATCGTCCTGGACCAATGGATTGGATTCCGGACTTTATCGCTAGAAAACATGGCGAGAAAGAAATCCGATATCTTCATCCAAATTTGAAACCAATCCTAGAAAAAACTTATGGCGTAGTAGTTTACCAAGAACAAGTTATGCAGATTGCTCAAGCTCTAGCGGGTTTTACTCTTGGCGAAGCGGATGTACTGCGAAAAGCCATGGGCAAAAAAATCTTTGCGCTAATCACCGAGCAAAAACATAAATTCATTGAGGGTTGCATGAAACAAGGGATTGCCGGATCTGTGGGAGAAAAAGTTTTCGCCTACATTGAACCTTTTGCTGGCTATGGCTTCAACAGATCGCATGGGGCTTGTTATGCACTAGTCGGCTATCAAACCGCCTATCTCAAAGCGCATTTTCCAGCGGAATTTATGGCCGCTCTTCTCACTTCTGATCAAGACAATATTGATCGCATCGCCATTGAAATTGCTGAATGCCGAGAAATGGGCATTGAAGTTCTGCCCCCGAATGTCAATGAAAGTTTTGAGCAATTTGCCGTCATAATCGCAGATGTGGCGGATGAAAAGGCGGATGCAACAGATAATCCGCGGCCATCCGCATCTAATCAGTGTAAATCTGCGCCGATTAAGCGTATTCGCTTTGGGTTAAATGCAGTAAAAAATGTCGGCCACACAGTCGCTCATGAAATTGTCGAAGAAAGAAAAAGGAATGGAAAATTTTTGAGTCTGACTAATTTCATTGAAAGAGTAAAACATAAAGATTTAAATAAGAAATCCATTGAAGCGTTGGCCAAAGTCGGTGCGTTGGAAGAATTTTCCGAAAGAAATTCCATCATCGCTTCCATTGAAAATATTTTAGCTCATTCTAAAAATATTGAAAAGCTGAAAAATTCTAATCAGACCAGTCTTTTTGGAGATGCCGATATTAAATTGCCACCAATAAAATTAGAGACCTCTATAGAAGCTTCTAAAAAAGAAAAACTCGCTTGGGAAAAGGAACTCCTTGGACTTTATATTAGCGATCATCCAGTTCGAGATTACCAAGAATATTTAGAAAAAATGGCCATACCAATTCGAAACATAAATTCTCAACTGGTTGGACAAACAGTTTCCATCGGAGGAATAATTTCCAAAATAAAAAAGATTTATCTCAAAAATCAAAAAATGATGGCCTTTGCCACCATTGAAGATACGACTTCTCAAATGGAAATTTTGATTTTCCCTAAAACCCTAGAAGCCACCGGTTCAATCTGGGAAGTAGACAAAATTATTTTAGCCACGGGAAAAATTTCTGACAAAGACGGCGAATTTAAATTGCTTTGCGACAGCGCCAAATCAATCAACCAACAAGAATTGGAAAATTGCAAAAGAATTCTCCACACGCAAAGAAGCAATGGCGGTGAGCCTACAAAAAAATCTCTTCAAAATCCCTCTCCCCCTTTGGGGGAGAATGTCTCGTACCCGAGACAAGAGAGGGTTAACCCGAATAAGTCTTCCAAACTTATTATTACTCTCCCCCTAAATTTTGACAAAGCCATCCTCAAAAATCTCTCTTCCCTATTTGATCGTTGCGAAATGGGTGCTATGAAAGTCTATCTTTCCATCGGCAACTCCAAACTCGAAACCCCCTATTGCATCCAAAATAATGGCGACCTCAAATCCGCCATCAAAAAAATCTTCCCAGAGGGAAAGATTGAGATTTGGTAAAAAAGATAGGAACTTGAAAAAAATAAGATTATATGCAACACTGCCATTAGGATATTTTATAATAACAATCATTTTTTATTTGGGAGGTAGAAAAATGGAAAAAAGTTCTTTTCAAATCAAGCGCGAGGAAATATTTATAAACATAATTAAACTTAAATGTATGGTTAATATTATGTTTACAATTATGGTTTCAGCATTTGTCTTATGTTTCTTAAGCCTAGATCATAAGCCCATCGCCGTTTATAATCTTTCTCTGGCTATTTTTATTTTTGCGTTGATTTATTTCATCGCAATGCCAAAAATAAGTCGCCTTGAAAAAATTGAGGTCGATTTGATTCAGAGAAATAAAAAGATTATTTTTGGCAAAAGAAGATGCCAAGTGTGTAGAAAATGGTTTAAAATTTTATGGCCTCAACAAGGAGGAATATGTAGCAGTTGTCTTTTAGCAAACTATACAATTTTCGAGGCCAAGAAGGGTGTCAATACAAACCATTATAAGGATTTAGAAGAAATGTATATGACATTTTTAAGAACCAAGGAAATGCCCTAACGCCTCGTATTATATTCCTTAATCGAAGAGA
>Ga0210031_1002425_pt1 | contig 11201 bp, 8 predicted proteins | sample CryGeyCG2014_080_FD_185455 | JGI IMG/M metagenome (GOLD analysis project Ga0210031, IMG submission 185455) | Groundwater microbial communities from aquifer - Crystal Geyser CG03_land_8/20/14_0.80 (SPAdes) (version 2) | ecosystem: Environmental > Aquatic > Deep subsurface > Groundwater | place... | reverse complement strand
CTGTCCGGACGGACAGATATAAAATCTCCTTTGCTCCATTGCCAACGATAATCTCTTCGGGCGTATAATTTAAATTGTTTTCCTTTTTTAGCTTTTGGCAAATGGCCTCCAAGAGCTTTGATATCCCTCTAACCGAAGTGTACTTGGTGAAATTATTTTTAATTGCATCGATTCCTGCTTCTTTTATATTCTCCGGAGTTGGAAAATCTGGTTCACCAGCGCTGAAGTTATAAATCTTTATTTCTTCTGCCTGAAGTCTCTTAGCTTTTTCATTAATTGCCATAGTTGCTGATGGGTCAATTGATTTAACAAATTGGGAAAGAACAAATTTTCTCATTACGATCTCCTTATTGAATATTCTTTCTTCCAGATGGATTTTTTATCTTACCAAATTAAATAAATGAAGTCAATTTCCAAAAAAAAAACTGAGCTATTTTAAGACATAGCTCAGCACTTTAACTTCGGATTGTGAAAGGGCTACTTAAACACAGAGGAGGTGAACAAAACGGCAGCACCTATAAAGGAGCTCATATAAAATGGCCCCATGGCCCCGGGTCGGCCTCGCCTCAGAAGAAGGGAATTAACCCTTCGAGGCTCAATAGCTCCAGCTAAAAGCCAGAACTAAGGGCGGATTATAAATCCAACCATCCGAACCACGAGGGTCTTCTTTTTAAAGATGTGCTCTGCTGTCTGTTCCCCTCCCCTAATTTTTAGGATAGCAAATGAGGAGGTTCTGTCAAGTTGGAAATTATGCCCCCACTAGGAGTCGAACCTAGACTTACTGCTTAAAAGGCAGTTACTCTACCATTGAGTTATGGGGGCGAGCGCTCCGCTCAGCGAGGTTAAATTCAAAATTTAAAATGCAAAATGTAAAATTACAAATTTTCTTTCCTTAATTGCTCTAAAAGTTCTTTTTGTTTTTTGGTTAATTTCTTTGGTGTCTTAACTACCAATTCAACATATAAGTTTCCTCTGCCGTATCCAGAAAAATGAGGAATTCCTTTTCCGGAAATTCTCAAAATTTTTCCTGATTCAATGCCCGCCGGAACCTTTAATAGAATTTTCTTTTTTACCCCGTAGGAAGCCGAAGGCTTTCCTTCGGGGCCTTCTAAAGTTGGAACCTCAATCTCGTCTCCCAGAGCAGCCTGGCTGAAAGAAATTGGAGTTAAAACATATAAATCGTCTCCCTTTCTCTCGAAAATTAGATGTCTTTTAACAAAAATTCTGACATATAAATCTCCCGATTTTCCGCCTCGCCGGCCGGCATCGCCCTTGCCCTCAACTTTTATTACCTGATTAGTATCAACTCCGGCCGGTATCCAAATTTTGATATCTTCTTCTCTTTTCACTCTTCCTTCTCCCCGGCAAACATTACAGGGCTTTTCCGGTCGATATCCTTCTCCTCGGCATTCTGGACAAATAACATATCTGGTGAATGAACCAAAAAATGTCTGTTTGATTTGCTGGACTTCGCCTGTTCCCCGACAGGAAAAACACTCACTGATTTTTGTACCGGGCTCAGCACTAGTTCCCTGGCACCTAGCGCATAAAATCTGTTTATATAAAGAAATTTCTTTTTCTTTTCCTTTTAAAGTATCTTCTAAAGGAATTTCGAGGTCAATTTCAATGTCTTTTCCCCTTTTTAAATCCTTTTTCCTTCGGGGGACACCAAAGCCAAACATTTCTTCCATCATCTCTCCTAAATCTTCAAAATCAAATTCAATGTCCGGCCTTCCCCAGGCCCATTGAAAATCAAAACCTGGCTCTCCACCTGGCATACCTTCGAAAACTCTTCCAAATCTGTCATACTGGCTCCTCTTTTCTTTATCAGAAAGAATCTTATATGCCTCATTAATCTCCTTAAATTTCTTTTCGTCGCCACCTTTATCCGGGTGATGTTTGTGAGCCAATTTATAATAGGCCCGCTTTATATCTTCTGGCGAAGCGTCCCGAGAAACGCCTAAAATTTGATAATAGTCCTTAGCCATAGATTATTTCTCTTTAAACTCGCCTTCTTCGGCTTTTGGTCCTTCTTCCTCTGGTTTTTTTCCGCCTGCCGCTCGATACATCTCAGCGCCAATTTTCTGAATTGCCTGAGATAATTCGGAAGTTTTACTTTTTATTTCCTCTATATTATCGCTTTCTTTGACTTTTTTCAATTCATTAATTTTCTCATCGATTTCCTTTTTTGTCTCAGAAGAAATTTTATCTCCGGCCTCTCTCAATGTTTTCTCACTAGTATAAACTAAACTATCAGCTATATTTTTTGCTTCAATTAATTCTCGCTTCTTTTGATCTTCTTCGGCATGTGATTCCGCCTCTCTTTTCATCCTCTCCACATCTTCTTTTGACAAACCAATTGAACCTTCAATTCTAATTGATTGGGTTTTCCCGGTGGCTTTATCTTTGGCAGTAGCAGTTAAAATACCATTAGCGTCGATATCAAAGGTTACTTCAATCTGTGGAATTCCTCTGGAAGCTGGTGGAATTCCATTTAAAATGAATCTTCCCAGAGACCTATTATCAGCTGCCATTGGCCTTTCTCCCTGTAAAGCATTTATCTCCACCGAGGTTTGACTATCAGCCGCAGTTGAGAAAATCTGGGTTTTGGTAGTGGGGATGGTTGTATTTTTAGCAATCATTTGAGTGTTAATTCCACCTAAAGTTTCAATTCCTAAAGAAAGGGGTAAGACATCCAATAAAAGAACGCTTTTAATTTCCCCCTCTGGCGCTCTTCCTTCCTCCTGTGCTCTTAAAATCTCTGATTGAATTGCTGCCCCCGTTGCCACCACCTCTTCGGGATTAATCGATTTATTAGGTTCTTTGCCAAAAAAGTTTTGGACTTGCTCCCTAACAGCAGGCATTAAAGTTGTTCCGCCAACCAAAACAACTTCATTAATATCCTGTTTTGAAAGTTTGGCTTCTCCCAAGGTTTTTTCCACTCTCTCGATTGATTTTTCAATTAAATCGCGAGCTAAATTTTCAAATTTGGCTCGGTTGATTTTGTAATATAAATGTTTAGGTCCAGCCGAATCAGCCGAAATGAAAGGAAGGTTAATCTCTGTCTCCAAAGCGCTCGACAATTCAATTTTTGCTTTTTCGGCAGCTTCCTTCACTCTTTGGAGGGCTAAGGGGTCTTTTGACAAATCAATTCCTTGTTCTTTTTTAAACTGCTCAATGAGCCAGTTGATTATTCTCTGGTCAAAATCTTCTCCGCCCAAATGGGCCTCACCTCCGGTAGCCAAAACTTCAACCGTATCAGGAGCGACATTTAAAACTGTCACATCGAAGGTCCCCCCGCCAAAATCATAAACAACCACCTTTTCTGCTTTTTTCCTGCCAAATCCATAAGCCAGAGCTGCCGCCGTCGGCTCATTGATTATTCTCAAAACATTAAATCCAGCAATCTCACCAGCTGTTTTTGTTGCCTTTCTCTGAGAATCGTCAAAATTAGCCGGACAGGTGATGACGGCTGCCTCCGTTTTCTCGCCCAATTTTTCCTCGGCATCCAATTTTATCTTCTGCAAAATCATCGATGATATCTCAATTGGGGTGTACCACTTCTCTCCCAATTTTATTTCTACTCCACCGTCCGCTCTTTCCCGGGTCTCATAAGGTAATCTCTTTAATTCTTTTTGAACCTCTGGGTCGGAAAATCTTCTGCCAATAAATCTTTTAACAGCAAAAACAGTGTTTTTAGGATTGGTCACTGCTTGTCTCTGGGCTAAAATTCCAACTAATCTCTCTCCGCTTTTTGACAGTGCGCAAATCGAGGGTATCAAAATCGAACCCTCTCGACTTTCAATACACTTTGGCTCACCATTGATAATGGAAGCCATCTTTGAAATTGATGTCCCCAAGTCAATACCTAAAACCTTAGCCATATTATTAATTAAAAATTAAGTAGTTTTTCAACTTTTGACCTTTATTTTGCTATTTTTACCCCAGTACCAGAGCAAAGCTCGGTACGGGGTTTCGGGTCACTTTGTGACCCTCACTTTGGCAGGTCTTAATAGTCTGCCGTTTATTTTATAACCTTTTTGGATTTCTTCAATGACAACTCCTGACTCTATATATTGTTTTTTTCCTTGTTGGGTGGTGGGTGAATTGTAGTCTTTTATTTCAACAATTTCAACTATTTCCTGAAAATTTGGATCGAACCTCTCCCCTACCGATTTTATTTCTTCAACTCCCTGGCTTTTCAAAAAATCTAAAATTTGATTTTTTATCTGTAAAATTCCCCTTACATTGACATCTGCTTTTAAATTCTCTGGTAATTTCTTTTCAGTTATCTCAAAATTATCCAAAATTGGTAGAATTTTTAAAATCAAATTCAGATTGGCATATTTAAAAAACTCTCCGATCCTTTCCATTTCTTCTTTTTTATAATTCAGGAAATCCGCCCTTTCTCTCTGCCAGCCAGCTAAATACTCATCTTTCTGCTTCTGACACTCTTCTAGTTTCTTCTTAAGATCATCCATATCTTCTTTCTGCTTGCCCTCCGAAGCTTTAGCGGAGGAGGGGCATTCCTCTAATTTTTTCTTTAATTCTTCAATTTCCTTTTCCATATTATAATCTCTCCAATAATTTTGTTAAATAATTCAGTGAATTAATGTTTTTATCATAAGCCATTCTTTTTGGACCTAAAAGGGCTAAAACCCCTTTTTTCTCATTAGGAAAATGACAGCCAGAAAGAATTATACTGAATTCTTTTGCTTTTGAAAAAGGATTTTCTCTGCCAATATAAATTTTAATTCCAGAATTAATTTTAAAATCTTCGATGCCTTCCTCAAATTGTTTAATGACATCAGCGAAATCAGAAATAACCTTTGGCTCTTTGAATTCTGGCTCCTGAAGCACCCCTTCCCAGCCTTCCTTCCAGAAAATATCCTCATCAAGCAAATAACCTAAGGCTAAATTTGAGGAAAATGAAGCTAAATTCTTAGTAAGAGACTGAAGAAATTTCACGGTATCCTCTATTTCTTTTTCAATTAAATCTTCTAATTTTAAAAAGTCTTTCTCTTTACCAATTCCTTTTTCAAATAGATTATTTACAAAAAATCGATAACCTTTATCAGTAGGAACTCTCCCTGCCGAAGTATGAGGCTGAATAAGATACCCCCCATCAGTTAATTTTTGCATTTCAATTCTAATAGTGGCCGGGCAAATCCCAAAATGGTGTTTTTCTTCTAAAAACTCTGAACTAATCGGCTGGGCTAAATCAATAAAATCGGCGACTATCCTGTTTAAAATTTCTTTTTGTCTTTCGGTTACTATCATCATTATCATTATATCAGACCCAAATCAGCAGTCAAGACCTCTGAGTGATAATCAATCAGTTCTCTCTTCTTTTTCTTTTAGATATGCTAAAACCCCGTTAGAAATCCACTATTATTAAGTGTTTTTCTATTAGATTTTTCAATGAGCTTATTGATTATAAATTTCTAACGGGGTAAAATAATTTAATGAGTAAAATATTAGAATTTTTAGAAAAGGAGGCTAATTATTTTGCTTTAATTTTCTGTCTTATTTTTCTCTTGGCTACCTTTTTTTCAGTTCAGGGAAACTTTTGGGAGGGATTAAAATTTTCTGGTTTTGCTCTTACCTCCGACGAGGTTTCTCATATCCCGGCTGGCTACTATTATCTAAAAACTCAAAAGTATTTTATTAATGCCGAACATCCACCTCTTATAAAAGATATAGCCGCCATTCCTTTGCTTTTTTTAAATTTAAATCTTCCTCAAATTCCTGAGGAATTAAGATATGAAAATATCCAGTGGGATTTTGGTAGTAATTTTTTATTTGGTGTCGGGAACAATCCAGATCTTATAACCTTTTTTTCACGGACCATAATAATTCTTTTTAATGGTCTTCTTTTATTTTTAGTTTACTATTTCTTAAAAAAGATTTTTGGAGCTCTACCATCTTTAATTTCTCTTTTTCTTTTAGTCTTTTCACCCAACCTGATAGCTCATGGCTCTTTGGTTGTATTCGATGTCCCCCTAGCTCTTCTTTGCCTTCTTTCTATCTTAGCTTTTTCACTCTTTTTGAGAGATTTAACGGAAAATAGAAAGTTTTGGCAAAACTTTATCTTTGCTCTTTTATTTACTGGTTTAACCTTATTAACTAAATTTCAGGCTATTTTTCTACCTCCCAGTCTCTTTTTTGGTGGACTAATTTATATTTTATTTGTCAAAAAAGAATTTTGGAAAAAATATTTATTACTTTTTATATTCTTTTCAGTGTTAATATTAATTTTTATCGGGTTAATACACGGTTTTCAGACAATAAATATGACCGTAAAAGGGCTTCAACACCAAATAAGTTATAGTTATCCTTTGGAATGGCCCTCTTTGGGAAGAAATTTTCTCCATCGGCTTTCTTCTCTTAATATTTTTGTCTTAAACGGATTAATAGAGTACTTGGTTGGTTTAATGATGATGATCAGTAGGGCAGCCGGTGCTTGGCAAAGTACTTATTTTATGGGGAATGTTTATGGTTCAGAAGGAGCAAGTTTTACTTATTTCCCCGTTCTTTTCTTTACAAAAGAAACTTTAGGATTTTTATTCTTACTATTTTTAACTATTTTATCTTCAATTCGGAATTTTTTAAAGAATAATCAATTTAAACAAAAGGTCACTGAGCTTTTAAAGAACCCTTTTAATGCTACTTGTCTTGTCTTCTTTTTAATTTACGCTCTTTTTAGTCTTACTCTTAAACTAAATATTGGTATAAGACACATCTTTCCCATAACTTTTTTGCTTTACGTTTTAGTTGCTAAAAAAATAAGTAGTTGGTTACCATTAAAAATTTCAATTTTAAAAAAAGAAGTTAAAATTTCTTTCCTTCTTCTCCCTTTTTTCATTATCATTATTACTGCTTGGATTTTGACTTGGCCCTATTTCCTTTCTTATTACAATATTTTGGCTGGCGGAACTTCAGAGGGTTACAAAATTGCTACCAATTCTAATTATGACTGGGGCGGCCAGGATGTTAAAAAATTGGGAAAATGGGTTGAGGAAAACAAAATAGAAAGAATTTATACCCACATTTTTTCTAACGTTCCTTTGAACTATTATTTAGGCCAAGCTTATAAACCCTTCAATATCAGAACAGATCCTATTCCTCCAAAGGACTCTTTGATTGCCGTATCTACTTTTGAACTTCAAAATGTCAATTATGATAAGGAATTACCAGAATCTAAAAAGTATTTCCAATTCGAGGATAATTTAATTCAAAGGGTGGGAACCACTATTTTTATCTTTCAAGTAAAATAAATTATGTCTGATCGCTTTACTAACCTCATTGCTGGTATTTTACTCTTTTTTCTCTTTTTAATAGCCGTTTTTAGTATTCTTAATGATACCTTCATTACCGACGAACCCCCTCATATTGCTGCTGGTTATTCTTATTTGACTCAAAAAGATATGAGATTGAATCCCGAACACCCCCCTTTTTTAAAAGATATTGCTGCTTTCCCCCTTCTCTTTTTAGATCTTAATTTTCCCCTCCAACATCCTGCCTGGCTTCAAGAAGATAATCCTTTTTGGTGGCATCAATTTGACTTAGGTGGTGAATTCTTATACCGCTCAGGGAATAATCCAGATCAAATTTTAATTTTGACCCGCCTGCCAATGATTTTAATTTTAATTTTACTCGGATTTTATATTTTTAAATGGGCCAGGGAGCTTTTTGGAAATAAAACAGCGCTTCTTGCCTTATTTTTATTCTCTTTTTCGCCAACTTTTTTAGCTCACGGGAGATTGGTTACTACTGATGTCGGAGCTGCTGCTGGAGTATTTATTGCCACTTATTATTTTATCAAAGCCCTAAAAACACCGTCAAAGAAAAACATTATTTTAGCTGGAATTTCTTTTGGCTTGGCTGAACTCTGTAAATTTTCAGTTATACTTTTGATTCCTTTTTTCGCAATTTTAGCTTTGATTTGGTGGTTAATTAAGTTAGGGACTTGGAAATCAGCATTAAAAATTCTAATTTTAGTATTTATTATTGGTTATCTTTTAATCTGGCCGGTTTATCAATACCATGTTTGGAATTATCCTCCTGAAAGACAAGCCAGGGACACTGAATTTCTTTTGGGCAGTACTCCCTTTCCCTTTTTGCGCGAAACATTAATCTGGGCCTCAACAAAACCTGTTTTGAGACCTTTTGCCGAATATTTTTTAGGTCTGGCTTTAGTTTTCCAGCGAGCAACCGGCGGCAACACAACTTATTTTTTAGGAGAGGTCTCGGCAGCTGGCTGGAAAAATTATTTCCCAACAGTTTATCTAATAAAAGAGCCGTTAACTTTTCATATTTTAACTTTAATTGCTCTTTTATATGCGGCCTTTTTGATTAAAAAACCCCCGCACCAGAAACTTCGTTTCGGTGCGGGACTGGTCCAGCACCGAGCTCTGCTCTGGTGCTGGGCATTTTGGCAAAATACTTTTCAAAGGATGAAGAGTTGGATAAAAAATCATTATCCCGAATTTTCCATGCTCTGCTTTATCGGTCTTTATTGGACAGTCTCTTTAGCCAGCAGTCTCAATATTGGAGTCCGTCATTTATTGCCGGTTTTTCCTTTCACGATTTTATTAGTTAGTAGAATGACGGGAAATTTAATAAAATCACCATTTTTGAAGTTAAAATGTACTATTTTGGGAATTTTGATCCTATGGCAAGCAGTTTCAGTAATTTCCATTTATCCCCATTTTCTTGCTTATTTTAATGAATTGGCAGGAGGCCCAAATCAGGGTTATGTTTATACCGTTGATTCTAACCTCGATTGGGGTCAAGATTTAAAACGGCTGGCGCAATGGGCAGATAAAAACCTGCCTGCCGGCAGGCAGGTCTATGTCGATTATTTTGGCGGCGGCAACTCTCAGTACTATCTAAAAGAAAAATATGCCCCTTGGTGGGGTACGAGCGATTCAAAAGAATTTCCCAAAGGGAATTATTTAGCTGTTTCTGCAACTTTTTTACAGGGCGGCCGAGGAATTCCAACTCCTGGGTTTAACCAACCCTATGGCTACTATCATTGGTTAGATAAATATACACCGGTAGCAAAAATTGGCTACTCTATTTTTGTTTATTACATTGTTCAATGAATTAAAATTCATTTTACGTTTCAATAAATTTTTAATTTATTTCAACGACTAATCACTGCGATATTTGTAAGGAGCGAAGTTTCCGAATCTCAACTCAATGTATTCTAAATCCTTTCTTCGCTCTTGGGGAATTTCTTCTTCCAAATCTACTCTTAATTTAGTTAGTTGCCATTCGATATCTCCTTTGGGATTAAGATAAATTTCCCAGCCATCAGAAGTTTTAATGTTTATTCTCTCATCGGAAACTACCAAAACTTCCTCTATGGGAATTTTTAAATCATTTTCTAATTTAGATTCTATTTCTAAAATTGCAGATATTAGTTCTTTCTCTAAAACCCTGTCTCCTAATTTTAACTCTTTATCTTTTATTGCTTTTTTAATTTTTATTAATTGACCCCCTGCCAAAGTGTTTTCAAAAATGATTCCTTCTTTATCGAGAAAAAAATAGAGGTCTTCTTGGTTAAAAACAGCTGTCGGTTTCCTTTCTTCAATCGTCACCGTTAAAGTATCTGGAAATTTCCTTTTAAAATTTATTTGAGCAATTTGAGGGAATGTTTCTGAAATTTTTGCTTTGATTTTAGGAAAATCAGCTAAAAAAATACTTTTTGAAGGTAAAAACAAGACTCTTTGTTCAATCTCTTTCTCTATCACCTCCTGAATATTCTCAACAGATATTTTTTGCCTGTCCGCCGAAGCCTCGGCGAAGGCGGAATTGCCAGAAATTTTAATTTCTTTAATCTGAAAAAAAGAAGAAAAAACTAAAAAATAAAATAGTCCTATAAAAACTATTAAAATTAAAATTCCTAGCCAAAAAAATCGATTGCGAAAAATCGATTTTTTCTTTTTGATTCGATAAGGCTTCCGATATTTTTTAATCATAAACCTCTCTTTGTTTTCCTTATTTTTTCGAAAAGAAAAGTAAGCCAATATTTATTTGATAAAGGCAAATCTTGCGTTTTAACATACTCATACGGTCTACCACCAAAACCCATCTTAAAAAGAGTGGGTCCTGCCCAGGGATGCTTAGGATTTTCTTTTGGATTAACGTATCCCCAGAAATCAAATAAAACACACCCTCTCCTTTTAGCTTCTTTTATTGCGTTCCAGGCAAGCAAATAAGGGATGGAAAACTTGGCATATTTTGCGGCAGACGCTGCTTGATGATAAAAACCACTACCAGACCAAAAAATAACTAAGGCCGCAGCTGTCACTTCACCCTTATATTTTCCAAAAAACCATAAAACCTGATTATCTTTTGAAAAAACTTCAAATTCATTCCTGATGAATTCAAAAGAGAAAGGAACAAATCTCTGTCTTTTGGCTACTTCTTCATTAAGTCGTTGATATATTTTAAGGTCATCTAACCTTTCACTTTTCTCAACTGAAATGCCTTGATTTTTCAATGTTTGGTGAATTAAATAGCGAGTGGTCTTTCGCATATTCTTTAAAATCTCCTCTTCCGAAGGCGTAATATCAAGCTTCCAAGCGGCCTCATATGCATTGGCATGCATTGGAGCTTCTTTAAAGCCAAGATTTTTCAAAATGTTTTGGTTTTCTGAATTGCGCTCCCATAAAGGATTCATTCTAATAAAACTTACTCCTTCCTCTTTTCCTATTTTCTTTAATTCGTCCAGCAGGATTTGAATTGTTTCATTCTTTTTGTTTTCTCCGCTGATAACCGGTCCGTGTTGAATTAAAAGAAAAGTTCCTCTTTTGGCTGTTATCTTTGATATCAAAGCTGTTCCAACCAATTTCCCCCCATCAAAAATTCCCAGTCTCCAAATTTTATTCCCCATCATCTTATTAAATTCTCCCCAATTCCAAGAACTCAAAAAAGTCTTTTCCGCACATTCCAGAAGAAAATTCTCCCAAATATTTTTATCTTTTATCTCCTTAATATTCATGTTTTTCCCTTGAAGGGCGGTGGGTGGGTTGGAGTCCATATGACTTAAGAAAATTTACAATTATTTTAGCTTCTTTTTCTGAAATATTAATGTGGGTAGGAAGATTCACAATATTTTGAGCTACTTTTTCTACTTGGGGACAACTACCGAAAAGATAACCCATCTTATCGATATCAGTATCCGGTGGAAC
>Ga0210031_1002357_pt1 | contig 11383 bp, 7 predicted proteins | sample CryGeyCG2014_080_FD_185455 | JGI IMG/M metagenome (GOLD analysis project Ga0210031, IMG submission 185455) | Groundwater microbial communities from aquifer - Crystal Geyser CG03_land_8/20/14_0.80 (SPAdes) (version 2) | ecosystem: Environmental > Aquatic > Deep subsurface > Groundwater | place... | reverse complement strand
CGATTAATAGCCCAGGGAAATCTCGGTTTATAAAAATATGTCTTTTATTAAATCTCTTGATTGGAAATTAAACTTAGCCGCTCTTTTTCTCATAGCCGCGGGCTTAACGAGTTTATTAAGCATTGCCCCATCTCTGTTTTATAAGCAACTTCTTTGGATTGTCTTTGGTTTTGTTTTAATATTTTTAATTATTCGGTTTGACTGGCGGCCCTGGATCAATTATCGCGGGGTAATTTTTGGTCTTTACTTTTTATCAATTTTACTTTTGATAGCTACTTATTTTTTGGCGCCGACCATCAGGGGGACAAAGGGCTGGCTTCCTCTGGGACCTTTTAGTCTTCAGGTTTCGGAATTCACTAAATTAGTTTTAATTATTTTCTTTGCCCACTTTTTCAGCCGAAAACATATCGGAATTGGCAGAATCTCCTTTTTAATTACCTCGTTTATTTATTTCTTAATCCCTGGATTTTTTGTTGCTCTTCAGCCTGATTTCGGCTCGGTGCTCATTCTTTTTTGTCTTTGGTTCGGATTCCTTTTGGTGAGCGGCATCAAATATCGGCATCTAATCATTGCCTTGATTATTTTTTCTATTTTAGGGATAATAATCTGGCAGGGTGTTTTAAAGGACTATCAGAAAGAGAGAATTTTAGGATTTTTCTTTCCGGAGCGCGACCCCTTGGGAACTAATTACAGCGTTATTCAGTCAAAAATCGCTATTGGCTCAGCCGGATTATTTGGCAAGGGGTTTCAACAAGGAACTCAGGCGCAGTTAGGTTTTTTGCCTGAGGCTCAAACCGATTTTATCTTTGCGGCTTTTATTGAAGAGTGGGGATTATTAATAGGGTTGCTCATAGTTTTGGTTTTCGGGGCTTTAATTTTAAGAATTATCAAAATCGGCCTGAATGCCGATAATAATTTCAATCGGTTTATTTGTCTGGGAACAGCTATTTTATTAACTGTCCAATTTATTTTTAATGTCGGTTCAAATTTGGGACTGACGCCGGTTATTGGAGTAACCTTTCCGTTTTTAAGCTATGGCGGCTCCAGCCTCTTGACTAATTTAATTTTGGTGGGTATAATTCAAACGATTTTTCGCCATGAACATTAAAATTCTTGGTTTAATAGGTTTATTGAGTTTTTTCGGACTGATAATTATTTATTCTTTTCAGTCTTTTTCTACCAATCCAGTGGCCAAGAATTCCGTTTCCCGCTTACTTGAGATATCGCCGGGAACGAGCTTTAGTGAAATTACCGAAAGATTAAAAAAAGAAGGCCTTATTCGGTCAAAAACAATTTTTAAAATTTACAGTTTGCTCACAGCTCAGGCCCATCAATTTAAACCGGGCAGATATATTTTGGAAACCGATATTTCTATTCCAGAACTGGCAAGAATTTTGACAAAGGGCCCGCTGGAAATTTCCGTAGCGATTACCCCGGGAATGACAGTTAAAGAGATTGACGACAAGTTGAGCTCGCTGAATATTATCAGGCCGAATGATTTGGTGAATTTAGATATTAATTTTTTTAAAAATGATTATCCCTGGCTAAGTGAAGCGAAGATGCTTGAGGGATTTCTTTTACCCGACACTTATCGTTTTTTTTCTGATTCTGACATTAATTTAGTTATCCACAAGTTTTTAGACAATTTTGAAATTAAAGCCTTGCCTTTTTTTGAAGGCAGTGATAATATTTTAGATAAATTAATTTTATCTTCCCTTTTAGAAAAAGAAATTCCTGATTATGAGGAGAAAAAAATTGCGGCCGGAATTTTGTTAAAAAGATTAAAAACCGGCATGCCTCTTCAGATTGATGCGAGCTTGGTTTATGCTAAATGTTCCGGTAGATTTTTTGGTTGTCTGCAACTTACAGAGGCGGATTATAAAATTGATTCCCCTTACAATACTTATCTTTATCCCGGTTTGACCGAAAGTCCGATTACCAACCCCGGTTTAGAATCAATAAAATCAGTTTTAAATCCAGAGAAAACAGATTATTGGTATTATCTTTCTGACCCAAAAACAAAAAAAACAATTTTTAGCGAAACATTAGACGAGCACAACAACAATCGTGCAATATATTTATTAAGAAAATAAATCGTCTTTTTTAACCCCAAGGGACAAGGGAAAGGGCATTTTTTTGTGTCCTAAATATAATTATTAGTCATGAAACTTCCTCTTAAAATTTTTTCGTCTCTTCCCGGCCCATTCATTAAACAACAATTTTTAGCGGAGATTCAAACTACCTCTTGGGAATGGTTTGTTAAAAAGGGATTGAGAGAGCTTTTTGATGAATTATCGCCGATCAGAGATTATTCCGGGAAAGACTTAGAACTTTATTTTTTGGATTATTATTTTGATGAACCGAAATATGATGAAGAAATTTCGCGGTTTAAGGGCCTGTCTTATGAAGCGCCGCTGAGAGCAAAAATAAAATTACTTAATCATCGGAACAAAAGCATTAAAGAGCAGGAGGTTTATTTGGGTGATTTTCCTATTATGACGAAAAGGGGCACTTTTATCATTAACGGTATCGAGAGAGTAGTTGTTTCTCAACTGATTCGTTCCCCTGGAGTTTTCTTCACGGCTGAGGCTTTTAGAGGCCGGAAACTTTTCGGAGCTAAAATTATTCCCAACCGCGGCGCTTGGTTGGAGTTTGGGACTGACTCTGACGGGATGCTGGCTGTTAAAATTGACCGCCACCGTAAAGCGCCAGTAACAGACCTTTTAAAAATTTTTGGATTAAAAGACAGTGAGGAAATTATTAAAGTTTTCAGCGACGTTGATAAAGGACCTTTAAAATTTATTGAGATGACTCTAAAGAAAGACCCGGCAAAAAACATCCCCGAATCTTACAGTGAAATTTATAAAAGACTTCGGCCAGGCGATTTGGCCACCCCAGAAAACGCCAAGAGTTTAATTGACGCGATGTTTCATCGAATTGACCGCTATAATCTCTCCAGCGTCGGGAGATTTAAACTGAATCAAAGATTGGGAATCAAAAACAAACAAGGCCAAACTCTTGATTTAGAAGACTTAATTTTGACGGTCAAAGAAATTATCAAGTCAAATAACAATCCCTTGGCTGAGCCGGACGATATTGACCATTTAGGCAACCGCCGAATTAGAGCTGTCGGAGAACTCCTCCAGAACCGACTTTATGTGGGTTTTGCTCGGTTGCGCAGAATCATTCAGGACCGAATGTCCACTTTGGATTTAGAAAGTTTGATGCCGGTTCAATTAATTAATAGCCGGCCGTTGGTAGCGGTAATTAAAGAATTTTTCGCCTCTTCTCAACTTTCCCAATTTATGGACCAAGTTAATCTACTTTCCGAATTGGAGCACAAGAGGCGACTCTCGGCCATGGGTCCGGGTGGCTTGACGCGAGAGCGAGCCGGCTTTGAGGTTCGTGATGTCCACAGTTCTTATTACGGCCGGATTTGTCCGATTGAGACGCCAGAGGGACAAAATATCGGATTAATTAGCCATTTAGCCAATTATAGCCGACTTAACGAACTCGGCTTTTTAGAGACTCCTTATTTAAAAGTTAAAAACGGAAAAGTATTTTCAGAAGTTGTCTGGATGGATGCTTTAGAAGAAGAAAAACACAAAATCAGCCAAGGAAGTACGGAAATAGACAGTCGGCAAATAATTATCAAGGACATGGTGGAAGTTCGATTTAATGGCAAGCCGGCAACTTGCTCAAGAAAAGAAGTAGAATTTATTGATGCGGCAGCCAATCAGGTAGTTGGAGTAGCAACTTCTTTGATTCCCTTTCTTGAGCACAACGATGCTAATCGGGCGCTGATGGGCGCTAATATGCAGCGTCAAGCCGTGCCTCCGCTCAAACCCCAAGCGCCTTTGGTTTCCACCGGTATGGAAGAGAAGACAACTTTTGATTCCGGCCGATTACTCATTGCCGAAAATGATGGAGAAGTAATAGAGGTTGATGGCCGTTCTATTGTTGTTGAAGGGGCTGGCGAAAAGAAAAAAATCTATCCTGTCCATAAATTCAGAAGGTCAAATTACTATACCTCTATTTCTCAACGACCATTAGTAAAGAAAGGCCAGAGGATAAAGAAAGGAGAAATTTTAGCTGACTGCTCTTCGACCGAGGATGGCGTTCTCGCCTTAGGCCAGAATCTTTTAGTGGCCTTTATTTCTTGGGAAGGCGCTAATTTTGAGGCCGCCATTATTCTTTCTGAGAGAGTCAGAAGAGAAGATTTATTCACCTCAATTTATATTGAAGACTTTTATTGCGATATTCGGGACACTAAATTAGGACCAGAAACAATTACCCCGGACATTCCCAATGTTCCGGAGGAAAAGCTTAAAAATCTTGATGAAGAAGGGATTATTAGAATCGGAGCCGAGGTCAATGCCGGCGATATTTTGGTGGGCAAAATTTCTCCTAAAGGCGAAGTGGAATTGACATCCGAAGAAAAATTACTGCGGGCTGTTTTCGGCGAAAAAGCGGCTGATGTTCGGGACAGTTCCTTGGTTTTGCCTCATGGTAAATCCGGCCGAGTGGTAAGCATTAAAATTTTTTCCCGAGACCGCGGCGATAAACTTGAGCCGGGAGTGATTAAAAAAATCCAAATTGATATCGCCCAACTCAGAAAAGTAAGGGCTGGCGATAAATTGGCCGGCCGGCACGGCAATAAAGGAGTAATTTCACAGGTTCGGCCGGTTGAAGATATGCCTTATCTAGAAGACGGAACGCCAGTGGACATTATTTTAAATCCCTTAGGCATTGCCTCAAGAATGAATTTGGGTCAGGTTTTTGAGACCCACTTGGGAATGGCTGCCCATAAACTTGGTTATCGGGCTGTTACTCCGGTTTTTGTCGGAGCCGACGAAGAACAAATTAAGGATGAGTTAAAAAAAGCCGGTTTACCGGAAACGGGTAAAATCACCCTTTATGACGGAAGAACAGGCGAGCCTTTCTCGCAGCCGATTACCGTCGGTTATATCTATATGATGAAACTTAACCATTTAGTGGAAGACAAAATCCACATGCGTTCTACCGGCCCTTATTCATTAATTACCCAACAGCCCTTGGGCGGAAAAGCCCAGTTTGGCGGCCAGCGTTTTGGCGAGATGGAGGTTTGGGCCTTAGAGGGTTATGGAGCAGCTCATTGTCTTCAAGAGATGTTAACCATAAAATCTGACGACGTTTTTGGTCGGGGTGCGGCTTTTGAGGCCATCATCAGAGGCGAAAAAATTAAAAACCCCAGCATTCCTTCAGCTTTCAATGTTTTGGTAAACGAGCTTAAGGCCTTGGGTTTGGGAGTGGAAACAATTACCAAAGAGGAAAGGCTACAAAATACGAAATGATAAAATATGGAATTTAATGCTTTAAAAATTAAAATTGCTTCTCCGGAAGAAATCCTCTCCTGGTCTTATGGAGAGGTGCTTAAAGCCGAAACGATTAATTATCGAAGCCAGCGGCCAGAAAAAGACGGTCTTTTTTCCGAGCGCATTTTTGGTCCAACTAAAGATTATGAATGTTATTGCGGCAAATATCGCCGGATTCGCTATAAAGGAATAATTTGCGACCGTTGCGGAGTTGAAGTCACCAGGGCGTCCGTGCGGCGCGAAAGAATGGGTCATATTAAATTAGCCACTCCGGTTAGCCATGTCTGGTTCTTAAGAACCATTCCTTCAAAGCTCGGTCTGTTTCTTAATACGCCTCTTCAGAAATTGGAAAAAGTAATTTACTACGCGGCTTATATTGTCACTAAGGTTAATGAGGAAAATAGAAAAAAGGTTCTGGAGGAATTGGAGCGAGAATTTAAATCCCGAAAGAAAACCGAGGGATTTGAGGAGTTAAAAATGGCCAGACTTCAGGCCAAAGAAGATCTACTTTCGTTAAAACCCGGAAAAATTCTAGCCGGGACAGAATATTTCAATTTGGCTCGGCGTTTTGCCAATGTTTTTGAGGCCTCCAGCGGTGCCGAAGCGGTGAGAAAAATTTTAGAAAATATTGATTTAAAAAAAGAGGCCCTAAAAATTGAGAAGGAACTAAAAGTCATAAAAGAGAACAGCCGGGAACGCTATCTACTTTATCGCCTCAAATTAATCCGTTCTTTTATAAAAAATAATAGCCGGCCGGAATGGATGATTTTAACGGTTTTGCCGGTGCTAGCTCCTGACCTTAGGCCAATGGTGGCTTTAGACGGCGGCCGCTACGCCACTTCTGACCTGAACGATTTATACCGCCGGGTGATTAACCGCAATAACCGTTTAAAAAAATTGATGGAATTAAAAGCTCCGGAAATTATTATTACCAATGAAAAGAGAATGTTACAGGAAGCGGTTGATGCCTTGGTTGACAATACCGCTCGTTTGGGAACTCAGCCCCAGCTTTCCAGCCAGCGCCGGCCTCTTCGGTCTTTGGCTGATATGTTAAAAGGGAAGCAGGGAAGATTCCGGCAAAATCTTTTGGGTAAAAGAGTGGATTATTCGGGTCGGTCGGTGATTGTGGTGGGTCCGGAATTACGGCTTAATGAATGCGGCATCCCAAAAAAAATGGCCCTCGAGCTCTTTAAGCCCTTTGTTATCAATAAAATCATTGAAAAGGGAATGGCTTATAATATTAGAAATGCCAATCATTTAATTGAGGTCGCCTCCTCGGAAATTTGGGCAATTTTAGAAGAGGTCATTAGCGATAAAAAAGTGCTTTTAAATCGCGCCCCCACTCTCCACCGCTTGGGAATTCAGGCCTTTAAACCGATTCTTATTGAAGACCTATGCATCAAAATTCCGCCGATGGTTTGTACGGCCTTTAATGCTGATTTTGACGGCGACCAGATGGCCGTCCATTTACCCTTAACAGAAAAGGCCCAGGAAGAAGCAGTTGAATTGATGCTTTCCAGCAGCAATATTTTAAAGCCAGCCACCGGAGAGCCAATCGTCAGTCCTTCTCAGGACATTGTTCTGGGCTGCTATTACTTAACGCGGATTCACGCAGATGAAAACGCGGATAAACGCGGACAGAGCAAGATTTTTTCAAGCCCCGAGGAAGCAATCTTGGCTCACCATTTTGGCTATCTGAAAATTAACGAGCCAATAAAGGTAAGAATAAAAAGCGAGATTATTGAAACCAGCGTCGGCCGACTGATTTTTAACAGCGTCTTACCAAAGGATTTCAACTTCGTTAACAAAACCCTAAATAAAAAAGAATTGCAAAAGTTTATTACCGAATTAATAGAAAGATATGAACTTAAAGAAGTTTGGCAAATTTTAGATGAAATTAAAAAACTGGGATTCTGCTGGGCAACTCTATCCGGGGTCAGCTGGGGAATGAGTGACTTGGTTATCCCTCCGGAAAAAAAGAAAATTTTAAAAGAAGCCGAGGAGGAGATAGCGCTCATTAGAAAACAGTATCAAGACGGACTTCTAACAAGCTCGGAATCGCGGATAAAAACGATTGAAGTTTGGGAAAGGGTGGTAGCTGAGGTCAGCAGAAAAGTTCCTCTTTATTTAGACCACTATGGTCCGGTTTATTCAATTATTGATTCCGGGGCTCGGGGGGGATGGTCGCAGCCAGGGCAGATGGCGGGAATAAAAGGATTGGTTCAGAGTCCCAAAGGAGAAACTATTGAATTGCCAATTAAGGCTTCTTATAAAGAGGGGTTAAATGTTCTAGAATTCTTTATTAATACTCACGGCGCCCGGAAAGGACTGATTGATACAGCGTTAAAAACCGCCTCGGCCGGTTATCTCACCAGAAGATTGGTCGATGTGGCTCAGGACTTGATAATTAAGGAAAACGATTGCGGAACCGCAAAAGGAATTGAAATCTTCCGGGCTGACGGAGAAAGTTTCGGCTACAATTTTGGTCAGCGATTATTTAGTCGGACCAGCTGCCAAGACATTAAAATTGGCAGAAAAACAATCGTCAAGGCCAATGAGATTATTCTGCGGCCAGCGGCCGAAATCATTGAGAAATCAAAAATCGAGTCAATAAAAATTCGTTCGCCTATCACTTGCAAAACTCTTTATGGTATTTGTTCAAAATGTTATGGTCTTGATTTGGGAAGAAATGAACCAATTAAGACCGGCGAAGCGGTCGGCATTATTGCCGCTCAATCAATCGGCGAGCCTGGGACTCAGTTAACCCTTCGGACTTTTCATACTGGCGGCGTGGCCGGCGTTGACATTACTCATGGTTTGCCGAGAGTTCAAGAACTTTTTGAAATCAGGATTCCCAAAGGCAAGGCGCCTTTGGCCGAGGATGACGGTATTATTGAGGACATTGAAGAAAAAGGGTCGTTAAAAGTAATAAAATTAAAAATTCCTGAAGGGAATAAAAAATTCAAAATTACAGAATATTCAATTCCGCGGACCAATATTGTTTTTGTCAAACCAAAACAGGCGGTAAAAAGGGGCGACCAGCTTTGCGAGGGTTCAATAGACATCAAAGAACTCTTTGAACTTAAAGGCCGGGAAGCGGTTGAACGTTATATTATTAATGAGGTCCAGAAAATTTACGTTTCCGAAGGCACCAATATCAACGATAAGCACATCGAAATTATTATAAAAAAAATGTTTTCGCGAGTAATGATTAAAGAGCCAAGAGAGACAAATTTTATTATTGGAGAAATTGTTGAAAAGTCAAAATTCCTTGAAAATAATCGCGAGGCGAAAAAGAAAAACAAAGAGCCAGCCCGGGCTAAACAACTTTTAACCGGCATCACTAAAACCGCTCTTTCTACAGAAAGTTTTCTTTCAGCCGCCTCTTTCCAGGAGACGGCTCGAATTTTGGTAATGACAGCCGCCGAAGGAAGGACGGATAATTTAAGGGGTCTGAAAGAAAACGTTATTATTGGTCGCTTAATTCCAGCCGGAACCGGTTTTCGGAAAAAGAAGACAAGCGATGAATAAAAAATAAACAACTATTTACTCTTTATCGATTATCAAGTATTATAATTAATATGAACGAGGAAAGAAAAAATTACGAAATTGCTTTTTTGGTTAAATCAGAGGAAGACCAAGAGGGGATTAGAAAAATTTTAAGAAATTTCCAATTACCAGTTATCGATGGAGATAGAATATCAAAAATAAAACTAGCTTATCCGATAAAAAAGGAGAATTTCGCTTACTCCGGTTATTTACATTTTTCTGGCAGTCCCCAAGACATTGGAAATTTAACCGAGAGCTTAAAAAATGAGCCAAAAATTTTGAGATTTTCCGTTATTACTCAGCCGATTATTTCCGCCAGAGGCGCCTGCCCGACCGTCAGGCGGGGATCTGTCTTGGTTGGCGGAAAAAAGGATGAACACCGGGTGGTTGAAAGGGTTTCAAGCCGTCAGACTCAGGAAGCCGCTCCTCAGTTACCAAAAAAAACGCCCAGAACTGAAGTATTAAGCAATGAAGCGTTAGAGAAAAAATTAGAAGAAATATTAAAGTAAACTAATTATCACCAATTCCCAACGAATTTTCACTAATCACTAATTCTCTTATGAATCTAAACAAAGTTTTTTTAGTCGGCAATCTGACTCGGGATCCGGAACTCCGGAATTTGCCTTCGGGCGCCGCGGTGGCTTCTTTTGGTATGGCTACCAATCGCGTTTGGAAAAATCAGCAAGGTGAAAAACAGGAAGATGTTCAGTTCCATAATATCGTAGTTTTCGGCCGCCAGGCTGAAATCGTAAGCCAGTATCTTGCCAAAGGAAGTTTGATTTTGGTTGAAGGCAGGATTCAGACGCGCTCATGGGATGGAAAAGACGGCAGTAAACAGTATCGGACAGAAATTGTGGCTGAAAGAATTCAATTTGGTCCGAGGAGCGGTCAAGAAGCGTTTAGCGCAAAATCAGCGGCAAAACCGGCGCCAGAAACAATTATACCAAAGGAAGATTTGCCGGAAATTGATATTAATGAAGAGAATATAAAGGCAGAAGATTTACCATTTTAATCGCTAAACCGACGCAAAACTAATACGCGGGTGAGCGAAGCGAACCATGCAGTGCTTTTTCTGTTCCCAAAACTCAAAAACAATAGATTATAAAGAAGCGGAATTGCTTAAGCGGTTTATTTCCTCTCAGGCTAAAATTATTGACCCCAAATATACCGGCATCTGCGCCAAACATCAACGGATGCTGGCTAAAGCCATAAAAAGGGCGAGGATTATGGGATTATTACCGTTTGTCAGAAGATAAAATGAAAAAAGATGAGAAAGAAAATAAAAATTTAGAAAAAGGCAGCGACTTAGATAAATTACTGAGTTCTCTTCAGGACAAATTCGGTGAAGGGGCGATAATGAAATTGGGTGATGTTAAAAAAGTTGATGTGATGGTTATCCCGACCGGTTCTTTCTCTTTGGATTTGGCTTTGGGAGTCGGCGGTTTTCCCAAGGGCCGAATTGTGGAGGTTTTTGGACCTGAGATGAGTGGAAAATCTACCTTAAGTCTTCACGCCATTGCTGAAGTTCAAAAGCAGGGTGGTAAAGCCGCTTATATTGACGCCGAGCACGCCATGGATCCGGAATACGCCCAAAAATTAGGCGTTAAACTTAATGATCTTTTGATTTCTCAGCCGGACAGCGGTGAGGAAGCTTTAAATATTTTGGAAAGTCTGGTGCGCTCAGGAATGATTGACGTTGTGGTAATTGATTCGGTGGCTGCTTTGACGCCCAGGGCAGAAATTGAAGGCGAGATGGGAGCGCAGTTTATCGGATTACAGGCCCGGCTGATGTCTCAATGTTTGCGTAAGATAACTGCTTTGGCTGACCGAGCCGGCACTTTAATTATTTTTATTAATCAGCTTCGGGAAAAAATTGGAATGATGGGTTATGGCGAGCCAACCACTACTCCAGGCGGCCGGGCTTTGAAATTTTACGCTTCGGTGCGCGTTGACCTTCGGCGAATCGCCCAGATTAAAAAAGGCGAGGAAGTAATCGGCAACCGCACTCGGGCCAAAGTAGCAAAGAATAAAGTCGCCCCCCCTTTTAAAATAGCGGAATTTGATATTATTTATGGTGAAGGTATTTCTTACGAAGGCGATGTTTTAAATGTGGCGATAAAAAACGGCGTTGTTAAAAAAACCGGCAACACCTATAGTTTTGAGAATGAAAAACTCGGCGTCGGCCTGGAAGCCAGCCGAGAAAAACTGAAACAAGATAAAAAATTATTGGAAGAAATAAAAAAGAAAACCATCTCTGTCCTAAAACCCTAAATTTAGACATTAAATCGCGTTTAGTTTATAGAAATTTTCAAAGATTTTAGCCACTAACATTGGGCCGGTGCCGCCGGGAGTAGGAGTATACCATAAATTTCCAATTTCCAATTTCCAATTTCCAATTTTTGACGAATCAAAGTCGCCGCGAATTTTACCGTTTTCATCAAGCGAGTATCCAAAATCAATAACACCGGTACGTTCTTTTA
>Ga0210031_1002350_pt1 | contig 11388 bp, 16 predicted proteins | sample CryGeyCG2014_080_FD_185455 | JGI IMG/M metagenome (GOLD analysis project Ga0210031, IMG submission 185455) | Groundwater microbial communities from aquifer - Crystal Geyser CG03_land_8/20/14_0.80 (SPAdes) (version 2) | ecosystem: Environmental > Aquatic > Deep subsurface > Groundwater | place... | reverse complement strand
TACTACCGCCCTGCGCTCGGTCGCTGTAATCCCAGCCGGCACCGAGATGACCACATCAGGCCTAAGTAAATTCCAGCGGCCGGTGGCGCGGCTGATAAAATATTTAAGCATCGCCCGGGTGATGTAGTAATCCGCAACCACGCCATCTTTGAGCGGCCGATAGGCGGCAATATCACCCGGCGTGCGGCCGATCATCTCCTTCGCTTCTCTCCCCACCGCCATCACGGTATTGTCCGGGAGCGTGAGCGCGACAATCGTCGGCTCGTTCACTACGAATCCTTTTCCGGGTACAAAAACCACCGTGTTGGTGGTCCCGAGATCTATGCCGATGCGATTTACAAACATTCCCAGTAGTAGATCGAGCGCATTAACGCCCGGTCGTTTTCCTTGATTGACGTTTTAATATTGAAAGTGTCATTTTATAATAAAAGCCTTGATAAACCTAAGGGCGTTATGGAAAACGCAGCGCTCGATTCACTACTGGGCATACCCAGTAGTAGAAACTCGATAATTGTTTAGAATAATTTGACCTTTTTGATAATCATTGTTTCTCTCTAAATACCCGTTTTACTTTACAATCCTGTTCGCCTTCTGCGAACTAATCGAGTTTTCACTACTGGGCATTTTTACCTGCGTTCTATATCCGCTCCTAAACTTTTCAGTCTTCCGTCAATATCCTCGTAGCCCCTGTCTATTTCTTCAACTCCTTCGATCACCGACTTGCCCTCTGCGATTAGCGCTGCCGTAAGGTGGGCCATACCTGCCCGCAAATCTCTAACCTTCAGATTCCTGCCGGAAAGCGGAGTCGGACCAGAAACAACCGCGCTGTGAGGCTGGCCATTGCCGGCAAAGCGGCAGGGCAGCTCTCCCAGACACTTCGAGAATACTTTAATATTTGCGCCCATTAAGTTCAAATCCTCGATATAGCCGAAACGGTCTTCATACACCGTTTCATGGATTATCGACGTTCCCTTCGCTTGTGTGAGTAAGATTACGAACGGCTGCTGCCAATCCGTCATAAACCCCGGGTGCGTATCGGTTTCGATATTATTAGCCGATAAATTACTTGCCCCGAAGAAAACTATGCCGTCGTTTTCAACTTTGTATTCGCCGCCGATCCTCCTTACGGCGTTTAAGAACGTGATTAAGTCGCTTTGGCGCGCGTCCACAACCTTTATTCTGTTATTCGGATGCGCCAATGCCAGACTCGCGAATGAAACGGCTTCGTTTCTATCCGGCAGAATCCTGTGGGAAACGCCTTTGAGCTTATTGACTCCCTCAATATAAATTCTCCTGTCAGAACCCGTTTCAATAACGGCTCCCATTTTTTGCAACATCAGAATCAATTCTACGATTTCCGGCTCAATCGCGGAGTTTTCAATCATGGTTTGGCCTTTCGCTAAGACTGCGGCTAAGATCGTGTTTTCGGTGGCGCCTACGCTTGGGTAGCGCAGGTGGATCTTGGCGCCCTTTAGGCCTTGCGGCGCTTCGGCGTGATAATAATTTTCGTCAGTTTCTATTCTTGCCCCCAGGGCTTTCAACGCTTCAAGATGGATGTCGACGGGCCTAGGACCAATTTTATCTCCGCCCAGGATCGGCACTTCGGCTTTACCCGTCCTCGCAAGAAGAGGACCCAGCGCCAGAATAGGGATGCGATTTCTCCTTGAAAGCTGCGTAACCCTAAAATTCGTAATATTGGGAGTCTTAATCCTTAAAATATGCCCCTCGTTTTTTACCTCACTGCCCACCAATTCGCAAAGCTCCTTGGTAATTTCGGCGTCGCCTATGCGCGGAAAATTTTCCAAGACACATTCCTCGTCGGTCAAAAGCGACGCAACCATCATCTTGGTTGCCGCGTTCTTGGACCCACGGACCTCAATCTCCCCTTCAAGTTTTTTACCCCCGTTTACAATGAATTTCACCTTGCCTATTATAGGTTAGAATGGACCGCAGAACTAGGCGGATTGTTTTCTACTCCTTCGTCATACTTTTCATCGCCGTGGGGACGGCGGTGGTTGCATATTCGCAGGGCTGGCGGTTCGATTTCAAGGCCGGTCGCTTCGAGAAAACAGGCGGGATTTATCTCAGAATTGAGCCAGCCGATGCCGAAATAACCTTGGATGGCAAAGGAGTTAGCAATCAATCGGGTCTATTCCAATCCGGCACCTTGATCTCTAATTTAATAAAAGGGGTGCATCATCTCAAGATCTCAAAAAATGGCTACTTCGGCTGGGAGAAAAGTGTTGCGGTAGAGCCCGGCGGGGCGGCAGTATTCGATAAGATTCTGCTATTGCCGCAGGACAATGCTCAAAAGATAGACGAACCTGCGGGCAGTTTCGCGATGCTGGACGGTAAGGCGGTCGAAGTAAAGGATGGTGCGATAATATTCGGCGATCGTCTGGTCCGGGGCAGCGAGATCGTAGATGTGTCCCCAGGCGGGCGGATAATAACAGCATCAGCCAGTGGCACCTACTACCTTACGGATTTATCGGGCGGCGACGGCGCTTCTCTTAACTTGAATACTACTTTTACGAACCTTAAGCAATCGCAATTGAATATGCCCGGCACCGTACCTATCACCGCGATTGATTTCCATCCGTTTGACGATGCGAGATTAGTAATTGAAACCGGGGGCGGGTTGTACATAATGGATACAAAGAATTTATCGTTGGAGCAGATAGTTTCTGAACCGTTTGGGTTTATCGTCTCCGGTGATCAATTGGTGTGGGCCGCTCGCGGCGGAATTTGGAGTTACAACCTTATCCTCCATACTCCGACGAAAATCAGCGGCTATGGACTTTTACCGTCTGATCCAGCAGAAAAAATAAAAATAAGCCCCTCCGGTTCGTTAGTCGCCGTGCTTCAGAGAAGCGGCATGCTTATGCTTATGGATTATGCTTCCCAGAGTTCTTTAAGGATAGCGTATAAGGTTAAAGAATTCGCCTTTTCACCGGATTCGCGCTATTTGGCTTATGCCGATCGCGACGGCCCGCTTTCGGTTTATCGCGTTGATCGTCCGCAATATATGGGATTGAGCGCCATAAAGGGGGCGCCGGTTGTTCAATTAGACTGGTATAAAGACAGCGCGCACTTATTCGCGCTCCGAGAGGGCAATTTGGATTTTATTGAGGTAGGGGCGGAGCCTACGAATGTTATGAGGGTCGCAACGCGAGTTAGTGAGTTTAATTATGCTCCGAACACCGACGCAATATACTATCTCACGCCCGGTGGATTATTTAACTACTCTATAGTTCGCTAAGCAGTCAGGATCTCGGCGCCGCTTTTAGTCACCAGCACCGTGTGTTCAAAGTGGGCGGCGACGCTGCCGTCGGAAGTCACGAAACTGTCGTCTTTGAGTTGAATGGCTGTTGATGTCCTGATACTAACCATGGGTTCAATCGCGAGAACCATCCCCTTTTGTAAAACTTCGCCAGTGCCGGCCTTACCGCGATTGTAAATCACCGGATCTTCATGCAAATCGTTCCCAACGCCATGTCCGGCCAATCCGTCAATCACCTTAAAACCAGCCGATGTTACCGTACGCTCAACCGCGTGGCCGATATCCCCTACCGTATGCCCCGCTCTCACGGCTCTTATCGCTTCTCTCAACGCATTTTTGGTTATTTTAATCAGCGTTCTAGCTTCAGCGGAAACTTTTCCTATCGGGACAGTTATCGCAGCATCGCTTATCCCTCCATGATATTCAACACCAAGATCCAATTTAAGGACGTCGCCATCTTTCAAAACGTAAGCTGACGGGCGGCCGTGAACGATAGTCTCGTTTATAGATGTGCAAAGAGTGAAAGGATACCCCTCTCTTGCGCCATAGGGGCGGTAGTTCAAGAAGGCTGGATGGCCGCCGGATTCTCTTATGATCTCCTTAGCCAAGCGGTCGAGTTTTATCAAATTTACCCCGGTGGCGGCCGCGGCGCTAAGCCTTCTTAATGTTTCGGCAAGGATTTTGGCGGATTTGCGAATCTGCGTTATCTCCGCATCGGTTTTTACGAGGCGGCTCATTACAAGCGTTTCGAGATGCTGCTAAAAACTTTCTCGGGAAGCGGTCGGCCGTCGATCTTCACGACTCTGTAGCCGCGCTTTCGGACAAAATCAAAAATAGGCTTGGTCCTTTCGTCGTATTCTTCAAAACGCCTAACTAGGGTTTTTCTATTGTCGAGCGTGCGGCGGACAAGCTTACCTTTACAAATGGGGCAACGGCGCAAGCGATATCCTAGATCAATGATTATCGCGCCGCAGACCGAACACCACTCGCGCACAAGATTGCGTTTCACCGCGTCATCCTTTGGGACCTCCAGCGAAAAGAATTTAATATTCTTGCGCCCATACAGTTTCTCCAATTCAGGGATGAGGTTCTTCGCTTCATAGAGCGTACGCGGAGAACCGCTCAAAACTATGCTTAGGCCGGCTTTTGCGAATCGCCTCGTTTGGGCTCTTACCATTTTTAAAACCCAGGACGGCGTACAAAGATATCCGGTGTCGAAAAACCGGCGTTCACGTTTAATAACCGGACTTTTCTGGAGCGCCGGGTTGTGCACCAGTTGCTCGATATATTTACCTGTATCGAAGTGCACGAAGCCGCACCGGTACGCCAGTAGATTCGCTTGAGTCCCTTTACCCGAACCGGGGGAACCATAGAGAGCTACAACTCTCTTTTTCATATCTCTATTCTACTAGATTCGTTCGTATTCGCGAACAGTGAGTTGGGAATCAATTTGTTGGGCGGTGTCCAAAGCGACTGCAACCACAATCAAAAGCGCCGCGCCGCCGACAGTCATAGCCGGTGAATTGGTTACAAAAACCTGAGTAGCAAGCGGCAAAACGGCAATAATACCCAAGAACAGCGCGCCGAAAAGAGTTATGCGCGAAATTACTTTGCTGAGGTAAGTAGAAGTCGGTTCACCGGGGCGAAGCCCAGGGACGAATCCCCCGCTCCGCTGGAGATTTTTTGAAATTTCCTTCGGGTCAAATGTAACAGCGGTGTAGAAATAAGTGAAGACAAATACCAAGATGAAATAAATAACACCGTAGAAAAGCGAATTATTCATAAATTTAGTGACTACCCCGTTTATAATCTTACCAACGTTAGCGGAGAATGCCATAAAAACTGTACTGGCGAGCTGCGGCAGGAGCAGCACTGAAATCGCGAAGATTATCGGGATCATGCCAGCCTGGTTCACCTTGAGCGGCAGATAGGTTGAAACACCGCCATAAACCCGGTTACCGCGAATGCGTTTGGCGTAAGATACCGGAATTTTCCTTACTCCTTCATTCATAATGACCACGCCGGCGATAACAATAAGCGCGAGGATGGCAAAAACAATGTAGTTTAATAGCAGTCCTGGGGTGTAAATTGTAAGCATCTGTCCAAGATCCGTAGGTAAGCGACTTACGATACCGGCAAAGATCAGAAGAGATATGCCATTCCCTATTTTCTGCTCAGTTATAATCTCGCCGAGCCAGACCATAATCATTGAGCCAGCCGTGACGACAATAACGCTTAAGAGCGACTGTTGCCAGGTGAAGTGTGTGAGCACTCCCTGCGAAATAAGCAGTTTCATAAAGCTGTATGCCTGCAAAATGGCGAGCGGTACCGTAAGGTAGCGAGAACAACGGTTGAATTTAGCTCGCCCCGCGGTGCCTTCTTCGTAATACATCGCCTTTAATGCCGGGAAAATCATCGTGAGAAGCTGCATTATGATCGTAGCGGTGATGTAAGGGCCTAGACCCAGCATCGCTATTGAAAGTTGTGAAAGCCCGCTACCGGATAGGATATTTAAAATTCCAAAGAACTGGTTACCTGAAAGAAACTGCCTTAAAGCCTCTGCGTCAACGCCTGGAATAGGAATAGCGGCCAAAACGCGCGAGCATAATAGGATAAAAGCTACAATGAATACCTTGTTGCGCAGCTCTCTAATCCGGAAGATATTTAGTATTCTGATCATTGCTTGGCCGTTTTAGCGCTCCTTAAAGCGCGGTGTTCTTTGCGGCGCAGAGCTAACTCCCTAGCCTTACGCGCCGTATTAGCGACATTCCTAACGCCGCGAAGCTTTGGAAGGCGCTGGATAAAATCGCGTTCGGCTGGGCGAATCCTGCGGCCAGCGCGGGAGTGTTGCCCTTTTGTGCCGCGGCCGGAGGTCGTTCCGCGTTTGCCGCCGCGCCCGACGCGCTTTTTTCCGTAATTCGGGTGATTAGCTTGTAACTGGTGCAGCTGCATCGTTCAATGTTTTAACTTTCTTCTCCGGACGGAGCATTTTCAAGGCTTCAACTGTCGCCATCGCAGTCGTAAGTTTATTGGTAGTCGTCCCTAGACATTTTGCTGTAGCGTCACGGACACCGGCCAGTTTCAGGACGATCCGGACCGCCCCGCCGGCCATAAGGCCATGCCCCTCGCGCGCAGGCTTCAAAATTACCTTCGCGGCGCTGAATTTAGCCAGAACCTCGTGCGGGATAGTCCCTCCATGCAAGACTATCTTGACCACGTTCTTCTTGGCATTGTGACGAGCTTTCTGGATAGCCTGCTGCAGGTCAATGCTCTTACCCATTCCTACGCCTATCCTGCCTTTCATATCCCCCACAACTATGGTACTGCGGAAGCGAAAACGCTTGCCGCCCGCAATCACGCGGGTGACCCGTCTGATTTCCAAGACCCGATCTTTAAACTCGTCTTTTAGCGCGTTTCTAAATTCCCTAGCCATTTTATAACTTCAAACCCCTTTCGCGTGCGGCATCCGCCACCGCTTTAACTCTGCCATGGTAACGGTACGCCCCTCGATCCAACACGACAGTTTCCAAGCCGGCGGTTTTAGCTTTTTCCGCGAGCATTTTACCCAACTCCCTGGCCTGATCCGATTTTTTCACTCCCTTGCCGCGCCCCTTCAGCCCGAAACTGGAAACCGAAAGTATGGTGCGACCGGATACATCATTAATCAGCTGCAAGTAAATATACTTGTTACTGCGGAAGATGGAAAGGCGCGGACGATCTTCGGTGCCGCGGATTTTTACTCTAGTGCGGCTTGCTCTCCTTGAACGCACGGTATTTAAGTGTTTTTGTTTCATCGTTAGGCTGTTTTACCTCCTGAGGTCACGGCCTTTTTGCCGGCTTTGCGGCGGATAATTTCATTAGAATAACGGATTCCCTTCCCTTTGTAGGGTTCGGGTTTCTTGAAGTGACGGATGTGGGCCGCTATGTCTCCTACTTCCTTTTTGCTCGCGCCGGCAACCTTGATTACATTTTTATCAACCGAAATCTTGATGCCTTCAGGGATTGCGACTTTAACAGGATGAGAAAAGCCGAGGTTTAGCGTAAGCTCTTTTCCCTGAATTTCAGCGCGGTAGCCTATCCCTTCGACAATTAGTTCTTTTGTGAAGTCCACAGTCGCACCCAAAACCGCATTCTGTAAAAGGGCCCGCATCGTTCCCCAATTGCTGCGGATCTGCTTAGTCTCGTTAGCCGGCGTAACCGTAATCTCCCCACCGCTAACAGCAACAGTGATACCTTTAAGGAGCGGCAATGCGGCGCTGCCGTTTACGCCCTGTATTTTCACTTCGTCGCCCGTGATCTCGACTTTAACGCCCGAAGGTATGGTTATTGGTTTTTTGCCGACTTTAGACATTTTGTTACCAAATTTCGAATAACATTTCACCGCCGATTTTCTCGCGCCGCACTTCGCTATCGCTCTTGATCCCCTGCGGAGTGGAAAGAATGTAACGACCGTACCCCTGACGCGAACGCTTTATATCGCGATAGCCCGCATAAACGCGCCTGGAAGGTTTGCTGATTAGTTTGATCATAGTCACGGCTGGAGCGCCGTCCTCGCCATACTTCAACTCAATATCAATGATCCTTTTTACGCCGCGGCCCTTGCGCACGACTTGGGTAATATAACCATACTTCACAAGCGCTTCTAGGATCGCCAAATCGGCCGCAGAGTATGGGACTTTCACGCGAGTCAGTTTCCGCATCAAACCGTTTCTAATTCTTGCGAGCATATCTCCGTACATTTTCTACCACGAAGCTTTTCTTACTCCCGGAATACGACCAAGTTTAGCGAGTTCCCTGAAACAAATACGGCAAAGGCCGAAATCGCGCATATAGCCGCGCTTCCTGCCGCAGCGCCAGCAACGCCGCACGATGCGGGTCGAGTATTTCGGTTTCTTTTTTGATCTTGCGATAACTGAAGTTTTAGCCATCTTATTACTTGGATTTAATAGGCAAACCTAAATCGCGGAAGAAAGCTACGCCCTCTTCTTTTGTCTTCGCGTCAGAGACCAACGTTACTTGCAACCCGAAGTTCGCCTTCGAGGTTTCTGCGTTAATTTCCGGAAAAACAGTATGTTCCCGGAATCCTATTGTCAAATTGCCGCGGTCGTCGAAATGCTTTAAATCTATGCCGCGGAAATCTCTCACACGCGGCAAGGAAATGTTGACCAGCCGCTTCAGGAAGTCTTCCATTCGCTTGCCTCGGAGGGTGGTGGTAAGACCGATAATGTCTCCTTCGCGGGATTTGAAACCAGCGATAGACTTCTTTGCCCCACGCGGGGCGGCCTTCTGGCCTGTGATAAGCGCGAGTTCCTCAATGATAACCGGCAGGATTTTCTCCTCGAATTGCTGGTTCTGGCGCATTTTGCCCACGCCGACGGAGACAACTATTTTTTCTAGACGGTTGCGTTGCATTTCTTGCAATATCTTTCTTTATTTCCCTTCTCCGGTTTGCGGTAGCCAACACGTGAAGTTCGGCCGCAGGCCGTGCAGACTAGCATCACATTGGAGGCGCTGAGCGGGAGCGGCAGTTTTATTAATTGCCCCTTCTCGCCGGCGCGCTTCGGCCTCACCGCCTTCTGATGCAGATTTATCCCTTCCACAACTACCCGTCCATCGCGCGGAAGCACGTGGATAACCTTAGCCGTCTTGCCGCGGTCTTTCCCTTTCAAAATTATTACGTTATCGCCTTTCCTGATATTCATTGCTTTAAACAATTTCTTGAGCGAGTGACACAACCTTATCATAGCCACGCTCTTTGAGCTCACGCGGCACCGGACCGAAAATACGGCTCGCAATCGGCTCGCCCTTGTCAATAATCACCACTGCGTTCTCGTCAAAACGGACATAGCTGCCGTCCTTGCGGCGAATCGGCGCGGCGGTTCTCACGACCAATGCATGCACGATATCCTTCTTCTTTACCGGCTTCCTCGGTTCGGCGCTTTGCACCGAAGCGATAATAACCTCGCCCAAGCGGGCGTAACGCTTCCTGGTCCCGCCCAAGATGCGGAAACAGCGCACCAGCTTGGCTCCGGAATTGTCGGCGACTTTTAGGATCGAACGTTCCTGAATCATACCAGCTTTTGTTCTGACTTCCGAACCAATCCAACAATCCGCCAGCGCTTTTCGCGCGAGAGCGGCCTTGTCTCCTCAATAACCACGTGATCACCGGCTTTATACGCATTGGCTTCATCATGGGCCTTGAAGCGGGCAGTCGTAGCGTAACGTTTCAGGTATTTCGGATGGATCCTCACACGGCTCACCTCAACCACTCTTGTCTTCAACATTTTGTCAGAGATTACTACACCCTCCAAACGGCGGCGTTTTTTATCTTTAATTTTAGCCATTGTTGTTTGTTTTAGATTTCTCGGCGATAATGGTTCGGCTCCGCTCACCATCCTGAGCTTGCCGAAGGAAAGTCATAATCCGCGCGATTCTTTTCTTAGTTTCGGTTATCGTCCTGATATTTTTTGCCTTACCGGCCGTGAGATCAAACTTCAAAACGCGCAGTTCCTCGCGTGCCGCCGTCAAATCTTTCTGCAGCTCCGGCACAGTTTTATCTTTAAGTTTTCGCAGTTCGTCACGCTTCATTTTAGCTTTCAGCCGTTATAATTCTTGTCTTTACCGGCAACTTGTGCCCGGCTAAGGTAAGCGCTCTTCTCGCGACATCGTCGGGGATGCCGTCCACCTCAAAAATTACCCTGCCCGGCCGCACTGGAAAAACATAGTGGTCTACACTGCCCTTGCCTCCGCCCATCGTCACTTCCGGCGGGCGCTTAGTTACAGGCTTATCCGGAAAAATCCGGATCCAGAGTCGCCCTTCGCGTTTCATAAAATTAGTAACGGTGCGGCGGGCAGCTTCAATCTGACGCGAAGTTATCCAGGACGGTTCTAGCGCCTGCAGACCGTGCGAGCCGTAAGCTACAAAAGTGCCACGCGTCTCAACCGTGCGACCTTTCGAGCGCCCTTTCTGCCACTTCCTGTGTTTTACTTTCTTGGGGATTAACATTGCCTACTTTTTATTGAAAACCTCTCCTGTATAAATCCAAACTTTCACGCCCACGGTCCCGTAGGAACCAAACGCAGTAGCCTCACCGTAATCGATATTCGCCCGCAGCGTGGAAAGCGGCAGTTTGCCGCGGCTGAACACCTCTCTGCGAGCAATTTCCGCGCCGTTCAAACGTCCGGCAAGTTGGATCCTCGCGCCTTGAATCTCACGATGCTGAAAATACGAATCTAGGTGCTTTTTCGCCGTGCGGCGGAAAAGCATTCTTCGCTCCAAATCCCAAGCAATATTTTGAGCCGCCACTTGCGCCGATAGCTCGGTGCGCTTCAGCTCTTCGACATTCAAGCTTAAACCAACCTTGGAACGCATAATTTTCTCAATTGCCTTGGTTAGCTCCTCAATCCCTTTTCCGCCGCGACCGATAATAAGACCGGGGCGGCTCGCCTTGATTAAAATGCGGTAGCGATCACTCAAGCGTTCAATTTCAATCCGCGCGATGCCGGCTTGGCTGATTTTTTTCATAATCACTTCGCGGATTTTCTCGTCTTCCTCCAGCCACCTTGAAGCATCCTTCGGCGAGAACCATTTACTTTCCCAGCCCTTGATAACTCCTAAACGGTATGAATTCGGTTGTACCTTGCGTCCCATTGTCTTGTAGTGAGTTTTGTCAAACTACTAAATTGATTTGCGGCTGAAAACACGCTTGAAAAACCCCAGCTTCTTCGGTGCCTTTTTAAATTCAGCTTTCGCTTCCGGAACAGCTTTTGTTTTAGCGGACTTTGGCCGCTTTTTCTCCTTCTTCGGTTTCTTTTCAGCTCTAGTTAAGTCAAAACGAACTGGCTTCGGCGAAACAACTTCTCCGAGAACGAGGGTGATGTGGCTCATCTTTTTGTGTACAGGCGTGGCCATGCCCCGCGCTCGGGGCAGGGAACGCTTGAGCATCGGCCCCTCATCCACCATTATAGATTTCACCGCGAGCGCCTCTACTTTCATGCCCTGGCTCCTCGCGTTCGCAACCGCCGAACGAACCAGTTTCATTATCGGGCCTGACGAACGTGCCGGATGCAGAACCAGCTGGGCTAAGGCTTCCTCTATCGGCATCCTT
>Ga0210031_1002343_pt1 | contig 11405 bp, 9 predicted proteins | sample CryGeyCG2014_080_FD_185455 | JGI IMG/M metagenome (GOLD analysis project Ga0210031, IMG submission 185455) | Groundwater microbial communities from aquifer - Crystal Geyser CG03_land_8/20/14_0.80 (SPAdes) (version 2) | ecosystem: Environmental > Aquatic > Deep subsurface > Groundwater | place... | reverse complement strand
AAAAAAATTCTGGCGGCTGATTTTAGGCATTTTTATTTTCAAAATTATTTTGTCAACGGTCACGCTTTATTTCGCCTTTGAGCCCTATGGCTTTCTTTTGTCTATTTTTGTCTTTCTGGGCTTGCCGGTTTCTGTCTTCGCCATTAGAAACGGATTAGCATCCTTAAATAATAATCCGCGTTTATCCGCTTCTATTAAAAATATAATCCGCGTTTATCCGCTTCTATTTTTACTGCCCTTTCTTTGGATTTTTTTTGAAAATCTCCAAGCCGGCTATTCCTTTCTGCCGGTTTATCTCGGAACTGTTGGCAATATCTTCGGCAATTCGCCGTTTTTGGGATTGGCTGCTGTTGCCGGCTTAAATACATTAAGTTTTTTTGCGGTTTTAATAAATATTTTAATCGCCCTTGCGATATTTAATTTTAAAAAATTATCTTATAAATCCAATTTCGCTGTCATTGTCATAGTCATTATCATTGTCGCGGCCGGCTGGCAAATTTCTCAAATCAAACTTCAACAAAATTCTAATTTTTATGGCAACCGACCCAACGCCCTTAAAGTCGGCCTTATTTCTAACAACGAGAAATTTGACGAAGAATTTTTAATTTTTAAAAGCGACATTTTCACTGATGAAGAGAAAGAATTGGCAAGTTTAATGATTGATGAAAAATTAAATCTTTTAAGGGCTGATTTGAGAGATAAAAAATTAGACCTTTTGATTTTACCCGAAGATATGATTGATATTGAAGTTTGGAATGACGCTGATAAAGAAGCTCAAGAAAAATTCGGCATTTCCAATGCCGGGATTTTGATAAAGGCCTATCGAAATTTAGCTAAAGAATTAAATACTTATTTGGTAGCCACTCTTACCACTATCCAAGACAATAAAAGATACAATAGCACGCTTTTGTTTAATAGCGAGGGAGAACTGGTTGATATTTATAGCAAGTCACACCTTACTATTGGCGGCGAATATTGGCCTTTTGATAATTGGCGGCCTTTTTATTATGACTGGCTAAAAAAAATAATGCCAAAACTTGACACTGAAAACGCCATTTTCAACCCGGCCTATCAGTATACCCCTGGAAACAAAAAATTGCTTAAAAACGAAAATTTGTCTTTTGCTTCTTTAATCTGCATTGAAGTTCATTATCCCTATGAGGTGAAAGCTTTCAAAAATTTAGGCGCTCAATTTATTTCTCATACTTCCAGCAACCGCTGGATTGCTATAGGCCTAAAAAATTACCTTTACCTGACTGACAATCTCAGAAAAATTGAGGCGGTCTGGCTGAGAATTCCGATTTTAATCAACGGCCGTTATGAAAAGGCCGGCATTATAACACCGGCCGGCAAAATTAACGTGATTGACTTTGAAAGCCCGTCAAAAAATTACGGACTATTTACAGGAGAAATTAAATACTAACTAGAAATAATTTTTTTGAAACTGACGAATAATTTCTTCTTCAGGAAGTTTTATTTGAGATAAGATTTTTTCTTTGGGCTGGGATTCCAAATAATGCTCGGCAAAGGTGGTGATTTGAAATTGAATTAGTGAGGGCCGAAAAATAGAATTTACTTTGATATTTGATTGGCTGAACGGTGGTATGTTGGGGCTTTGGCTAGCAGCAAAAAGTTGACTTAGGGGATAATTTTTTAAGATTACTGTCGGAACTTTTAGAGAAGCATTTTGGATTTCCTGTATTGATAAATCACCTAAACTTGCTAAGGTAAAGCCGAAATCTTGGTCTAAAAAACTGAAGTAAGGCGGCTGAAAAGCCAAAGTTTTAAAGCCGACAGATTCTAAGGTCAAAATAATGGTCTTTTGGATTGGCTCCATATAACCACTGCTTTGAATGGTTACTAAAGTTCCGGGAGCCACTACCGTTTTCAACATCAAATAAAATTCTTTAGAATAAAGCCGGGCTAAGCTGTCATCAGTCGGGTCAGGAAAGTCAATAAAAATCAAATCGTAGACATTGGAATTCTGCCGCCTTTTCTGCTGCTCAAGAAATTTGAAGGCATCGTCAATTATTACTTTAACCCGCGGGTCATCAAAGGCCCTTTCATTTAAATTTCTCATAAAGTCTAATTCGCTAGTGGTCTCAACAATCGCCGGATCAATATCAACTAAAGTTACTTGGAGGACATCGTTATATTTCAAAATTTCTCTCAGGGCCAAGCCGTCTCCGCCGCCCAAGACCAGAACATTTTGGCGATTTTTAGCTAAATTCATGGCCGGATGGACCAAAGTTTCGTGATAAAGAATTTCCCACTCGCCTGATTCAAACTGCCTTTGACCATTAATGTATAAGCTGATTTTTCCGTCTTCAGCCTGAACAAAACTAAAGCGCTGGTAAGGAGAATTATAATGATAAAGAATCTCGCGGTCGCCATATTGTTTTTTTTCAAAAAATAATTCCAGCCGATTGCTAATAAAAAATCCTAAGATATTAATAAAGAGAACAAAAACCAATCCATAAAATAAAATTGGCCGAATTCTTTCTTTCTCCGAGCGCAAAATTAAAATCAGCATAAAAGCTGCTATTACATTAACTACGCCCATTAAAAAAGAGGTTTTAATCAGTCCCAAAAAGACAAAAAAAACAATCGGCAATAAAACAGAGGCGATTAAAGAACCGGCATAGTCCCAGAAGAAAACTTTACTTAAGGCATTTTTTAAAGCGGTGTTTTGGGCCGAAATTCTGGAAAAAAGCGGCAGTTCAAAACCGATTAAAACGCCGACGATAAAAATTAAAAAGAAAGCCAGAAAACTAAAAATGAGTTGAGCGCCTGCCAGGCCCATGATAAAACCGGTCACATTATAAAAAGTTAATTTTCTTAACAATTCAAAAACCGCAATATAACTTCCATAAATTAAAACCGCCAAGCTGCCGCCTAAAAAAGCCAAAATTATCTCGATAAAAATCAATTTCTCAACCAGATTTTTTTCAATTTTTGAAGAAAGCCAGGCGCCGACGCCCAAAGCCGCCAGAAAAATTCCAATGGTCAGAGAGAAATAATAAATCGAGGCGCCCAAAAGATTAACCAAGACACTGGCGCCTAAAATTTCGTAAGAAATAGCCGCGGCCGCGACCAAAAATATGGCTAAATTAATAGAAGGTCTTATTAGCGTAAAGAATCTTCTAGGTAACGATGCTAATAATACAGCAAGGGATGTCGATTCTTTTTTTGTTAAATATTTAATATCTTTTTTATATCTCATTTATGTAAGATGGGAAGGCTTTATTGTTAATTTAAGAAGATAAGATAATTTTTTGAAACTGACGAATAATTTCTTCTTCAGGAAGTTTTATTTGAGATAAGATTTTTTCTTTGGGCTGGGATTCCAATTCTCAACCAGATTTTTTTCAATTTTTGAAGAAAGCCAGGCGCCGACGCCCAAAGCCGCCAGAAAAATTCCAATGGTCAGAGAGAAATAATAAATCGAGGCGCCCAAAAGATTAACCAAGACACTGGCGCCTAAAATTTCGTAAGAAATAGCCGCGGCCGCGACCAAAAATATGGCTAAATTAATAGAAGGTATAAGCGAACTCTTTTTTTTATGTCTTATTAGCGTAAAGAATCTTCTAGGTAACGATGCTAATAATACAGCAAGGGATGTCGATTCTTTTTTTGTTAAATATTTAATATCTTTTTTATATCTCATTTATGTAAGATGGGAAGGCTTTATTGTTAATTTAAGAAGATAAGATAATTTTTGGTGATTATGTAGAAATGTAACCAAAATACAGTTGAATCAGGCTCTTTAACAGGTTTTCGCGGCGATGATTGAAACGATATTCCATTTCTTTGAGATAAAGGTGAAAATTAGATTGGCTGACTCCATTATAGCGATAAAGTCCTTTTTTGGCAAAAGACCAGAAACCCTCAATGCCGTTGATATGGGAATGATATTTTTTGCTATTGGTGGTAAAATGTTTCTTATGGTTGACTGTCAAATGTTTGCCAAAACGTTTCAGAGAACGATAACTGCGAAAAGAATCCGTATAATAAACTGAACCCTTGCGAGAATGTTTTCTGATGATTTCCATTAAGGTAGGAGCGCTCAAAGAATAAACAATCTTGGTATAAACTCTGCCATCGCGCTCTAAAAGGCCTAAAACAACGGATTTTTCAGCTGCTCCTCGTCCTCGATTACCCTTTCTTCTACCTCCGAAGTAAGCATCGTCAATTTCTATTTCTCCGGATAACTTGACGCCTTCTAATTCGCATTTATGATAGATAACTTCTCTGAGTTTACGGAAAACTCGCTCAACAGTTCGGTAATTAACAGCCATATCGTTTGCCAGCCGGCTTGCCGGCACCTGTTGATGAAAGCCGACGATGATTTCCAATTCACGCTGAAGCATCCTTTTGCCTTTCTGACGTTTGCATTTCCGACACTTCAAATAACCTCGTTTGGTTTTCCAAAGCCGATAAGAACCGCAAAACACACATTTTCTACCTAACAAATATGACGTCAGACGTGCTTCTTCTCGTTTTTTCAGCATCATTACTAGCTAATTCTACTATATCAGGTTGCGTTTTTACATAATCACCAAAAATTATGAATAAGACCAGAATTATTATTTTAATAATTTCTCTCAGTTTTATTTCCTTTTCTTTGGGCGCGGGTTACTTTCTTTATCAAAGAAGCCGGTCAAGCACCGCTGATGAAGTAGTAAAAGAAGATTTTCAAGTCCCTATATATAAACCCCAACTTTCCACATCAACCGCCTCTCAAAAAACCACCACAACCGTTGCCTTAAGCCAGGATTACTTAAAAATCGTTCAGAAAACGGCAAATGATTTTAATAAAATTAGCAAAGTAAATTCCGCCATCGGCCAATTATTGTTAAAAATTCAGGAATCTTTAGAAGAAGAGGAAACAGATGAAATACCCGATTTAATTAATCAGATAAAAAATCAAAATTTGGATTTATTTAAATCAATTTTAGTTTTTAAAGATTCAATCAGTCAGTGGGAATCAGCAAACAAACCACCTGTTAATGAGAAAGCAATAGCTAAAGCCGCCGAACTGATAGCCATTGGAAATAATTTTTCAAAATCTGCCGAAAATTACTCTGGGACCATAAATAATATTCTAAAAGGCAACAGTTTATTAGAGTGGCAAATTAATTTTTTAAAATATAATAACCAATTCAAAGAGAGTGTCTTAGAAATGTCCAAGAACCAAAAGGCCTTTATTTCCAGCTTTAATGAATTCAAGAATTTGATTGGCGCGGTTGACAAATTAGAATAGTTTGGTCTATAATTATATTAAATTTCTTTGGCAAAAGAATAAGGAAAGAATAAGGTAAAGGAGGTGAAGAAAGATGAGAAAGTTAGAGTGGCTATCCTTAATAGGGTTGATAGGACTGGCAATGGCAATGACAGGATGTATGGTGATGCCGATAAAAGAATATCGTCCTCTGGTCAGAACAAATGAAATTCTTATCGCGGAAGTAAAAGTATTTAAGGATATGGAATTAGGTTTTACAGGAGGAATGAAAAATATCGGCGTAGCCGCTGACAACGATCCCTACTATCGAGAAGTGGCTAGAGAATACATAGCCAGCCTAAAGACTGAACTGGAAAAAAGTGGATTTACACTAGTTGAAGGGATTTCCAATTACCAAGGATTGGTTATAAAGACTAAAATTGGGGACTCCCCGCCCCCTTTAGGAGGATGGTTGGGGGCATTTGCGATGGGCGCTGTTGTCGTCCAGGTGGAGGTTTATCAGAACAGTGAATTGGTCCTATCGTTAGAGGAAGCAGCTAATACAACTCTTGGGTATAAAGCAGAAAAACAGACCAAAAAGCTTGCCCCTCGGATCGCTAAAAAATTAAGCGAGAGATTCCTTTGATTAGGAACAATCCAAGGACAAAGAGGGTTTTTATCTTCTTTGTCCTTTTTATTATTTACGCCGCTTAAAGTTATCCACAGTTTTACTGTTGCTTGCTGTTTCTATTCCTGATACAATAAAAACAAATGAACAAACTTAATAATTATAAATTTTTAAGTATTCTTTTAATAATCGCTGCAACCCTGCTTTTTTATGTCCCTCAAGCCCAAGCCAAAGGCGTAATTACTGCAATAGTAGCCGTAATAGCAGTAGTATTAATAGTGGTGGCAGTGGTTGCAATAGCAATCGCGGCTGGCGCTATAGTGGCTCATGCAGGACTAGCACTTGCTCCAACAGTGTTTACCACTCTGGCAGGAACAGTTATAGTAGGCGCAGTAATGGTAGGCGCAGCATTATTGGCAGCTGACTGTTTGTTTGATGGTGCTGCAGGTGGTGCAGTTGACCCAAATATTATATGTAAACCAAGGAGTGAGGGCGGTGTTTCTGGCGGAGCTCTCCAAGTTGACGTGAGGGCTAATGGTTCTGATGGACCGATAAGCCTTTTGGCTCCAGCAGATTTTAGGATCCAATGGGCAATATCAGGCGCTGATCAGTCAACAGCTTGCACAGCCACTGATGCCTGGAGCGGAGATATTACTAATGCTACAGGAGAGTCCCAAATGTCGAGTGTCAGTTCGGGTAATTATAGTTATGGAATTAGATGTAATAGAAGTAGTGATGGAGCCTCTACTTATGATAGCGTTACGGTCAATGTTATTGGCCCGCCAACCATTGATTTTAGGACTTCTGATGAAGTAGAATTGCCTAATCCTATTAACTTAGCTTGGGCCACTGAAAATGCTGATTCTCTTACTGCTTCTGGCGATTGGTCTGGTCCTAAGCAAGCCGGCCCTCTTCCCTACAAAACTGAGCAGCTTTTCAAACCCCGAGGCAGTTATATTTTTACTTTAACTGCTACTGGTCCAGCTGGCACTGCTTCAGAAACAAGAAATGTCAGAGTGATTCAAGTTCCCCGATGCAGTTTTATTGCTAACCCCACCTCTATTATTCCGCCAGCCAGCTCTACCTTATCCTGGTCTTGCCAATATGCTGATTCCTGTTCTATTGACCAAGGCATTGGTTCAGTTAACAATGTTTCTGGCACCAAAGGAGTCAGACCAATCCAAACTACTGACTATACTTTAACCTGCGGAGGCCTTGATGATTCTCGGTCTTATTACGCCACAGTTAATGTCGGCTTTACTCCAAAATTGAGAGAAGTAATTCCGAGATAATAAATAACCATTGTTGATAATAATGATAATAACAGCAAAAAGCGCCAAAATGGCGCTTTTTTGTTCTGTTTGTCCGCTTATTGACAGATTAATTTTAATTTGCTATAATCTTATTAGAATTTTGAATATATAAAAAAATAGGAGGTGAAAAGCTATGAAAAAGATGTTAATTATGCTAATTTTAGTAGCAGTGGTTATTTTCTGGTCTAGAGCAGCTGGAGCTGCAGAACCCTTCTTTGGAGAATGGCAATATAAAAACTCCGAAGGATCGGTAATTTACACCTTTGAGCCGGCTCAAATAGGACAAATTGCGGGGCAAGGGAAAATAATTTTCATCTCTTCGTCGGAGCAATCTAAACAGTCCGTTTTTCCTTTCTTATATGTAATAGAAAGGAAAATAACTGCTTCGTCGGCAATTGATACATTTTGGGAATATATTTTAAAAATATGGTTTCCTTCCCAGAATGCGGCAATTGTAGCCAGAATTTCGCTCAGAGAAGGAAAAGTTTCTATCTCAGAGGGAGATAGAAAAGTGGTATTAACCCGGAGGTGAGTGTGAGTTGGGGCGGCGGAATAAAATATTTATTCCCCGCCTTTTTTTGTTTATCAATAAATTATTTTCTAATACCCCGAATTTATTCGTGGAGATACAGAAAAATACTTGACGTTTACAGATTAAGGATATAAACTATAAGTATGATACGGAAATCATACAAATATAGAATATATCCCAATCAAATTCAGCAAGAACTGTTTGAAAAACATTTTGGTAGTGTTCGCTGGGTATTTAACTGGGGGCTTGAAAAGAAAATAAAAGCATATCAGAAAAATAAAAAAACATTAAGTTGTTTTGATTTAACAAATGAATTAACGAAGTTAAAAAAGAAAAAAGATTTTCAATGGCTTAATGAAGTTAATAGCCAATCGCTTCAGATGTCTTTAAGAAATCTTGATAATGCCTTCACTAATTTTTTTAGAAAGAATGGTAAATTTCCAAGATTTAAAAGCAGGAAAGACAATAAAAATAGTTTTCAAATTCCGCAACACTTGAGATTAGATAATAAATTAAGTATTCCAAAGGTTTCGGATATCAAAATTAAATTAAGTAGAGCAATAGAAGGAAAGATAAAAATGGCTACAATTAGCAAAACTTCTACTAATAAATACTTTGTTTCCATTTTAACTGAGCAAGATAAAAATTTACCAAAGAAACCAAAGATAACTAAAAAAACTACTATTGGAATAGATTTAGGAATTAAATCATTTGCTACCATTAGTGATGGTAGAAAAATAGATAATCCAAAATTTTTAAGCAAATCATTTAAAAAATTAAAGAGAGAGCAGAGATGGTTAAGCAGAAAAGCAAAAGGAAGCAATAACAGAAATAAACAAAAGAGGAAAGTGGCTTTAATTTACGAAAAAATAAACAATCAAAGGTCGGATTTCATTCACAAATTAACATACCAACTAAATCACGAGAACCAAGTGAAATCCATTGCGATAGAGGATTTAAATGTAGATGGTTTGTTAAAAAATAAATATCTGGCAAAGGCAATTTTAGATGTTAGTTGGAGGGAATTCAAAAGACAATTAGAATATAAATGTGATTGGTATGGTAGAAACTTGTTAATTATTGGTAGATTTGAAGCAAGCAGTAAAACTTGTAGTTGCGGGTATGTAAATCAAGAATTGAAACTCTCAGACAGAAAATGGACTTGTCCGAAGTGTCAAGCAGAACACGATAGAGATATTTTAGCCAGCCAGAATATCAAAAGATTTGCTTTAATAGGGTCGGGCAGACCCAAATCTACGCTTGTGGAGACCAGCCGTTAGGCAGTCGTTGAAGCAAGAATCTCCTGACTTTGGTCGTGGAGAGTGTCAAAGTTAAAATTTGTTTATACTTAAACCATGAAAATTCTGGCTATTGAAACCCCGAAGCAATCCCTTTGGGATGCTACGGGGCAGGCTTCTTGCTTATAATCATGCGTATTTTATCCATTGAAACAAGTTGTGACGAGACGGCTGTTGCGCTCGTGGAAGCCGATGGCGGCCTAAAAAATCCGCATTTTAAAATTTTTAAAAATTTGATGGCTTCGCAAATAAAAATTCACCGGCCTTATGGCGGCATTGTTCCGAATTTAGCCAAAAGAGAACACACCAAAAATTTGCCAATTTTATTTCGGCAAATTTTTGGAAACTCTAAATCCGAAATTCTAAACTCTAAACAAATCCCAAATTCCAAATCCAAAATTCTAAACGCCATCGATTTAATCGCCGTTACTGTGGGTCCTGGTTTAGAGCCGTGCCTTTGGACCGGTATAAATTTCGCGAAAGAATTATACTCAAAACTCAAAACTCATAACTCAAAACTTAAATTAGTCGGAGTCAGTCATTTAGAAGGCCACCTCTACAGTTTTTTGCTATCGCAAAAAACTGCAAATCCTAAATCCCAAATCCTAAATCCTAAACAAAAATTTTTAGAGTTTAGAATTAAACCCTCCGGGGACTTGCCTTTGGCAACAACGAATTTAGAGTTTCCAGCAATTTCATTGCTGGTTAGTGGTGGGCATACAATTCTTCTTTTAATGAAAGATTTAGTTCATTACAAAAAATTAGGCGAGACGCGCGATGATGCGGTTGGCGAATGTTTTGACAAAGTTGGCAGATTATTAGGCCTTGCTTATCCCGGCGGCCCGGAGATTGAAAAACTTGCAAAATTCGGAAATTCTAATGCCATAAACTTTCCCCGGCCAATGATTAATCAGAAAAATTATGACTTCAGCTTTTCGGGCCTCAAGACCGCCGTGTTATACTACTTACGCGATCAAAAACTCAAAACCCATAACTCAAAATTCAGAGCTAATGTTGCTGCCTCTTTTCAAGCCGCTGCTTTTGATGTTTTAATTTATAAAACGCTCCGGGCTGCTAAAGAATTCAAAACTAGGTCAATTTTGGTTTCCGGCGGCGTAGCGTCAAATAATTCTTTAAGGAATTATTTGAAATTAAGAATTAAGAATTTAGAATTAAGAATTAATCTTTTGATTCCGCCCAAAAAATTTTGTCTGGATAATGCTGTTATGATCGCGGTTTCGGGATACGTCAATTATTTACGAAGCAAGCCCCGTAAACTCAACTCAGTTGAGTTACGGGGCAAGAAGCATCGATTAATAGCCCAGGGAAATCTCGGTTTATAAAAATATGTCTTTTATTAAATCTCTTGATTGGAAATTAAATTTAGCCGCTCTTTTTTTAATGGCCGCGGGCCTAACGAGTTTATTAAGCATTGCCCCATCTCTGTTTTATAAGCAACTTCTTTGGATTGTCTTTGGTTTTGTTTTAATATTTTTAATTATTCGGTTTGACTGGCGGCCATATATCAATTATCGCGGCGTAATTTTTGGTCTTTACTTTTTATCAATTTTACTTTTGATAGCTACTTATTTTTTGGCGCCGACCATCAGGGGAACAAAGGGCTGGCTTCCTCTGGGACCTTTTAGTCTTCAGGTTTCGGAATTCACTAAATTAGTTTTAATTATTTTCTTCGCCCATTTTTTTAGCCGAAAACATATCGGAATTGGCAGAGTCTCCTTTTTAATTACCTCGTTTATTTATTTCTTAATCCCTGGATTTTTTGTTGCTCTTCAGCCTGATTTCGGCTCGGTGCTCATTCTCTTTTGTCTTTGGTTTGGATTCCTTTTGGTGAGCGGCATCAAATATCGGCATCTAATTATCGCCTTGATTATTTTTTCTATTTTAGGGATAATAGTCTGGCAGGGTGTTTTAAAAGACTATCAGAAAGAGAGAATTTTAGGATTTTTCTTTCCTGTCCGCGACCCCTTAGGAATTAATTACAGCGTTATTCAGTCAAAAATCGCTATTGGTTCAGCCGGATTATTTGGCAAGGGGTTTCAACAAGGAACTCAGGCGCAGTTAGGTTTTTTGCCTGAGGCTCAAACCGATTTTATCTTCGCGGCTTTTGTTGAAGAATGGGGATTATTAATAGGGTTGCTCATAGTTTTGGTTTTCGGGGCTTTAATTTTAAGAATTATCAAAATCGGCCTGAATGCTGATAATAATTTCAATCGGTTTATTTGTCTAGGAACAACTATTTTATTAACTGTCCAATTTATTTTTAACGTCGGTTCAAATTTGGGACTGACGCCGGTTATTGGAGTAACCTTTCCGTTTTTAAGCTATGGCGGCTCCAGCCTCTTGACTAATTTAATTTTGGTGGGTATAATTCAAACGATTTTTCGCCATGAAC